>Ga0209367_1012485_pt1 | contig 11097 bp, 10 predicted proteins | sample WorMetLIZISLAND2_FD_187412 | JGI IMG/M metagenome (GOLD analysis project Ga0209367, IMG submission 187412) | Marine gutless worms symbiont microbial communities from Max Planck institute for Marine Microbiology, Germany - Olavius geniculatus... ... | reverse complement strand
CCTTTCCCCTTTCCTGCCCTCGCCTTTCCTTAGAAGTAGGCCCCCTTAAATTTAGCTAGGGTCTGGGGAGCACTGTAAGCTCTCCCAGCGGGGTCTGTGGAGGAACCGCAGCCGAAATCAAATTTGGTGCATTTTCAACCTTAAAATGTGACATCTCGTGGCAACAATTTGAATGACTTTCCTGAGAATCAGATGACCAAATTTCATGCAGTTTACACAGTAAATGTATATAACAGTCATCAACAGACCAATAAATATAACACTTTTCCACTCTAATAACCTTGCATGTTATATAACACATTTGAACTGACAAAATTATACTCAACTGATGAGTCCAACTGCTAGGATGATAGTTTCTTTACTGGCCTACGTACATACATAAGTATATTATGCTTAGTTTACGTGTTGCCATTTAAAATCCATTAATCAAACAAAGTCTATTGCAAGCACACATGTCCTATGTATCATCAGAAAACTAATGTAACGCAGCAAAAAAGAACACAAAATGCAATAATGTGAACACCATCATAGTAATCAGATCATGATGTTGTTTAAAATCTACTTAAAACTGTAATATTGAATAGTTCTGGTAACATTAGGCCTATCTGCTGCAGTTGGTTGCCAATTCTCAGGCACAACACAAATGTTTGCCTGACAGTAAATATGTGAATGTCAGTGGAAGGCAGTTGGGTTCGATCGTTCACACTGGCCAGCTTATTCAAAGACTGCGAAGGTACGACCTATCTGCTTTGTTTGGTCACGGACACAAACAACTTTACTAAGTTACAACCCAAAACCTTTTGTAAATATCAAAAAGTCTGCGGATATTATGGTTTGTAATTTTCTTAGATATGTCACATATGTCGGTGCCACGTTACGTTGCATGATGTTAATTGTTTACTTACTGAGTATTTACTAGCCGAGGGCAATGATTGGCTAATGATACTTGGGCGGTCGGTGTGTTGTTTTGAAAAGTTTGGCTTTTTATTGTTTTGTGAAATTTTTATATATTTAATGTGTTATAAACGGTTTGTCCATCTAATGTTTACATCTGTGCGCGAATAATGAGGCTGGCTGCAAAAGCTGATCGCTGAACATAATGCTTGAACCCCAGCTCCTCCCTGTTTGGCCGCTTATGTTTATTCGCAGTGACACGGCCGGTGTCATGGGCTGAGTTTACCGGCGGGCTGAGTTTACCACAGTACTGAAAAAGCTGAAAATTTTAGTTGTTTACGCTTTTTGACAACCCAAAAACTTTTGTAAATATCAAAAAGTCTGCGGATATTATGGTTTGTAATTTTCTTAGATATGTCACATATGTCGGTGCCACGTTACGTTGCATGATGTTAATTGTTTACTTACTGAGTATTTACTTGGGCGGTCGGTGTGTTGTTTTGAAAAGTTTAGCTTTTTATTGTTTTGTTGACGCTTTTTGTGTTGCAGCTTATTTAGCTATGGAGATTCACAACATTTGTAATGAATAAGTTGCAACATTTACTTGTTGACACTTATTCAGTATAATGTGTTCATAGCTCAGTAAGCCGCAACACAGCCTAAAAACTGTTGCGTCTTATTTATTTAGCTGTGAAAATTAACAAAGTTTGTACTAAATAAGCCTGAATAAGCTGCAGCACAGTCTTTTAAGCTATCAAAAAGCGTGAACAACTCAAAAAAGTTTTGGCTTATTCAGTAAACTCAGTCTGCCAGTATGCTGAGCCCATGACACCGGTCGTATGTAGATATAGACAAATTAGGCATGTGCACACGGCCAATGAAAAATAGTACTCAGACGCAAACAGTCGTGACGAACAAAAACTTCTCAGAAATTTCCGCCGTGGAGTTATTGCTGCCACATTTTGCATGCAAGGTGTTATCTGCCGCAAAAATTCACGAAAAATAAGTAGTTGATTTTTGCTATCTGCCGTGAATTTTCACAGATGCTAGTATGGAATGGTTATCTGTCGTGAAAATTTACAGAAAATAAATATTATTATCTGCTGCTATTTAGTACAGTATTATCAGATTATGCAGGCAATAATTTAGCAAATTAGCAACTGCTGTAGCCTATAGTGTATATAGGCCTATGTAACTGACCACATCACTGGTAAGCGGCCGTGAGTTTTCAGCTAGTCTCAAAGCGTGGGCCTATAAAATGTATGCAATGAGTCTGTCTATATTTTTGCCCCACATTGACCGATTTGCAAAATTCTTTCGCTGCCAGACTTGTGCTCGCGGCAGACAATTTGCGACAAAACAGCATTAAAATTCCCACCTGGTTTAAACTAACTAACAGATTGTGCATCAGCATAGCTGTAACACGTCAATAATGAATTGTGTGCTTAATCGTTTATTTCCTTAGCTTTAATGCATATGTTTCAACACATAAATTTTCACGACATATATAGCCAAAAAGCGAAAAGATGCTTCCATGAAAATTCATGGAAAAAAAGTAGTTGATTATTGCTATCTGCCGTGAATTTTCACGGCAGATATAATCTTCGATTTTGCACATTTCACTGCATTAAAGCAGTGCAGAGAAAGATTGCATATATTTATCGTATTTAACGGTAATCCATTCATTGATTGTAAGCTTGATCAGTGAAAAATTTGAAGCCCCAAATGAATGGGCAGCAGGCACTGATGGATTGACAACATGAGTGGCGTAGGCTTACAGTTGAGCATCTGATATATGCACCCCTGTGTCCAGGCACGTAGCTTCAAGCTACGTGCCTGGACACAGGGGATGCGTATGTCAGATGCTCAACTGTAATGACGTAGGCATCTGGCATTCCATCTTTGTTTCTAGGCATGTCCGGCGTGCTGGTTTCGTCATTTTTGCATTGTTTAGTGGCGTTTATCTAAATTTATTAAACCATTGGAAGGCTGAGTCTTGATTTTACATCTGGAAAATCATCTTGTTGTGATCTCTTATGCATTCCATCATGCAATACTTCATGGAGTTCCACAATGTCATGTGTTTTTCAGGCATATGACCTACTGTAGCTATCTGTGTCTTCTGATGTCAAGTCAGAAATGAGTAGATGTTTTAGAAAGCTGTTAATTGTTCAGACGTATTCTAGCCTTGACAGATTTTTAGTACAGACCGAAGTAACTTATAACGGTCTTACAGGAAGGCCTACATATGAACATTTTAGATTTTACATGGTGAAAAAATACTGCAATTGTACTCGGCCATGTGTATAGAAATTTACGAATTTGTTTAGGGCTGGCCGTGTACGTCGTTGCCGTTTTTCTGTACATATGGCCTCCTTGTTTGGCCGCTTATGTTGTTTATTTGCTGATCGGCAAGTGATCACAGTGGCTAGCCGACCGCCAGGCACCTCCGCATCTGGCTAAATCAAAGTGCAGTACAGTAGGATTATGGGTTGTGGTTAGAGTTAGCATTTTTGTTCGTATTATACACCTGTTGCTGGTATAGTCGGGCTGTCAGAGCTATTTATACTGTAACATGATCTAGTGATGTCTGATGTGCTGTAGGTGACATTATAATGGCTCAGTATGACAGTGTGTTTAAGAGTATGTATCACTTGTGTGAGACCATTGGATCAGGTGCGTTGCAAACTGTAAACAAGACATGTTTCCATGATAAGGTTTTATCTTTATAAATGTTCGCCCTTTCTATTCTTTGGGGCTGTTTGATGCTCCAGATAGCTTCATGTTGGATCACAATAACTGCAGAATGTGTTATTTGTCCATGGATGCAATGATAAATGTGTTGCTCCACAACATCAACATAATGCAAAAAACTTGCCAGTATATTTTATAAAATAATGTCAGCATTTGTACTGTCAATGCTGAAATCATAGTGATTAATATGCAACACAAATAAAATAATGTTAACATCATCTTGTCATCATCTCATGCTTGTTATCACCATTTATGGATGTAGTTTTAAAACATAGCAAACCACCCTGTCTTAATATTTTACTTGTGCAATATGTACAGCCACAATATTACTTGCAAAATATTAGTTAGCCAGCATTTGTGTGAACTAATGTGCAGCTGATGTTGTATATTTTGCGGTGGTGAAGCATTGAATATGTGCACGTTTGTTAGGTGGATTTGCGAAAGTGAAACTTGGCTATCACAGCCTAACGGGAGATCGAGTTGCTATCAAGATAATGGACAAGAAAGCATTGGGTGAGGATCTGCCAAGAGTGCGTACTGAGATAGCTGCTCTGAAGCAGTTGTCACACCAGCATGTCTGCAAGCTATACCAGATCTATGAGACTGAGCACAAGTTCTACATGGTGCTTGAGGTACTACTGTCTTCATGAGCTGTCCTTTAGTATGCTATCTTATTTTCACATTACACTGCTCAAATGAAAATAATAATTTAGTTAGTTATTGGTGTTATTACTGCCAATGCTACTGTACTGGTACAGTACTGGTGTTGTTATGGCCATTGTGGTAAATGCGAATCTGCTAAAGTGAACCAAAAAGTTTTATTGTTAAGCTCTGTGAGAAACGGGACTGTTTGCCCTGTGTGCGTATAACTGGATTTTGCACTTAGCTGATGTGCATTTAACTGGAGCTGACTGTACTAAGGTTCCTACAGTTATGGTCTTTATTTTTAGTCCAGCATTATAATGTGAAACCCTGGAGGCATGCAGTTGGACAATTTCTGCCACTTATTTGTCATCTGCACCATGTGGTATCTGTCTCCATGCACTATGCTCACAGTTCGCCAAGAGGGAAGGCACACTGCTGTTGAGTCCAGTGGCTGATGCAAACAAATTAATTGCTGTCATTGATTACATTACAATAGACTTTTGATTCTACATCTGTAGCTATTAGTTCAGATACAAAATATAGGATTCAACAGACAGCCTTCCCATGCCTTGCAGACTGTCTTTGCTATGCTGTCTTTGCTGTACTAGTGGCTAATCATCTGTGTTTCTGTCGGTTGTAGCATTGTCCCGGTGGTGAACTGTTTGACTATATTGTGGCTAAAGACCGACTGTCAGAGGAGGAAGCTCGCGTCTGCTTCAGACAGATTGTCAGTGCTGTCGCCTACGTCCATGAACAAGGCTATGCACACAGAGACCTTAAGCCGGTCTGACTCTATGTTACACAATTGTTTTATTAACTTATTTTTTGCATTTAGTTCATAGTTTTCACAATCTACATAGATTGTGATAGACAAATTATAAATAAATAACTTAGAGAGCGTTAGTTATGCATGCTTGTTTTATTTATAAAATCAGTTTGTGTTGACACTGCTATGGCCTAACGTGGCCTTAAATTGTGTGCTGGCTTGACTATAGGAGCCCATTACACTAACTTTCACAAGCTTTCTTTGCTTTCTGTGTCTCTAGCTGTGTTTGTTCATTGTCATCTCCATATTGTCTTTACATTTTATCCTATCGGTATAGATTGTGCAGCAGATAATAATGTTGGTATGTGACATTGGATACTTACAGAGAGAGTTACTGTATAAAAACGGTTAGTTTTGTTTGATTGTAATTTTTGTTACCAAAAATGAAAATTGCTAAAATAGACTGAACATGGAAAATGAAAAAGAAAAATTCATGATGATATTGCTACTTGGTATAATTGTGGCTTTGGAACACTCAGGTGTTCTAGTCATCATTTGAAATCAATGCACACCAGTAGGCTGATTGCCATGCAGTATGTTATTGTTGGTTTTCTAGTTAGTAATAGTAATTGCCAAGGTTACAGTCAAGGTCAAGAATAGTAATAGCAGTGTAGTGATTGCTGTGTGACTGAAATTTGCAGTGTGTGGTCTTGGTGTCATTGTCGTAGGAAAACCTGCTGCTAGATGATGAACAGAACTTGAAGCTAATTGATTTTGGTCTGTGCGCCCAGCCAAAGGTACAGCAGCTAGCTCTCGTTAAAGGATGTTGAGCCTCATGGCTGATAGGTTAAGTAAGTGGCTTGTGTAGTGTAAGCTCATGGTGAACTAGTGTGAATGTTTAGGTGGTGCGTTCCTTGCCATGCTGTAGACACCCTCCCTTTGGTCAGTGCTGCTGAAATTGCTGAATGTCGGCAAGTGGTGATAGGGTGGAACACTGCCAGACCGATACTTAGAGAGTCCCATACTCACTTTGGAGCTGATTTTGGTCTCCATGCAGTCAGCCTGCAACTGAGAGAGTCATGAATCCTGTGGTTGGGACTGTAGATATAGGTTTAGTTTGGCAATTTGCATCTATCTTTCGTAACTATGACTGGTTTATATTGTTAGTTTCTTTGAGGTTTTTCTGTGTTTATTCATCAGCACCTTTGTATTTGATTGCCCGGAAAGACTTGTCTTTGAGTTGGCATATAACTAACTGTGAGAGACTCGAGTGTGATGAGTGATGCACATATGCTGTGTTGGCAGGGTGGCATGGACAGTCACTTGTTCACGTGCTGTGGTAGTCCCGCGTACGCAGCTCCAGAGCTTGTAGCTGGCAAAGAATACGTCGGCGCTGAGGTAAGCATCTGATTCTAATGCATGCTGTGTTGACTTGGAAAAAATTGGAAACCAGCGTTCTAACACTCGAGCATATACCATTAAACCTCTATGGGTTTTATTGAGCAAACCCACCCCTAAACTGCAGCCGACAGTTTTTGTTCTACTAATAATAGAATGCTTTATTACAGCTAATTTTTAAAAACTTATAAATGTATGAATTTGCACATTTTTGTATATATTTGTTTGACGTGGACAGTATCTGGCAGTGCTCACTCTAATAACTTTAAACTCATGAAACGTGAGAACCAAAAAGAGTCTTGAGTGTGTTCTTTCTCATTAGACTGGATCGATTTTGTCTAATAAATCTGTCTAAATCACAATCAACTTTATTGAAAAAGAACACGCTCATTGTCTTGTATACAGGTAGACGTATGGAGCATGGGTGTCTTGCTCTACGCTCTGTTGTGCGGTTGTCTCCCGTTTGACGATTCGTCCAACAACATGGCCGTCATCTATCGTAAGATCCAGTCGGGTCGGTTTGCTGTGCCCAAGTGGCTGAGTGTGGACAGCGTTGACCTACTCCATGACTTGATGCAAGTGAACCCACGACGCCGGGTCACAGTCCGGGAGCTCGTCAGACATCCGTGGGTCATCAAGGGATTCGGTATTCCCGTCTCTTGGCACAGCAACTGTCAGGTAATGCTGCTTGATAACAAGTTTTGACTGGTTTGTTTTCACTTACTTGGCTTTTTCTGTGGGGGACAGGTCACTAATCTGACGGGACACTAATCTGAACATTGTGAGGGTAGGATAGGTTTGGGAGTAGGGATTAATCGCGTCTTTGTGCTAATGTGTGTTTTTCAGTGCACATGCCGATTTCACAGGTTGTTAAGCTGTGTATTGTCTACAGTGCGTATAGAGACATGCATGATTGCGTGAGTGTGTGACGGAAATGGTGGTGCACTATACCATAACATAGCTGTTATACACTGTGTCTCAAAAAAACACATCCCGGACATTTTTGATTCTAACTTGAACGAAAATTATCAGATCCTCATAATTTTTGGTGTGAATATTCCTGACACAACTTGCCATTAAATGGCCATTTAGTTTTTCACTTCACCCAATGTCTCCTTCTGCACTACATCGGGAAAGAAAACCAAGTGAAATACAGCAAAAAAACGTGAAAAAAACATTTCCAAAATTATTAAATTATTAACTAACTTGAAGCATGATTATCAGATTTCAGTAATTTTTGGCTTACGTATTTCTAGCACAACTGGCTAGTAAATGACTTTAAGTTCCCACCTCATCCAATGAATGCTTCTGTACTACCTGAGGAAATCAGACCAGCAAAATACGTGTTGAAATGATGAAAAAACGTTGATAAATTCCATCTATTCTGATCTGTGGCCCCAAGAGCCAGTCGATTACAAGATTTGACTGTCGTGCAGTATGTCTACCATGTCTATGTCTACCATGTTAAGGAATGTTTATGAATTCAAGAAGTGGCTGGTGAAGTCTGGATTAGTCTAGAGCATAACATTATCGATACTGCTGTCAATGAATGGAGAAATCATTTCCATGTTTGTGATTGCACAATTAATTTATTGTAGGCAGCTGAAAAATGAAACATTTGGATAAAGTGTCAACCAAAGTGTCAAAAATGTAAACAAAATTTGTTTTTGTGTGTTATTTGCATTAAGCTTAGTAGTAATACCACTTTAGGTAAAAGTGCAATATTTCGCTGGTTCTGATTTCCCCAGGTACCGTAGTGCAGAAACATATGATGGGTAAGGTAGGAAGCTACATAATGATTTGATGGCCTGTAGTCTCAGGAATACTCTTACCAAAAATTATTAAAATCCGGTAATACTTCTTCAAGTTACAAACAAAAATGTTCAGGATGTTCTTTTTGAGACACAGTGTATGTCATTATCTAACATTGTGTTATTGTGGTGTGTATTTCATTGTGCTGTATATACTGCGTGGCGCAAAAAAACGTCCTGAACATTTGCATGCATTATTCACCCGAGCAGTCAAAATGAATCAGTGCAAAAGCATATACGTAATGACCAAACATCTTTGAATATGTGTAGGAATTTTTGCCTAAAACGCTTCTGTATTAGCCGTGATACAAACAAAATAGCGTCACACACCGTAAAGCAATTTTTGCATTGGGTCATCATTTGCGTTGCCTCTTTTACGCAGGCTACACTAAAACGTCACAGTAGGCCGAATCGTCAGTCAACTAATTAGCAGAAAATGTGCTGAATAGGTTTTCCATTCCCCTTTGCTACTGCTGCTAGACACTTTTTCCACTGATATATGGCTTTTCTGATGCTGGTTGTCTGACGTCGACATCATGCCTCCGATAACATTCTGAAGATCTTTGAGGTTTGAAAAACGGTTGACGCATTCCTTCATAGAAATAGACAAGTTCTTGCAAGGTATCCCAAACTAAACAATGAGTGGGGATTCAAATCTGTTGAATGTGCTGTACATTTTTTTGTGAGCTAATGAAATCGGGCACTTTGTGTCAAAGGAAATTTGAGTTGCTTTGATGCGGTGTGATGGATCGCTGTCTTTACATAACTGGATTTTTAACTCGTCTTACGTCATTAAGCGGCATTCAGTGGTGTCATTAGTGAAGTCATTGAAATTTATTAGTAAGTAAGAGTACATATTGGTCTACAAATGTGAGAAAGGAAATTTATCTCTATAAAGTATACGCCCCTTATAGTTACGCAAAGTTCGGGACGTTTTATTGCGCCACCCGATATTGTCTGCGTGTAGAGGGACGTGCTGGATGACGATTGTGTGACTGAGATGTCGGTGCATTATGGCCGGACTCGCCAGGAAGTAAAAGAGACGCTCGCCGAGTGGCGCTACGACTATTTCACCGCTACTTACTTACTACTACTCAACAAGAAGTGCAAGGGTCGACCAGTGCGGCTAGCCCGACCGAGGGTCCTTATGCACAGACAGCTTGTTAGTATTGACGCTTTGTGTTCTATGTCAATTCTCAACAAAATGAACAGCTTGTCATGTGAATTTTGTTTTCCTAATATGACATACCTAAATTATATTTACTTTTTTAAATTTTAGCCTGATATTTTTATGTTTTAATTCTGGTATTGTCTGCAACAGAAAATAAGGGTGTTTCATTTATTTACTCTATAGATACAGGATGGCAATTGGCTTGAAAAACTTTGGAATATCAGGTATTGTTGGGACATCAATGAACAATTTTGTTGGAGAATCAGTTTATTGTTGACTTACATTTGTGGCAACTCCCAAATTTTTATTGTTATTGGCGTAGAGTTAGCATAATACTGCAGATTATACAAGTATTGTGAGGTTATTAACTGGAAGATGTTAACTAGTGCATTGCTGTACATTGCACGGCATTATAAGCCTCGAATTATGAGAGACAAGTCTCCAACAAATGTTTGTTTTGTTGCAGCAAGTCCCGTCGTTGGACCTCAGTGAAAACATGTCGTCCGATCTGGCGTACACAGCAGCAGAGTTGAATGGGACGACAGTGCACGTGCCTCGAACGGAGAATCGACGCAACCGCTCGTGTCGTGCGACCCACAGCACGCCAGACGAGTCACACTCGAGGTCTCACTCACGACACCGCAACGTACGACAGACGCCACGAGACAAGTCCAACGACCGGCGAGACCTGAGCATGCTGGATGGCGGTGATGGGAAGGAGAACTTCATCGTTCCTTGTACGCCCAAGACACCACGACAGAAACAGCATCGTCCTTGCACCATCGGAGCGTCCCCGCCACATGGCTGTCCACGCACTCCGTCATCACCACCGGCTTGTCTTACCACCACGTTGCCCATCTCCAGTCAGATTCTCTGATTTCTTTTTGTGAAAAATTACATGTTTGCTAAGGAACATTTTTATGTGGTCATTGTGATAGACTGCAGTAGTCCTCATGTATGCCCATCCATTTTCGTAAGTCTGTCTGTCTCATGTGGGTTCCTTATTCAACAACAAAAAGGCGCAGCAAGCTGGCTTGCAAGTTTGACAGAGCAGGCATAACTAGTATGCCCTTTTTTAGTTACAGTTATGGTTAGCATTGTTCAGTGTCTTTGGCAAATAATGCTGAATATACATATTGAGTCAGTAAGCTGCAATACCACTGCATATTGTATCATGTCATCACATATTTCTCCGAAATAACAATTGACAACTCACAACTTTTGATAGTAAAATGCACTTTGATAATGTGAAGTTTAAAACAGTCAACTGCATCTCAGAGCACTGGCGAAATTGATAGGATAACAACACAGTTCTAAACAACTTGACTGGAGCCTCACGCTGCACAAAAAATGCTGGAACTCGGTCGATGTTTTCGCTTGTTTTATTTGGAGTGGAAATGCAGATAATGTCCAGCATATGTCTCAGAGTGTCATTGCCTTGGCTTATTACGCGCGAAAGCAGCTATGCTTTCAGCGCGTTTTAGCTATCGCAATTCTGTCCGTCTATCTGTCTGTCACACGGGTGGATCAGGCAAAAACGGTCCAAGCTAGGATGTCCATATCTTCACCGTCGGCTGCCTGGAAGACTCTAGTTTCAGGAACCGTAAAGCTTTTTCATAAATTCGAAGGGGGTCACCCCGAACGAGGTCGCTAAATGA
>Ga0209367_1012484_pt1 | contig 11097 bp, 9 predicted proteins | sample WorMetLIZISLAND2_FD_187412 | JGI IMG/M metagenome (GOLD analysis project Ga0209367, IMG submission 187412) | Marine gutless worms symbiont microbial communities from Max Planck institute for Marine Microbiology, Germany - Olavius geniculatus... ... | reverse complement strand
GTATTAGGGTATTTACACGATCCAGCAAACATCCAGCAAACTTCCAGCAAATGTATTCAAAATACACGTGCTAATGCTGGACGTTTGCAGAATCGTGTAAACACCCTATAAATCATTTGGTAAGATCTCAGCAGTGATTGGGGGGTCTCAGTTTACAGAATGTATTGTTCTTGCAGCAGTAAGTGCCAGTAACACTGTTCCAAAGGTATGATTTACAGAAAAAAATAAACTCATAAATCCTTGGCGGGGTCCGTCAACCCCCAAAATCACGCCCCTGTAACTAATCCCCTCCCATCCTGGTATGCATTCCCCTTTCCCCCTTGGATAGCAGATGACATCAGTAGGCTATTTGCGTCCGCAAAAAAAATTCAAGGGAAAAGACAAAGAGATTGTCCGAGGCGCCGCAGACGCCGAATGGGGTGGAAAATGTGAGGAGTATCTTTCCTCCCTGTCCCTAGTGGATCAGGGAGTCTGGGGAGCATTGAAATTTTTTTCCAGCAGGGTTTGAAGCGGAACCCGGCGGAAAATAAATTTCGTGCATTTTTGCCTCGCAAAACACTGCCGAAAATTTGCGAAACACTCACAAAACACAGACTGCCTCCCTACCCTTTCCATATAAAGTTGCCCCTCCTCCCTTGAGAAATGTAACACAATCTCAAAATATTGTACTTCATATTGTACGTACTAGCAAAGTTCCCGCCTACCCGGCAAGTTCACCCCCCTTAGGCTGCCCGTCGTGTCCGTGGTGGAGGTGGGGACTGGGGAGCAAAGTGGGGATGCACGTAGCTGAGCCCAAGGATTCAAACGCCGCCGTCGGAGTCCGCAACCGTGCAATATAGAAGACGCCAGAGGTGTACGACAAACAGACAAACAAACAGACAAACTTTTGTGCAAGTCATGGTAAGATATTGTACCTGGTTGAACCGTTCCTCTGACACCGAGATCGGCACAAAGACGTTGGACATGATCTGAGGGACCCGCTGATTGGCTGGCGCCGCGGTCACGTGACCCCTGTGGGTGGAGTCGATGCGGAGGATAGCTATTGGTCGCTCAGACTCGATCTTGCGCGAGAATAGCTCAGAGCTTGACCGGCCACCGGCAGGCGACGACTTGACCCTAGTCAACTGAGTCTGCGACTGAGGTGAGATTTCTTCTTCCGCCTCACGGATCAACGGAGCACGCGCTGCAACCAAGACGAAAACGACACATATAAACGTTCACTTAGAAGCCCAGCTGTCGCTAGGGAAGACCAACCCGTAGCCTACTTACGGATTCCCACATTATTACCGACTGAAAGTTTCAAGACTATAGCTATACACAATGCAACACAATACAATAGAGAATTTGCACTAAAAACTGACAGACAAACTGACAGTTTAATCTAGCATATAAAATTAAAAAACTAACATGTTTTAAAGAAAAATGAAATGAGAGATACAAAAATAGAACTTCGGTTTTACGAAGACCTTTTTGGAGCCCGACAGCGTTTGCATATAAAAACAAACGGCAGTTATTGACTGCATAACAGAGTATATAATCCAGAGTTCTCCATAAACAAAAAAAATGTCAAGAAACGACGACCGGAACGTCAAATATTTCAACAGTCCAAGCAAGGGTCGTTCTTTCCCTCAAATTTAATCTTGATGCGCTCTCTGGTTTAGGCAAAAAGTGAATACATACGAATAAAGAAGAAACACAGCGAAAACATAGGCCTATGGCCTTCTGTTACTATGTACAGGCGGCCTAACAAATATAATGCATTTATTGCTGTATAGTGTTAAACATATACCGCGGAACCGGGTGAGGGGAAAGGATGCACTTGACCCCCGCTTTTTCAGTGGGGGGGAAGTAGTGCTGTTTGACCCACACTTTTACACGCACAACCTATCTTATTGTTCATTTTTTCAGCTTCGCCTAAATGAAGACTGCCAAATTCTTGAATTGTGGCCCATTTTGTATGCAAAATAAGCCCCCCCTGATTCCCCACCATGGGCTCTGCCACTAAACCCTGCTAGTGGCTCTGTTCCCAGACCCCCGTTATAGGCTCGCGCTCCACGCTCGCCATGGTATGCCCTCCACTTTCAAACACCTTCCGTGGTCAATGGTGTGAAATGTTATACGTACGTAGTACGAATAGGTGAGCATTGGTGAAGGCGGTGCCACGGCTGTTGTTAAGACGACAAGCGTACTGAGCCTCGTTTTCCGCGACACACGATAGCACCGTCAGAGTACTGCTACCGCGATCCGCGTCCGACACTATCTCTACACCGCCTGGCTGCTTTCCCGCTACAATAAAACAAGGAATTTGAGTAAAGTTCACCTGACGCACGACAGCATCGGTGCTGCCACCTGGGGAATCAGTGTACAACGTGCAATAAAAGAATAATGTAATAATGCGTTATGAAAGAGTACGGCCTAGGCCTAGCCAAATTTGAGCCATCCGTATGGAAGACTCATTCAACCTAGGAGTTCGAAGCTCAGACGGTTGAAAATGTACGTTCTATGCCAAAAAATTTTGTACGCAGGTTGTCCGATTCTATCTCTAGTAATTTTGGTGCCGTAATTCACTGTTAAAATGTTCGCCGCAGCCGAAAATTGCCAAATAACACTAAAACCCCTTATTTTTAGAGCGGAAGGGGTTAAGATCATTTGAGGTTATCGAAACTCAAAAAGAAGCCCAGCTATCGCTAGAAAAAGCCGACGGTACCGCCTACGTCCGAAGCCCAGCCTCCGATTTCCAGTCACGGAGAGAAAGTGACTTTGTCAAAGGCAGAGTTGATAATATTGCAGTATTGCAATTATTGTAATAAGTATTGCAATGCTTTTTAGTATTGCAACAGGTATTGCAATGGTTGCATGTGTAGTACTGCAATACTTTCAGGAGTGAAATATTGCAAATTGCAATACTTAGCAGCAATACTTTTTACGCGCGAGAGCTATCTATAGCTATAGCTATAGCGCGTATTAGCTACGGTAATTCTGTCTGTCCGTCCGTCTGTCCGTCTGTCCGCCACGTCCCGGTACCGTTCCAAGACCAGGTGAGATAGAAACTTCGGTTTTTCACCGCATGATAGCTTAGAGTCTCTAGTATTTTGTGACAAAATTTGATGCCCCTGGGTAAAAGGGGTCCCCAGGAACGACGGGGCAAAAGAGGGGCACTCCTCAAAAAGGCGTTATTCTGCCGCTATTGGCTTATCTAACGTGAAAATGGTTGCAAATGCGCCGCTGCAATGCAGAAAGAGGCAGAAAAAGTGAAAACATTATATCCGCCAGTGTTCACTACGTTCACCTTGGCAGAGATAGGCCTAAGAAAAAAAAATAAAGCATAGGACAGAAACAAAGCGAAAACCCAAGACCTCCCGACCGCACGCACGGGCGGCCTAATCAAAGGCGGCAAGATTCAGCTTGAGCTAGGTAGCAACCTCGGTGGTCTTTAGTAGGCTCTACCTGGGTGGTCTGTGTCGTCTATGGATCTGCCGTCGATGTACCAGTGCACGCTGGGACGTGGCTGTCCGCCGTAGAACACTGTAAACACCGCCACATCGCCAGTCATCACCGTCTGGTTCTGTAGCCCCAGCCTGAATGTTGGGGGTTCTTCAGTCACGCTGGGGGGTCCCATCACACTGGGTGGCCCCGAGGGAGCAATTGATGGCTCCAGCGGTAGAACTACTTCCACGCCTGATCCTATTGGCTGAGGTATCACTCCGGCCGGCGGATAGCTGGGCTGCAGGCTAGATTTCGGCATGCTGATTGGCTGCTGAACAACTGGGTCAACAGGTGCTTGCTCCAGTTCTAACACCACACATTGGTCAGCCATCATAACCGTATTTTAAGAACTTTATACCATACAGTAATACTGCCTAATGTAACTGATTTATTAATCATATTATGCATAGAACCGTCTTAACGGCTACACTGTACTACCCGGTACTTAATGTATCTGCTCAATAACTTTCACAAAAAACCAGCGACCACCTAGGGAGATAAATTAAACCAAGACAACCTGCGTCGCGCGTCTCATGAGCATTAGCTTAGATTTCTTGTCTTCCTGGGCTATTTCTAGGTCAAACTTCATGCGTACAATTTGCCAAATGTGACCAGCAGCATCGAGGTTTAAAAAAAGTGAGCGGGACGGGAAGCTGCGCAATTTTCCCCACAGACAATTGCAAATTTCCGCCAGGGAAAATTATGGGTGTTTGAAATTTCACTTTTGCTCCCGAACTTCCCTGAAATGGGGTTTCTAGCTTCAGATTTTGCATTTTCAATAAAAAAATTTGGACAAGAAGATTCTCCGACATTTTTCCAACAGCCCAAAATTTAGGCTGGTCAATTGTTTTCCTTGCACCCCCTCCCCCCGCAACACAGTCTACAGTGTATTATGCAAGTGTAACGAGGCATAATACACTGTGTACATACGCGTTGAAACGTAGACTACTTATTTCGTGGCCGTGATCGACGGCGTGTTCTGCCTGGACGTACGTGTGATAGGCCTATACAAACGCGAGACGCTATGAGTCATCAGGCTTCATTGTAGTGAGAACATGGGCACTTTTCATTCCAGACAATGTTCTCACTCCAGACACTATAGCTTAGTATCGAGTGATAAGAAAACTAAGTAAGTCATGATAAGAGACGTACTTCTGACACGTAGAAATGTCTTGGTGGTGGCCTGACCCAGAGCATTGCTGGCTGAACAGACGTACTCTCCAGTGTCCAGCAAAGTCACGTGGTCTATGCTCAACGCTGATTGGTCGCCGCTCCCGCTCAACGTCACGTGATCACTGGCATAGAGTTGCGAGCCATTGAACAGCCATTCGACCCTAGGTTGTGGCTCCGCGTGATAGCGACAGTGCAATCTACAGCCAGACACATCAGATCGACTATTGCAACTAACGACAGCGCTGCGTGGTCCGTCCGTCTGTCCGTCACACACTAGCACCCTGAAAAAGTGACGACGTAACACCTTGGCGTCAGACTGATGATCGTGAGGTCGTGGGTTCAACTCCCGCTATCAAGTTGTTACTATTTAGATGGGTGACTGACGGCAGACAGGTAAACAATGGCGCTATATAACCAAGCACCAAGGTCAACTCAGCCTTCCATCCCTTCTGCGTAAGAGAATCGAGCACTGGCATACCTGGTTGGGATTAAGACGGGGCACATTCGCCTGTGATGGATGGCAGGTAACATTATGGCAGGCGATGCTCCATAGCTCCGTGATGGGCTGACATGAAGAGCTATATACATTTTTTTACATAGGCCTAAATAACACTAACTATTATCTAACAGCTGTCAATGTCGCTGATCACGGTGAAAATGGGTAAAATTTCAACAACTCACCGTTACTACAACATGTTCTACTACTAAGGCTGCTGACGATAAAAGTTTTTTCGAATCGATTAATTATCTTAGCACATAATCGACTAATTAATCGTTAACTTTCGCCGCCCTAACTACAACTACTACTACGACTACTACTAGAACTACTACTACAGACCTGACTGTGTCGCCCTCGTTGACCTCTGTGACGGGGGCCAGTGTTTCGGTAAATGTCGGTGAACTCTCAACAACTCTTACTTCCTGATCGCCGACCGTCGTCAATTTTTCCTTTTTCACCGAAGTCGTCTTTTCCGTCACCGTCACCTCGACGTTGGGCGCTGGACAGACAGACATACAAAAAGACATACACAGAAATACACAGAGGCAGAGAAAGAAAGACGTAGAAACATAGGCACAGACAGAGGCGTCATTTAGGATTATATATGTGCCTATCTGCAACTATTTTTACGCTAGACGAGCCAATAACGGTAGAATAACGCCTTTTTAAAGGGTGTGCTCCTCTTTCTCCCCCTCGTTCGTGGGAACTCCCTTCACCCAGTGGCATGAAATTTTGTCACAAAATACTGGAGAGTTTACGCTATCATATGGTGTAAACCCGAAGTCTATATCTCACCTGGTCTTAGAATGGTATCGGGACGTGACACCAGGACAGACAGACAGACAGACAGACAGACAGACGGACAGACAGAATTACCATAGCTATTACGCGCTATAGCTAGCTAGCTATAGCTCTCGCACGTAAAAAATAAAGCACAGAACCAGTGGCGTATTTGGGGGAGGGCCAATGGGCACAGAGACAAACACGGAGACTGCATATCACTTTCTCCTTCTTCACGAAGTCGTTTTCTTCGCTAGGCCTACTGGTACCTCCACGTTAGAAGCTGTCAGGCAGAGGTAAAGTGGCAACACTAATTAGGTGAGGTGGACGATCGGCATATCAGCAATTGTACGTTACTTTTCTAGAATTTTTTACCAAAAATTATAAACGTGTGTTTAAATATGTTAACGTCACTATTCGAAATATTGTTGATTTTTTCACCATGGAGAGAACAAAAAAAGACGCATTTTCGATGACGTCATTATTACGTCAGCACTACATAAAGTTATTGCAATATAATGAGAAAGCGTAATAAAGTGGATCTTAGGACATCTCACTTCAACAATTATAAAATAAAAATACGTTCAAATTTGCCCAAAAATATGTCGGAAATGTTGTAGACTGTTTTCCCCGACCCAGTGTACTATTTTTGCTGCCACTAGTCGCTAGGTGGTTTGGTAGTGCAATGGCAGAGTGTCGAACTTGCGATCAAAAGGTCGTGGGTTCCATTCCCGGTCGGGACACCATCAAGTGGTTACTATTTGGATGGATCTGCGGACAGGTAAACCATCTTGATATATAACTAACACCAACGTCAACTCAGCCGTTCATCCCTCCGGGGTAGGTAAATCGAGTGCTGGCCTGTCTGGCTGGGGTTAAGGCGGGGCGCATTCACCTGTGTCTGATGGCAGCTAACAGTGTAATCCCATATGGCAGGTAACGCTTCGTAACTCTGTGAAGGGTCTTTTATCAAAAGTTATACACCATATGTACCTATTTTACTACTACTACAACAACTATTAATACTACTACTACTACTACTACTACTACTAGTACGTACGGACGACAACCACGTTGGCGGTACAGGTGGCCCGGCCACACACATTGCCGGCCCGGCACGAATAGACCCCCGTGTCAGTCTGCTGACAATCCCTCAGCACAAGCCGACATTCTCCACTTGGTGCGTCATAGCTAGCCACGTGACGCTCCGTCAACTTCAGTTCCACTTTTTCCTTCAGCCATTCCACTTCCGGTTTGGGGTCGCCCCTGACGACCGCCCGAAAGGTGCAGGAGTCCCCCTCCACGACGACGCACGGCTGTATGGGCTCCACGAACTTGGGCGCCTGACCACCCGCGTCCACCTACAAAAAAATATGCCGTGTGTCCCAAAATTTGCGACACCCCTACGGGTAAGTTAATGTAAAAAATTTCGTTATTACCTGACATATTTTATTATCCGCAAAATTCGAAACATTCATGGAGACAATCGCTCTAAACTAGTCTTGTTTGTGCTCAAATTGGCCACCTTTGGCCTCGACGCAAACTCTTAGGCTGGTGCGCCACTGCTTGATCGTCTTGTCAATAACTTGGTATAACCCTAATATAAACAAACTCTGACGTCATAATGACGTTGCACTGAGCACACACGGTTAGGTGCGGACGTCACATAGGTGCGACGGTAAGTGATGTTAAGGTAGTGCAGTGTACGATATTTCATCATCATCATCATCATCATCATCATCATTTATTTGGTAGAAAGCAGAAGACACGCAATAGTAGTTGCAACAGACACACAGGAAACACAAGGATAGGTAGCTAGCACTTACAGTGACCCTTAATAAAACAAAGACAATCTAAAACATACACATAAAACAAACACATAAAACACGCATTTGTAAAAATAAGACACAAACTCTTAGGCTGGTTGAAATCGTTGAAATCCATGAACTACAAACTGAATTAGGTGTGTTTGAAGCATGGGGTGTCGCTAATAATTTTGAGACACGGTATACATTCTTCGATTACACTAATTGTTGGAATGGTCAAACGGCACGGCTTTACACAGCAAAACCATCTCAGAGCTACCGAGCACCACTAATTTGGGAGAACAGGTGTCCGTCCACAAGAGGTCGGCAATAGGGAGATAGGGAGGGCATTGATAAGTTCTTGCAACCGTGCCGCTAACTGAAGCCGCAATTCCCAGTGCAAATATTTCGGGGTGCAGGCAGTACCCGGTTTGGGGCAATATGAAGATTGCAGAGGGTCCAATAAATGGCACCACAAGACAGCGGTCTAGCAACGTACCCTATTTGCTTCTTTACAAAGTTTTCCTGTAAAGCATATCGTTTAGCCACAACACATTTACAAACAGACGACAGACTGACGGACATAACATCGTACCATAAGTGTGAGCGTTAGTGCAGTCGACCAAAAAGCGAATGCAAGAAGATTGAGGTCTGAAGAAAATTGTAATGTCGTGACGATATCGTTCAGAAGAAAGATTTTTGTGACGCCTGTACCTCGTCGCCAGAGGTCGGCACCGTTGAGACCTGGGATGACGTCATCTCCGCCGGCGTGACGTCATCGTGTGCTGGTCCCGCCGGTGGGGGGAGGACGCTGAGTGCGGCCTTGGTCTCGGCTGATCCGGCGGAATTGCGGGCTACACAGCGGAACAGTCCCTGGTCAGCAGCCATGACGTCACCAATCACCAGTTGACACAGCCCGGTGCCTGGGTCAAAGGTCACGGCAAAGTCCTGACAACAACAACAACTACTACTACTATCTCTGAGCAACATTCCTCACTGTCTGCCATGTACGCTGCAGCAACCACAGGATACTACTACACACTACTTCTACACAAGATTACTACAACTACAAGTTACAACAACTGTATAACAACAAAGAGCGAACTATTACAGCAACAACAGCTGCAACTGTAACGACTACAACTAGTACAACAACAACTGCATCATCTACTACTCACCAAGCGACATTCTTCACTCTCTGCCATATAATTCTATGCTGCAACGATCAAAGGATACTACTGCACACCACAACAACAACAACAACAACAACTACTACTACTACTACTACTACTACTACTACTACTACTACTTACTACTACTAAAGCTGTCAAAGTGTTAATTCTTTTAACGCATTAACGCACTGTGTTAATTTTTTTAAAGCATTAATTAACGCGTTATTAACGCACCCAGGCCCGTCGAGATGGAGAGTATAGGGGTAAGTTAACCCGGGCCCACGACGTTTGGGGGGCCCCGCTTGTAGAATATAAAAAGTTAGAAACATTTTAAACATATAATCAGCAATAACCGGCGTCATAGCTAGTATAAAAATTTATTAGCCTGTCGTCGGAATAATTATTTATCTACAGTACTGACGAAAAGGCAACTACAGTTTAGTTACTTGAATTCATGCGATTGTCAAATAACTGCAGTTTAACGAATATTGAAACTTTTGCTTCACAGAATTTAGAAAATTGACATAAATTTACGTATGTGCATTAATTTTTTTAAAGCGCGTTTATTTATTAACGCATTAATTAATGCGTTAATTTGACAGCTCTAACTACTACTACTCTTGTTGTTGTTGTTGTTGTTGCTGTTACTACTACTACATTCATAATAGTCTTGACGTACCTTCATTTCCTGACCCTGGGGGTCGATGTGTCGATCGTTGTGGTACCAACTGACGCGCGGTGCAGGAAGCGCTGCTACCACACAACTGAGTACCACCCTAGAGCCGTCACGTGCCGTACAGTTCTGTAGCGGACGCGTGAACACTGGAGCCGCTTCTGTCAACAAACACACATACATTCATACAGAGCGTCACCTGCCATACGAGATCGCCCTGGAGCCGTCACGTGCCGCACAGTTCTGCAGAAAACACGTGAACAGGAGCCGCCTTTGTCAACACAAAGCGGGAGGAAAAAATTCCAAGTTCTCCAGGCTTTTTCAGAGCCATAAATTTACTTTTTCATAAGTTATCGCAACAAAAATTGTAATAATGGTAATAATCGTGAAACATTTAAGTTTGCCCAGCAAGGTCTGGAATTAAGCCCCGCCGATTTTAAAGTATTTTTGCACCCCGGAAACTGCATCTGGTGACACTAATTTGTTGGCTACAATTTTTTCTTGTGACTACACAGAATTCCCTGATAATTCCATGGGTCATCCATGAATTTTCTAGGTTCGTAGAATTCTCTGCATTTTCCAAGTATGTGACCACCAGGTATACATCATTCTAAGTGAGTAGAGATTAGTAGGTTGTGTATAGCCATTTACAGGAAATCCATCCCAAAGCTACACAACTAACCTTAACCCTAACCATAACCATAACCCTAGTCCGGCATCGGCCAGACCAATATTTGGGAGCATAATTATATACTTTCCCGGAAATATATTTGACTGAAGCGAAATACTGGTGCCGATTTTCGTGAAAGTTTGTCTCGAAAGTGCAAAATAGTCTTCAGCTTCGGAAAGGGAGGGGGGGCTTCGCGTGGTGCCAAGAGGTGGTAAGTTTTAACCATTCATGAAACTACTTCCTCAGATACTGCACAAAATGGGTACTACAACAACAACAACTACTGCAGCTACAACTACTATAGACCTTGTTGTAGTTGCGGCGGCGGCGCTGCAGCCTGTTGTTGTAGTTGTTGAGCGTGCGTGATCTGCTGCTCCTCTACCACTCGGCTTGTAGTAGTAACGGCAGTGGTTGTAGTAGCAACGCCGGCACTTGTACTAGTTACGGCGCCTTGCTCAGCGCTGGAGGGTGTAGCTGTGTGTTCCACACGTACTGAGGACGGGGCGTGAAGAGCTACAAGCAGAACACATCAGTAAGTCTAACGTCCGTCCTAACCAATGGCGTAGCGTTCAGTCAAATTAACGAAGTTGCTTTACGGTGGACCCGGTTAGTACTTGGATGGGTGACTTTCTGTAAACAGATAAATCATCTCGGTACGAAGCCAGCCAGCTAGGTCAACTCAGCCTTCTAACCTCTGTGCATAGTTGTGAAGTTCAAAAATTTTAAAATAAAGTTCGTAAAAGTTCATAAAAGTTCAAGAAATAATAAAGTTCGTAAAAGTTCGTAAAAGTTCAAAACGGCCAGTCAATCCAGGTCTTCATCAGAAGAAGACCAGTCGA
>Ga0209367_1012483_pt1 | contig 11097 bp, 7 predicted proteins | sample WorMetLIZISLAND2_FD_187412 | JGI IMG/M metagenome (GOLD analysis project Ga0209367, IMG submission 187412) | Marine gutless worms symbiont microbial communities from Max Planck institute for Marine Microbiology, Germany - Olavius geniculatus... ... | reverse complement strand
CTTTGACGCCCTGGTTCGAGGGGAACCCCTGCACCCAGTGGCACGAAATTTTGTCACGATAAACTAGAGACCTTGGGGCAGCCCACAGTGAAGATTTCGTGATCCTAGCTTGCACCGTTTTGATACAGATCACGAGTGTAACAGACGGACACAGACAGACAGACGGACAGACGCCCAGGCGATGGCTAAGACGCGCGAAGCATTCTGCTGTCGAGCGTAAAAAAGGAAGACCGAGAGCAAAATGAACGGACGACCTAGACTGGACTGGTGCAACAAACATATCGGCACCTTGCATGGACTGGCGACGAACTGGATGAAATCAACTCACTTCGTAGAAGATCATTAACAGAGCCTAGGGGTATATTTTGTACAATTACATTCTCCAAAAGGAGCGAATATCATTTCACAAATGTTTGTCATTCTATCCACTTTACAACGCGTTCTTAGCGACAGCACCGATGTGGGTCAAAAAATGCAGGCACGGCAGAAGTCGCAATTTTCCAACAAACAGCTGCAAATTTCCGACAGAGGTGCTTGGAATTTTAACTTTGCCCCTAATTTTCCACAGAAGGGTATTTCTGCTTCAAATTTGCACTTTTAAACAACGATTTTCGAAAAGAGCAAAAATTTCCCGACAATTTTCTGACACTGCACAAAATTTAGGAAAAGGCACCGGAGAAAATGGTCCCCCTGCCTTCCTGCCATGACGCAACTGCTTTGCGACCTGACTTTGACCTGACTGAATTAAAATATCAATTAATCATCACAGAAATTGCAACAACTGATCACACGATTAACTGCTAATTAGTTTTCAGAGCTCTGCACGCAATCTTACCAGATGATGCGATGACGGGTCCAAGGGTGCGAGCAAGTGCTCCCAGGGAACGGAAGATTCCCATCACCATTCCTTTCTGCTGAACCGTTCCAAATGCCGACGCCACCGCGGTCAGAAATGTCGGCACTGACGCAGCCGCTGGACCAAACAACAGCTTATCAGTTAGAAAGGTAAAAATAGCAAACTGCGGGAGATTTTTTTATGGTGGCGAATTGCTGGTTCAACTCCCACCCCCCCAAAAAAATGCCGCGAATCTGTCGCCGTGAGATGCGCTTTGAGAACCTGAAATGTGTCAAAATGCATTTGCATTTTTCACGTCAAAAATCTGTGAGTTTTCAGATGAATTTCCAGCCCTGCACACCACACTCAAGCTTTTACTAATAATACTGCTACAACTGCACATCAGTAATCCACGAGACACTCACCAAATGAGAACAACAAGAGACCGGTGTAGAGCACTGACTGGTGGTGTGCACAGGCAATGATAAAGAACGACGGGATCAGCACTGTTATGCCCTGAAATAACACACATTTGATTACAACATTTAACCATTTAATTATTACAACAGGTAGACGTTTGCAGAGACAATGATATGTAATGACTGACTAGACTAACTCAATTATTCCTTATGATGTCCCCTTTAGCAAGACCACAGAATTCTTTATAAGTGATTTTTTTTATCAAAAATTGCATTATTTGCCACTGTCCACCAAGAACTGGATCTTATGATGCTTGATCATCTTTTTATAATTTGCGCTGAATTTAATTAATTGTATTTATGTAATCTAAACAAAAAGCATATGGAGTGTTAAGAAAAAATTTACCAGATTTGCAAAGAACAATTCCTTGCCAGGTTTGATACGTCTCACAAAACCTCCTGAAAATGCACACGAGACGATTAATCACTCGATCACTCAATCTATCAAAGATAATAGCAGAGCTACTTCAAGTGAATGGTAAAATAAGTTGCTAATTTGAAGAACAGTGTTTAGCCCAAATTCCATTATGCCGACTTTTACCGAAACTTCCCCATGGGAAAGTCGCGTACACAAATCATGAAAGTCAGCGACGCCCGGGTGAGGTGTAAACAAGTTCTGGTGCACTCTGACATTGAGAAACGCCTCGGGTGCATAGCAATTAAAAAAAATCAGTTGTGTAAGCTGCGCAGTGTACCACCACTGTAACAACAAGAATGGCAAATGCGACGTACCACCTCCAAAACAAGCGCTGGTATACCATGCCGGAAAGTACCGGCAAATTAAGAGATGCGTACGAAGGTTTAAATTGAAAAATTTCTGAAGCTTATCAGTCAGCTTCAAGCTAAAGAAGCAGCTCAAACAGAAAATTACCCTGAACCAGGATCATGATGACGCCAATGAAGAAGAACATCTTGCCCTGCTGCATGCTGCAAAACAATAAAACCAATCATAAGCATATGTCAGCCATGTGATGGTATATGATGCAACAGTCTGCCTAGATATTCACTGTGGTACCAACTTAGTACATGGCTAACGTCATCATGGCCCGACCTACTTTACTACAAGCAAACAGAAACAAAGCATTTCTCTTGATCAATTACCACTGTTAGCTGCAAGTCGAAATCAACGATTAATTGAATTTTTCATTTTTGTGACATTAACTATTAAAACATCCCCTACTCGTTACCACCTCTTTTAGATCCAAAATGCTCATAAAAACTCCACATGACTGAAATAAACAAGAAATTTGAGCTAATGCTCACGGGACGCGCGAAAGCCTATAGCAGTTCCTGTTCGCAAACTGTCAGTCTTATCTCCAGCCATTTTGTCGCAACTTTTACGGGGGTACCACTCTTTGATGCCCTTGTGCGCAGGTTTCCTTGAATGTAGAAAATCGAGACTTGGACCGTCGAAATCTACGTTCAATGCTGAAAATTTCATATGCAGCTGGTCCATGTCTATCTCAATTGGTTTTGGCGCAATTCGCTTTTGCAATGTGTCTCGCAGACGAAATCGCCTAAAAAAAATCCATAAAACCCCTCTTTTTGGCGTTCAAGGTCATTCAAGATCATTGAATTCGGCGTCAATCGAGAGCCAGTGTACGACTTCCTATCAGTGATTAATAGTAACCTAGGCCCTATCTCGCTCCGTTACTGAGATACAGCGACTTATTGGCCAAAAATCGCAAATTTTGCCCACCCCCCTCTCATTTAGCGCACTCGTTCGGGGTGACCCCCTTCGAATTTATGGAAAAGCTTTATGGTTCCTAAAACTAGAGTCTTCCAGGCAGCCGACGGTGAAGACTTGGTGATCCCAGCTTGCACCGTTTTTGACTGATCCACCCGTGTGACAGACGGACGGACGGACGGACGGACAGAATTGCGATGGCTAAGACGCGCTGAAAGCAGTGCTTTCGTGCATAAAAAGCCACCGCTTCACATGACCATAACCTGCGAAAAGAAAGAACAAATAGAATGTGGTTACTGATTAAGCGTTACCTGTTGAAATCAAATCGATTGTGCGTCAGAAACGTCAGTGTAAACTCCAGACCAGAAAATATAAACAAATAGAGAAAATAAATGACTGATATTCGCCGCATTCTTTGGAGCTCTGGCAACGTAAACCACACAAATAACAAGACAACTATGCAAATTACGCAATTTTCAATGCTGATATCTGCTTAATCGCCAAAACATGCATATTGCAACGTTTTGCACTGCTATTCTGCTGCTAGTGTGGGGAAAATCTGCTATTGCTAACCCTAAATGCATGCAACAAGCAACAAAATAATCCAAGCCGAAATAAGCTGAAATCTGAATTCAGTTCGGCTGCATATAAAAAGTGTACAATGCGAATAATGGGGCGTTTACACGATCCAGCATTCATCCAGCTAGCTGAAAGTTCTATGGTAATTAGGAGGACGGGCAGGTTGTAACCACAGATTTAAATATTAATGATTACTGGTGATAGGCATATTGGAAAGCCTATATAACACGTAGGCCTATCAGCTGTGGGCTAAGCCTAGACCCACCTACGGCTTAGCCCACAGCTGATAGGCGGCGGGGTTCCATCAGGCCAGCTGGATGTTTGCTGGACGTTTGCTGGAACTTTGCTGGATCGTGTAAACACCCTATAAGCTAAACTAAAATGCCAGTTCAGTACTTCAGTTGCATTGCACAAACTGTACAACTTCATTTCAGTTCATTGTGTAAAGTTTATTAAATGAGTTCAGTTTAGAACAGTTCATTTTGTTCGATCGGCGCCCTATATCATCTGTCTTATCCAAATAGCTTCTATGCGACAAGTTGAGTAGAAACTACAGACCCGGCAGAGAGCAGCCTTCCACAGCCGTAAACTGAAACAACATGACTGGATGAAACAGAGGCAATGCTTGCTGAAAACCACGACCCAGGGTCTTAGCCTGCAGTCACAAACAACAACAACAACTACTACAACAGACTGCAACAGACATCTCAGACTCATTTGGAAGTGCGAGCCACACAGCAAGATATCATCAGTCGGTGGGCCGCATTGTTTTTGGAGATGACAAAATGCCATAAATGCAGTAATTTATACAAATGACAAAATTATGATATAGTTACATTTACACTTTTTACAGTATAGTTCAGAACTTCACATCTACTCAGTTTCCGATGAACTCTGAAAGAAGGAGAGAGACCGCCTGTCTGGCGCCAACGTTGGTCGCTGCCGGCACCAGAATGTGGCTCTGCTAAGTAAATGCAAGTGAGAAAAATAGTAGTTTTGCTGGGTTGTAGCAATGCGGATATGATTTTCACGCCTAGACAGCTGTACCTGGTATTCTTTGACCTGACGAAAGCATTTGACACCGTCTGCCGTTTTTATTCCGATTTTTTAGAATTTCAGATAATGTGTCGCAGGCCACAAATAACGCCTTCACGGGCTGCATGCGCCCGTGGACCGCGAGTTTGATACCCCTGGACTACAACAACTACTACAACACACTACAACAACAACAACAACAACTACAACTACAACAGACAACAAGCTGAGTAAATGAACCAGAGGCAATGCTTGCTGATAACCGCACCCGAGGGTCTTTGCCTACAGTCACAAACAACATCAACTACTACAACAGACTACAACTACAACAACAAGTACAACAAACTATAATGACAGCAATAACAACAGACTACAAAAAAAACAACTACAACAGACTACAACCAGACTGGATAAACCAGAAGCAACACTTGCTAAAAACGATGACCCAGCCTGCATCCAAGAACAACAACAACTACTACAACTAAAACAACAGCAACAACAACCACTACAGTACTACAACACACTACAATGACAACAACAACAACAACAACCAGTAGGAACCAGACAACAAGCTGACTGGATAAACCAGCGGCAATGCTTGCTGAAAACCACGACCCAGCGTTTTTGCCTACAGTCACAACACAAACAACTACAACAACAACTACAACTACAACAACAAAAGACTACAACAACAACACACAAGCACAAAGACACCCAAAGACAGAGATAGAAAGACATACCAGTTTCTTGCCACGTTGCATCTCTTTTCAATAATACCCACTAAATATGACAGATAGACAGATAGATGCAGTCACTCACACAGCTGCAGACACGTTGCCTCAATTTAAGGGTCGCTACATTAGCTTACAGCTCACAAGGCAACAGACAGAGAGATATGCACATAGAGAGACATCATCATCATCATCATCATCATCATGACGCGTAGACAGCTGAGGTTCTTTGCTGCGACTCCCCACGATGTCCACATTCCTCTGCACTCTGCCACATCTGTCTCCAGCTGGCTGGTGTTCCATTGCCAATCTGCTGTATCCAGGTCTTTCGAGGACGCCCAGGAGGTCTTCTCCAGTTCATCCCCAGACTGTGACTACATTTCATTGCAATGACCTGACATAACGCTTAATGTGCAGGTGTGGTGGCATCCAGTCTAACAACGTGACCAAACAGTGCTTGGCGCCTCTTGCTGATCATATCTGCAATGTTTGGCAGACCGGTCCTGTCGGCTATGTCGATGTTCTTGATATGGTCCTGCCACTTCACACCCGGTATCTGGCGTTGGCATGACATATGGAAAGATTGTAATCTGCGTGCATCATCTGCCAGTAAAGTCCACGTGTCAGCTCCGTACAACAGACAAACTGAGAAATACCCATTTCTCAGCAAATTATATAGGTGTGTGTGCGCTGCTTGCAGCATGAGGCATGTTTCGAGACGTGCTGCATGTTTTAGTGTTTTGCTATGGCGCGAGTGCGTTCTACGAGATGATACGATGCAGTGTTGTAGTGCAACATCTGGTGTTCCGTTTGGCTGTTCTGTTTTGCTGATTTGACGCCATGTTTCATCAGTCGTTGACACTCGATGTTTCTTGCTGTGTGCTGACATGCTGGCCGGCATGTTGGAACTAGACGTGCACACCATGAGGCCAGGCTGCCGTGGCCGGGCGTACGCGTGTCTGCGATTGTACGCATTCGACCGTGACAACGTGCCTTGCTGACCAACGTGTACAAGATGTACACCAGCCGATTCCTGTGCAACGACGAATCGTGGAAGCCAATCGACAACTTCATCAGCAAACGTCAGCGTTAACAGTCAAAGGATCTACCATCTGATGACTTGAACAATTTGCATCAGCACTGTCATCACAAGACTTGTCGCAGTACATCTCTAGTGAACACTACGAACATGCAGTATTCACACTCGATCGACCGCCAAGCGCACTAGAGATTTCTTCGAAATGACAGTGCGCTATATATATGTTCACTTATTATTATTACTTATTATTATTATAGAATCTCTTGTAAGCAGGTACCCAAAAAAACAACATTTAACACAGCAAGTGCCACAGACACAAAAGTCAGACACACAAAAAGACAGACATGCAGACAGATAGACAAAGTGACGTTCACAGACAGACTGAGCAGACAGACAAACATATTGACACAGACATACCCGTTTCTCGACAGGCAGAGTCTCTTGCAAGCAGAAACCCAGGAAGATGACATTTAACACAGCTAGCGTCAGCGCAAACAATGCCGGTGATGTAAAGAATGCATTTGACACTTGAGCAAACTGATACGCTTGCTGCGAGAAATATGCACCAATCAGAGGCCCGACGATAAACCCCACTGAGAATGCTACACCAATCAGAGCCTACATAAACAATGACAACAGCCAATCAAACGTGAGACAATAAAACTGGCTGACCAATCAGAACCTATATTGAGTCAGATCAACGAAGTTGCTGTACACCAGGTCCTGTTAGTAGTTGGATGGGTGACTGTCTGCTGGCAGGTAAACCATCTCAATATGCAACCAGCTACCCAGGTCGACTCAGCCTTCTATCCTACACGGATGGTAAAACGTGTATCCACTTTTGAGCTACATAGAAATAAATTGCACCAGCGGTAAATGTAGTATACTTAGCATACTACACGGTGTTTCGTAAAAAAGCACCCTTTTTGTTTCTTTTATAACCCAGTCGAACGGTGATCAATTCACATGAAATTTTTATCAGATGTAACAAAAACGGTGCCTTTTAGATGAAACACAGTGCATAACTGTCTGATGAACTTGGCAAACTTTCACAGCGGTAGCACCACGATGACAGCAGCATAAACACTGTCATTCAGTATTACTACGTATACCATGAGTCACCATGGCAACAGCCAATCAGAGATGAAACCATAAACCCAACCCTAACCCTAGATTCACAACAACGACATGCTACCTGAAAATAAGTTTATTCTGTCTCAGTGCATCTACGAGAGTTTATAGTGAAAATTTTCCTCAAATAGCATAGTATTTTATTTGCGAATTACCACTGTTAGCTCAGAAAACCATTTAAAATGTTAATAATGGTTACCAGCTCTAATAACTAGGCATAGAGAGAATACAAACAGATCGTCAGTCGTAGTTACCATTCCCTTGGTGCGTTTGCTGGGTGTCGTGACGTCACTAATGACAGCAAAGCTGAGACTGACGTTGCCCTTGCTGATGCCTCCGATGATTCGAGCAATTACAAACACCGTGAAGTTATGCGACAGCACCCATACTGCATACGACAGAGCTATTCCAACCTGGCATAACAATAGACCACATGCACATCTTTATAGCTGAAATATTTTTAACGTAAGGTTTCGTAACATATAAACTGTAAAATCAGCAATGTTCAGTAAATGATGTATCATCTATGCCTATTTGAATTAACTTAAACACAATGGGCAACTTCACTTTTTGACTTAGACTTTTGCTGAGCCTTTTCGCTGAGCCTTTTCGCTGAGCCTTTTCGCTGAGCCAAAGCTAAAGCTGAACGCTAAAGTCTGTACTTAGACCAAAGTTCAACTAAACTTTGGTCTATGTCTACTGACTTAGACCAAAACGATTAAAAATGGCGGAAAACCGGTAAATCAAAGTTACCAAACAGGAAATAAATCAACCAGTTATGCTTGGACTTGCTTATTTAATTGCGCCACTCACGCAAATGACGAAATTACATAACGTCTTACGTCATTGCGTAGCCACTAGGGCATTTATTTTTGGTACCAGCCTGTTTTAATTTACTAAATCATCCATGTTAGTCACCACGTTTTCGCTCAGCGAAATCACTTCACTTTTTGACTCAAGCAGGTACCTAGACCGAAGTTTAGGCTCAACGTAAGTCTCAGCGAAAGTCTAAATCAAAAAGTGAAGTTGCCCACTGTCAGGTCTGCTACAGTTTGTCACATCTGCTCTTGTTCCCAGTATTAATGTGTTGCTTTTGTTGTTAAATTTTGTGCCACAAAATTCACAAAAACATGGCATTTCAAGATCGAAAATAAACAGTATTTTCTGGGGAGGGGGCAATGGCTTAACAATGTATATATACAAGTTAAATGGCACATTTTGATGACCCACAGTGTATTATATACTTGAGTACAGTAGACTTGTGTTTTTATTGTCTGAAATGATTCTGTGCAAAGTGCAACCAGCATATTTATGGACACAAGACATATGTTAACCAAAATGTCACTTTCTGTTCATCAGAAATCACCAACAATGTCCAAAATTTGTATCCAAATTAAATACAAGCTTGTGAATTCGTTTTTTCATCCAAAATGCTGAATAATAATAATAATAATAATAATAAGTGAACATTTATATAGCACGCTATCATTTCGAAGAAATCTCTAGTGCGCTTGGCGGTCGATCGAGTGTGAATACTGCATGTTCACAGTGTCCACTAGAGGTGAACTGCGACAAGTCTTGTGATGACAGTGCTGGTGCTAATTGTTCAAGTCATCAGATGGTAGATCCTTTGACTGTTAACGCTGACGTTTGCTGATGACGTTGTCGGTTGGCTTCTATGATTCGTCGTTGCACAGAAATCGGCGTATGTCTTGTACACGTTGGTCAGCAAGGCACGTCGTCACGGTCGAATGCGTACAATCGTGCAATGTCGATCGTTTTTCTTGCAGAACAAATCTCTAATGTCTGTACAGTCTATGTACAGAAACAGCAGAGGAAAGATTCATACTGAAGTCAGCATCATGACAGGCTTGCGTCCATAGACATCAGAGACTGCTCCAATGACAGGCGATGTCAAGTACTGCAGGAAAGAAAACATCGAGCCCAACACGCCTATGACACATCGCCACATCACAGTATAAATATTATTAAACAAATTGTGCTTCAACTAGTCAGTTTATTTTAACAGCAATAACACGGAACAGTAACTAATAAGTTACATTGGTTCACTAAGAAATGAATTCACTAATATTGCCTAGAATCTAAAATTATTACTGTTTCCACAAGAATTTCAATGACTACTTTAGCTTTTTCAGAATTCACACGTATCATTAGCATTTTTCTTAGATTTCATGCATACATTGTAACTTGTAAACCACTAAATATTCTTGTAGATGGCTAATTTCTGATTGTTTTATTGACTACCAGTATATTATGAGTTTTATTTACTAATTTGTTCACACATCAATTCTATGCAATTAGTACATGTACGCAATTAGTACATGGTACTCAAATCAGCCATATCAGCAAGAAATATTGGAAGCTCTCTTTCAATGATGACTATGTGCACGCAGCAAAGTCTTGCACAGAAAGTTCAGTGTCATGTTATCAATACCAGTGTCCGTGGCAATCAGCAGACTATTTTGTAATACGAGTTTCGTTTGATAAATAAGTTACAAAACAGCTTCATTCCGTTAGTTTTCTAAATCTAAAAAATCCAAAATATACGTTTTGTAGGGAATGTTATTCTGAACACGTGTACAGATTTTTGGATTATTGTGACGTCATCTGCTCATAGAACACGGTTTACACGTGTATTATTTTCCCCACCAGTAATCTATCATAACTCACAAGTGACAAACAGCATATGAACAGAGAAAATGTATAAACTTATTAAGTTAACGCCATCACTTTAAATGCTAAAGATTATTGACTGAGTTCGCTCAAACATTTGTCCTATCTGTCAGCAAACTTCTGAATGTCCGATGCAAAGAACGATGCTGGCTGCTGTCCATGCCACTGAAGAACGACTGATTGCACCTCGGTATATGATACAAATTTCTGCCCACCGAGCATTTTCTTACACCAAACGTGAAGTGTTCGCTTCGTAAAGCACCTGTGCTATATACTGCATGCGTCTCAGAGTGAATCTAATTTGCATGATTTTTTTCTGCCCACAAAAATACAATAACGGAACGCTGTTCGTTGTGGGATGATTTCAGTGGCAACGTCGTCGAATTTAATGTTTAGAAATGACGTCACAGTGACGTCATCGTCATAAAACTCATAACTGCTACTCAGAATTAAATTCCCTACGAAATGTATATTTTGGATTTTTATTATTTGGAAAACTGATAGAATCACGCTGTTTTGTAACTTATTTATCGAATGACCCTCGTACCATACTACCTCCAAATAGGACAGAGTTCCAGCGTGGAGTATCAGGTGCTCCGACTAAACCTCGGAAAACAGCGACGGCTTGACGAAATGAGAAATACAAGCTTCCCTGCCACAGACAGACATAGCATAATAAACATGTGATCTATAAATATGTGTTCAGACCACACACAACGAATGCAAATGTGCAGTATTTCACCCAACCAATCAGTCAGTCAATCCAAATTTTTTAAACTGGCCCAAATCTTCTGTCCGTCATGCCGAAAATATCTGGAAACGCACACATTCTTCTCTCGACTGGTCTTCCTTTAAGTCTCTGCGTAACCGCTATCACAGTCTAATTC
>Ga0209367_1012481_pt1 | contig 11097 bp, 10 predicted proteins | sample WorMetLIZISLAND2_FD_187412 | JGI IMG/M metagenome (GOLD analysis project Ga0209367, IMG submission 187412) | Marine gutless worms symbiont microbial communities from Max Planck institute for Marine Microbiology, Germany - Olavius geniculatus... ... | reverse complement strand
CTGACGTACCCGGTTGGCGCCCTATAAAATTGTACCGGGAGGGTCGGCAGGTCAGCAAACGTGCACCGGCGGTTAACTAGTACATTCTGTTCAAAGTACGGTCTGTTTGATTTACGGCGCACCGACGCTTTACTTTATCCTGTACGAGTTCGAGTTATTACTACACCGCATGATGGAGTTACGAAGAAGGCAGGCACCGGTGGAAACCCCGGCGGGCATTTATAGCATCTCGTCCACTAGGCCTGGGCCGGGCAGGGGAGGTCTAGCAGCCGCACCGGGTGAGCACCGGATTGACACCGGGGCCCGTCCAAAGGTCTGGGACCCTTGGCAGAATTGGTGCGGGGACGAGACGCTTATACAAGTAACAAGTTTTCTCAATATTGAGGCTAATTTTATTTGCTAAAAACCATTTATTTAGGTCACTAAGTAGATTGCTAGATTTAGTACTTGTCTCAGAAAAAGATTTACCAAAAACAAACAAATTTGTGTCATTTGCAAATAATTTAAGTTTAGCCTCAGATGCACAGTTTTGTATGTCATTAACATATATGAGAGAAAGTAGAGGACCCAGGATAGAACCCTGTGGAACTCCGCAGGTTATGTCTAAAATATCCGATTTTGCATCAGCTAAAACAATAAACTGTTTACGATTTGTTAAATAATTTTTAAACCAACTCAACACAGTACCTCTAATGCCATATATAGATAGCCTATGAATTAAAATGTCATGATTTACCGTATCAAATGCCTTCTGAAGGTCTAAATACACGCCTATAGTTTTTTCATTATTATCTAAGTGCCTGTAGGCCTATATATGTTATCAATAACTTCAATTAAAGCTAAAGAAGTACTATGAAATTTTCTGAAGCCAAACTGATAATCGTAGAAAATGTTGAATTGTTTTAAATAAGCACTTAATTAATCTATTTTGCATTAATTTTTCTAATATTTTGCCAAATATACTTAACAATGAAATAGGACGATAATTAGGCGATAATTAGACGATAATTTAAATCAAGGTGACTGTGGATCATCTTTCTTATATATTGGTACAACTTTTGCAATTTTTAAGGCATCTGGAAATACACCTGTTGAAAATGACAAGTTGTATATACGCAAGAGCGTTTATCCCCTCGTAAAACATACATGACGCAGATATTCCTCACTTTAAATTGTTAAAGAAATGAATAAAAAAAAACAAACACACATTAGCATTATCTTAGTTTAATATTTCCCAAGTTTCGTGAAAATCTACATAATTTTATTGCCCCTGTTTCTGCGGTACGATATGTCGTGTGTCTGTCGTCTGTCTGTCCGTAACGTATGTACTATGGCTAAACGGTACGTCATAGAGGGTCGACGATGGTATTATTGGATAGGGCGACGGCGACATTACATAGACTGTCAAAAGTAACCACGTTTTTATCTGCAGCGGTTTGGCTGCAATTTTGAATGCAACATTGCTGCCTGCAGCCGTCACCCACCTTATCGTATCCCTGTGTTAATTTTAGCGTTCGATAAAACAGTGTCACTATGGCGTGAATAAGACTGTAGTCACTCTGGCAAATTGCTTTCTTTCCGCGACCTGAAGTCGGACGCTGGCCTTCGGACATAAGGGAGAGCCTATGGTCGGCACACCCCAGCAAAAGCTGGGATTCTTGTTTTCCAAGACGCAGGTTGCATTTATGTACGACTACAAACATATGGTGGAGTGGACGCTTTTGGAGCGCTCTTGGTTTGTACTTCCTACTAGCAGAAAAACGTTTGATAAAAATTATAAATTAACTCCCAAATAAATAAACCTTTTGTTGCTTAACGAACAGTATTAAAGCACCGAAAATTAAGATCTGTTGCTCTTATAAATTAATTTAGGCTGATTAAATAATGGCGTGCTGATGTCACTGATTATTCATTTGACTCAGTAACGTAAATAAAGAGGAAAATGCAAAGTAAAAACGACAGACAAGAAAATATTATAGAAACACAAAGCATATATTAAGTATTCAGTTTAATTAGCAGGTGCGCCAGCATAATATCCATGGATATATCCATGGATATCCATATCTACGGCAAGCCTGCAAATATCGGCCGCAGGTTTCATCCATTTTTATCACAATAAAAAAAGCTTTGGTAAGAAAGACGCGCTACAGCCTATACAGTTCTTGTTGCAGTACTGACCTAAAGGTCAGCCAAGGTCAATGATGTTCATGTCATTTAAAAGCTAATATACGACTTCCTATTAATGCTCAATAGCAACCTAGGTCCGATCTGAAATTGTTTATCTACAATAGCGCGTACCGGTACTGGCCTTACATGTCATCTAAAATCAATAATTTTAAAGTCATTTGAAAGATATTTCACTTCCTATTAATGATCAATAACATCCTAAACACTATCTCGCACCGTTTAGCCGCAATACCGCGTAACGACTTTCAAGGCCATCTAACGCCAATGATTTCTATCTTATCTAAAACGGCGTATGCGATTTCCAATTAGTGATTAATAGTTACCTTGCTCCTATTTCTTACCGTTTCCGAGATATAGCCAGTTTTCCATGAAATTACCTACCCCCTTTATTCAACTCCCAATTTAAAAATCTTTCCCCTGCAATAGATTGCTGAAATTTTGCATGATCGTGTGGTCGTGTTTAAGGCACATGGCTAATTACTAGTGTTAAAGGTTTTCCCTACGACCTAACGCTTAGCCACAATACATCCGTTATAAACGGACAGAGACGACAGACGACAACTCGTACCATAAGCTGGACTGTTACTTAAGTGCGGCTAATGAACACTGCGCATGCAGCGTAGGCTGGCGCATTATTGTATTCGCCAAGTGGCGTCTCTAAAGGAGGAGTCACACTAGCGGTCCGGATGGCCGTCCGAACGGTTGTTATTTCCGTTAGTGTGACCCCTCCTTAAAAGCGAAACGTCAACCCTCTAAATTGTTTCTCAGTCGGACTTACGGCGCCGGGCGGCCTTACGTTGGGGAACGCGCCCCACCTTAACCTCAGCCAGATAAGCCGGTACTCGATGTAGGCCCTACCTACTTCGGTAGGATGGAAGGCTGAGTTAACCTAGGCGGCTGGTTGCATACCGAGTTGGTTTACCTGCCCGCAGGCAGTCACCCATTTAAGTACTAACCCGCCCGACGTACAGTAACTTCGTTGATCGGATGAAACGCGTTACCGTTACGCCAGGCCACCACCTACGTATACAGATACGTGAACCTATGAGGCTGAACAATAGTGTGTTTTATCAGCTCTACCGCGGTTTACAATAATGCTACAAACCGTCCATCCTCCTCCATCAGTCGTCATGTCACAGTAGACGCGTAGATTATGACGCTCAGGACCGACAGCGATAGTGTAGACACCGTCTGAACGGTTGCCAACTTTGAGAATTTCAGCACAGTCACTTGGTCTTGCTAGGTGAATAAAACGACACAATGACATGTAAGCTAGAAAGACAGCCAGGGACCGCAAACCTCCACCAACGATATTACCTGGCGAATTAGAAAACAACGATTCCTGGCTCTTTGCCAGGTGACAGCGCCACCAAAAACTAATCACCAATAATCATGCCCAAGCCTAAGTGTCCCTGGATTTCTTTTGCCAAATTTGTGTCTAACGTTTTTCGCAGTCCTGCTGACAAACCATCAAATCACAGGCGTGCGGTAGCACAGCCCTGTGTTAATGGCTACCGGCTAAGTAAAGGGAGAATGGCAAAATTCGACCCCACGCAGATCCGAAACCCCTGAATCGATCGACACAAAATTTGAAATAGGTGATTACGTCGGCGAGACGACCCCCCGTGCAAAATTTCGTGCAAATTCGTCCATTGGGGCTTCTCGGCAAATAGGTGAAATATAACGAAAATTTTTCTAGTATATATAATTTTTTTTGTTGACCGACCTACAGGTCAGACCGCCCAACGGATTTTCACGCGCGATGGCTCGAACAACGCGGCCTCACGCAAGGGTCAAACCTTTTCGGGAACCAAAATTCGAAGTTAATATCTAACCCCTAAAAAATCCCCCAAAGTCGAAAATTTGGCCCAAAAACGGACCGAAATTTTCGGCCAAAAACGCTCCTGTATAAAAATTTCACCTATAAACGACCCCTAATCGTCATTGTAGGCCCATAAAAATTGTATAGTGAATAGGGAATATGGCGTCGGGAGTCGGTTGCGGATATGACGTTGTTGTAATTTATGACATCATATAGCTCTAAAGGAAAACGATTTGGAGCGCCAACGCAAACAGCATAGAATCAGGCTCACTGTTGCATGACAATTTTTACGCGCGAAAGCAGAATGCTTCGCGCGTCTTTGCCATCGTCTGGGCGTTTGTCTGTCCGTCGGTCTGTCTGTCCGTCTGTCACACTCGTGATCTGTGTCAAAACGGTGCAAGCTAGGACCACGAAATCTTTACTGTGGACTGCCCCAGGTCTCTAGTTTATCGTGACAAAATTTCGTGCCACTGGGTGCAGGGGTTCCCCTCAAACGTAGGCGACGAAGAGGGGTACCCCCGTAAAAAGACGCGATTTTGCCGTTATTGGCTCGAATAATGTGAAAACGGTTGCAGATAGGTACATACATGCTGCTTATCATAACAAGCACTGGTGACAGGCTTTTTGGATTTATCAACATCGATGACCTTGAACGACCTTGAACCCTTCAAAAAGGGGTTTTTAGTGAATTTTTCACAATTTTTGGATGCAGCGCACATTTCAACACTGAATTGCGACGAAATGGCTGGAGATAGACCAAGAGAACCTGCGTATGAAATTTTCAGCATTCAACGTAGTTTTTAGCAGTTTAAGTCCCGACCCCCTAGGTTCAAGGAGGCCGGCGCAGGCGGGCGTCAAAGACACCTACCCCCCCCTAAAAAGTGGTTATTTTACTGCAATTATATCGTGTAGCGTGAACACGGTTGCAGATAGGCACAGACATGCTGCTTATCATAACAAGCACTAGTGACAGGCTTTTAAAATTTATCAACATCGATGACCTTGAGTGACCTTGAACCTTCCCAAAAGGGGTTTTTAGTGAATTTTTTGCACAAATTTTTAGCAGTCCAAGTCCGGACCCTCCAGATTCAAGCACGCCTGCGCACGTGGATGTCAAAGAGAGGTACCCCTGTAGAAAGTGGTTATTTATACTCTGTTGGCTTGTCTAGCGTGTAAATGGTTGCAGATAGGCACAGCCATGCTGCTTATCATAACAAGCACTGATGAGGAGCTTCTTACAAATGTCAACATCGATAACCTTGAATGACCTTGAACCCTAAAAATGTTGATTTAACGTGACTTTTTGGCGATTTTTGGCTGCAAAGAGTGAATTACGACGAAATGGATGGAGATGGACTAAGACTACCTGCGAAGTGGAACTGCTATAGGCTTTCGCGCGTTAAGTGAGCTTTGCTCAAATTACTTGTCCAGTCTGTAGCTAAGTGTACCAAAGTGGAGCCCTGTGCCATCTGATTTTGTGAAAGCCCTAACAAATACGTTTTTGAATTTCTCCTTTGCATATGTGAATATGCAATAGCCTATATTTGCGCTAGCCGCAAATAACAGCATTTGAGTCAATTACGACTGCAAACGAAAACTATGGGCATTTAAAAAGTTTTGAGCCTCAGTATACTAGATAAAAAATTTTTTATTATCTATATATCTGTAAAAAGCGTATTTGTGTGAGCATTGTGCAAGTGACGTCATTGTAATTTATGACGTCATAGGGCATTAAGCTGAAACGATTTGGTGCGCTAATGCAAGCAGCATTTGAATCAGACTGATTGTTGCATGAAACTTTTTCAGTCTGTAGCTGGATTTACTAAAGTGGGTCTCTTTGGCATCTGATTTTACGAAAGCCCTGACATCTACGTTCATAAATTTCTCATTTGGGTTTGTGAATATACTATAGCCTAATCTGTGTTAGCCGTAAATCAAAGCACTTTAGGCAAAATACGACGCAATGCCAATATCTGATGGAATCAAAAAAATTTTATTAAAAATTTAGCTGTTAATTATATCAGTTGTGTTAGTGAAAGGCCAACCAAAATTTGTGACTAGTTACATGGGTCCCTGATGGACAGGGGGGCCGAGAGGAGCCCGGAAGCAAGCCCTGCACAATTTCCCCATATTTCAGCACTGAAGTCTAGTCCAAAGTCTACAGTTACTCAGCTGGCTGTTCATGACTAGAGACTTTTACACCAAGACCACCCTGCATACAGCAGTGCGTAAGCGACGTTGTGAAACATTGAATCCCGAATAACAGATTCCCTGACAGCTGGACAGTGTTTAAGCCTGCACAATTTTAAATGAGCACTGTCAGCACTCTGGAGTTTACTTGACAAGTGTAGAACTTCTGTTCGCAGAGTCGAGACTCGATAGTTTGAACAATTCGTTACTATACTCAAGATTGATGCACAAAAAGTAAGATATTTATTAGAACAACACCTATGGCTTGTAGCCATTACACAGAAGATACCTTCAAAGTTGAGAACGCGCCACTTTTTCGCGCGACAGCATGTATATGCTTCGCGCGTCTTGAGGTTTATCAGTCTGTCTGTCTGTCCGTCCGTTCATCCCATCTTTCAGCACTTTTAAAACGGTGCAAGCTAGAATCACGGAGTCTTTACTGTGGATGCCACAAAGACTAAATGTAGTTTTTTGACAAAATTTTGTGCTGTTGGGTCAGAGGATTTCCGTCGAACGAGGGCGTGAAACAAGAGTATCCGCTTAAAAAGTAGTCATTAATTTTATCACTATAAATGTACAAAACATCACTTTATACACTTGTCTACGGCAACATTAAAAAACTCGCACATCGAAAAAGCAAAAATCACAAAAAGTGATATTGCCCGCGTCACACTGTCTGTGTGTCAATGTGCTGTATAAACTGATGTTTTGTACATTTATATTTGTTGTTTTATTACTAAAATACTGTTTTCCTACTGGTGATCAAGTACAAAGATATCGAGCCTCAGATATCATATTTTACAGTAGCCAAGCTGCTTATAACGGTACTGGCCCTCCATTCCGAAGGTCCGCTATTCCGAAAAGTCCATTGTGCAGATACTGTACATGTACACGCCACAGTGCTAACGTTTAGGGTAAGGTTACGGTTAAGGTTAGGGTTAGGATTAAGGTTGAAGTTAAGGTTAACGTTGGGGTAAGCGTTAACAATAATAATTCGTGTAGTGGAAAATTTGTCACGCCGGAAAATAATTCCCACATCCAGCAGTGTAGTGTAATCACCGAATATTTTCGCTTCGTCTTCCATCCTGGGTGATTGCAAGATTTCAGCTACATGGGTACCTTCGGCCCCGGAAGATGGGCGGTTACCCATGCTGGTAATGAGTTCGTGTTAAACAAAGGGTTGCCGACGATAAGCTTTTCGTTAAATGACCGAGAATGGACACGAGTAAGGTCAATATAAGGCTGTCAGTCGATGTGCTCTGTCCGAGCGCTTGTTCGAACTGACTGTCTTGTTTGGACTGGACTAGAGTCGGATTATTTAACGACGCTATGTAGCATCGGAGACTGTCAGCGTCATTACGAATCATGATGTATAGAGTTTATCTCTCAAGAGTAGACAATGTCTTCAAATTCTAAAGTAGTCGCTGGATACGCTGGTAAATGCCTTCTATAACGGTTGATGAGCATAGTATTGTGCGGAGCTCAAACTGAAGTTTGTGTTTAGCACATACTTTTTCACTGTTTGTGATATGTTGTTGCTTGTACATTCGATGAGGTATTGTTCTATAGGCCTAGTTTCTAGAAGACCACAAAAGCCGCAGTTACCAGTTTGGTGAAGGCTCATTTGGTGTAGATAATAATAGCCTACTGAAGAAATTTTCGAAGATGAATTACAAAAGAAAAAAAACGTCAGAGTTGCAGACTGAAAAACGGGCGTACAGAAAACGTGACCAGTGTGGATGAACTGGTGGGCTTAATACGCCAAAAAGGCAAGACACAAACACATGCATGGTTCAACACGTCAAATATTCACAATTCTAGAAAAATGGCTTTAATTCAGTGCACAGATCATTCATTGCAATTTTCATCCAAAAAGTCTGTTACATTTTTAATTTGAAAAATAACGCTTGTTGTCTATTATTGCTAGATTTGTTTCGTTTACATTTTACCAGGTAGTGTAGCGACACAGCTGTATGATGGAATATTTGGTATCTACATTATTGCAAATTCTCCACAAAATTTAACTATGACAAATTTTAAAAATTTGTCGACATTTGACAAGATATGGACAAAACTTTATATAAGCACACTTTTTGGTTTGCCTTGTTTGTGAATAAAATACTTAAGTTTAAGAATTCAGGTAAAGGAAATAAAATGTAAGGCAAAGCGATTGTTTACCTGGTCTGTAAACCATGCTCTGAGAAGAGTGGACCAACAGCAAGAGCAGCAACCAAACTGCTGTCATTGTGGTCTGTGATACACAGGAAATGACGATGTCACCACGTATACGGGGTGGCCCATATAAAGTAAGCATTTTATCAATAGGCTATCAACCGAGTTAAAAAAAAATCTTTTGACTACCGCTACCCACATTGGTGAAAAAAAGAAATATGCTAAGCATGGCATTCTATAAGTGTCGCAAAATATAATCCGCTTAGCACACCCAACTGCAATCTCACTCACCCACCGAGGTCAACTCAGCCTGGCCCTCCCACTGTAAGAAGGCACACCACTGATAGCCGGGGCGTAAGCAGGCACACCGCGCGATGCACTAGTTTGTAGTTTCGTATGCGTGGTTTCGCAGTGTAAGCTAGTGTCTGGCTAAGGGCTAAAAAACTAAAATCAATGCCGCGTTATAAGTTAATGCGATAAAGACTATTTTACTTTGCTTTTTACGTCAGAATATTACAAGTAATTTGAGCAAAGCTCATTAGACGCGGGACAGCCTTAGCAGTTCCTGCTGGCACATAGTCTTGGTTTATCTCTATAGCAATTTTGTCGCAATTGACTTTTGAAATGTGCGCTGCAGCCACAAATTGCGAAAAATGTGCCAAAATTCACTATTTTGGAAGTTTAAGGTGGTTCAAGGTCATCGATGTTAATAAAACTAAAAAGCCCGTGACCATTGCTTGTTATGATAAGCAACATCTCTGTACTTATCTGCAACTGTTTTCGCACTAAACGAGCCAATAGCAGCAAAAACGTTTTTAAAGGGGTACCCCTACTGACGCCTTCGTTCGAAAGGAAGCCCCTCACCCAGGGGAACAAAATTTTGTCACAAAAAACTAAAGTCATTGTGGTAACCTACAGTAAAAATTTCGTAATCCTAGTTTGCACCGTTTTGATACAGATCAAGAGTGTGACGGAAGAACAGACGGACAGACACTGACTTGGACGATGGTTAAGACGCGCGAAGCATTACATGCTGTCGCGCGTAAAAAGGCAGAGCTGGTAACGATTAGATGTCTTTCTAGTTGATTTTACAAAAAAAACGACTGACTAATCGTTAGTTTTAATTTAGAAACTTAGTGTTACTTGACAAAAAGCTGTTTTGTTTAGCCATTTTTTTCAGTTAGGCGATTGAGATTTTCGAATACATTAACTATAAAAATATAGTCTATTTGGCAACAGCATACGCGCCGTGCACACAAAAAAAGTCTACAGTCATTCCCCATTCCTGAATAACTGTAGCAAATGTAAACCTATTCTCTTATAATTTTAACACACATTATTCCGATACTATGTTTTACTAAAAATATCTAAAATCAGGGCCTACTTTCGAAATTTGCTTGCTAATGTGATCACGACGTCATCAAAAGTGTCGCTTTTGTATAAAAGTGGCGTCTAAGTAGGCGTTTAAAATAGATAAAAAAACAACTGTTAAAAAATTCAGTAATAAACTTAATAACGTTAGAAGAGGAAATTGCTTTTTACCAAAAGATCCTATTTTAGTTCTGCCTTTCGGCGACTTTTATCTTTGCACAGCAGCCACAGCGGCGGCGTCATCTCCGCAGCATGCGTTAGTGCACAATAACATGTTAAATGAAGTTTTTGACTCCAAAAGTGATTTATAGCGAGATATCTGTTTCTGTTTGCAATTTACAACTCAAACAGCTGAGAACTAGAAAATATTGTTTTTTTTGTATTTTTTGCTTCTTGTGCCGTAGACTTAAATAGAATTCGAAGTGTTTTATTTGACACTTTAAACTGGCGTCAGTAATTAGGCGAGGTACACTGTCGGTACACCATCAGTTGCACATTAGCCTACTTTTTAATGTTGCCTATCAACAATAATGAACGTTTGTTTGAATTGGTTAAACTTATTAATTAGACACACTTTTTTTACTTCGAATACAGTAAAACGGAATTTTCGATAACGTCAAAATTACCTCAGCACTACATAGAAATCTGTAATACAAAGAAAAAGTTTTTGTGACATTTTAATAAAATGAATTTTCATGATGACCCATGCCAAAAAATGTAAAAAAAATATCTGCATTTGTAAGAAACATGTCGAGAATACCGTTGACATTTTTTTCGAACACCGTGTAGCCTAGGCGCGTATTTGAATAGTCTCCGCTGCCGTGCCACGGCGCTTGTCGTCAAAGCAGCAATGTTCTGTCGTGACAGCTACTTCTACTTATAAGCTATTTGCTTTTCTACCCTTTAGCTTTCTGGCTTTCTGACGCACAGCTGATGTAAGCCTAATCAATGAAACAGTTTGGTACTCGATTGAGTATATAAATTATCTTACGTAATACTCACACGCAATACTTCCACGCAGTCGAGTGATATCAGCAGAGTGTCTGACGCAACTTCGTTTGCACTTGTACGGTGCCTCACAAGGGCCAGGGGGAGTTTGAAACAGGTAGGGGTTTTTTAAATAGGTAGGGGGGTTTGAAACAACTAGGGGGGAATATTATGCCTACGCCCGTATGCATTTTTACATTTCATACATCGTGACGTACAATTAGCATATTAGGCCCCGCCTCATGACAAGCGGCTGCGCTCAACGAGCTAACGAGCTATTTATAGCTCGTTGGCTGCGCTCCCATGTATTAAATTGTTTCAGTGAAATAATAAACTAAATATTTCCGCCAGTTGTAAAGTGTGAAATA
>Ga0209367_1012480_pt1 | contig 11097 bp, 9 predicted proteins | sample WorMetLIZISLAND2_FD_187412 | JGI IMG/M metagenome (GOLD analysis project Ga0209367, IMG submission 187412) | Marine gutless worms symbiont microbial communities from Max Planck institute for Marine Microbiology, Germany - Olavius geniculatus... ... | reverse complement strand
AAACTTTTTTTCATTTTTTTAACTTTCTATATTCTACAGGCGGGTCCCATAAACGTCTCGGGCCCGGGGTAATTTACCTCCTACTCTCCATCTCGACGGGAGTGGGTGCGTTAATTTACGCGTTAATTAATGCATTAAAAAAATTAACGCAGTGCGTTAATGCATTAAGAAAATTACGCTTCAACAGCTCTAGTTTGTATGGTAGTTGGAAGACAAGTTGTTTAAGCCGACTTTGTGTGACTTTGTGTTTGTGTTAAGTTTTTACACGCGAAAGCAGCTACTGCTTTTAGCGCGTCTTAGCCATCGCAATTCTGTCCGTCCATCTGTCTGTCCGTCCATCTGTCTGTCACATGGGTGGATCAGTCAAAAACGGTGCAAGGTAGAATTACCAAATTTTCACCATTGGCTGCCCAGAAGACTCTAGTTTCAGCAACCGTAAAGCTTTTCCATAAATTCGAAGGGGGTCACCCCGAACGAGGGTCCTAAATAAGAGGGGGTGGGCAAAATTTGCGATTTTTGGCCAATAACTCACTGTATTTTGGTAACGGTGCAAGATAAGGCCTAGGTTACTATTAATCGCTAATAGGAAATCGTATACTGGCTTTCGTTTGGCACCAAATTTAATGACCTTGAATGACTTTGAATGCCAAAATAGGAGGTTTAATGGATTTTTTGGCCGATTAAGCGCTGCGACACAAGTCTATATCATTCACAAGGTGGCGCCACGGTACTGGCGTTGGTGGCGTGGCGTAGTTGGTAACACGTTTTGGCTGAAACGAAGTTACTCTACACCAGGCCCGGTTAGTACTGCAATGGGTGACTGCCTATGGGCAGGAACTGCTATAGGCTTTCGTGCGTCTCGTGAGCATTAGCTAAATTTTCTTGTTTGTTGTTGCTAAAACAGCAGTTCAGTGATTGAGCTTGTGAACTGAGTTGTCATTATATGGTTTGTTTTGTAGCTTAAAAGCATTGGTCCGAAGCTGGTGCCATTCTTCAAAACGTCGACTATCTATTTTGTTCTGTTCGGTGATGAGTCGAGGCCAGAATCTCCATTCTGCTGCTTTGTGAAATGTCTTCCGATCATCTCTCTGATGTTTTTCGTGTTACTTCATGGCATGAGCTTCTCAGAATACTACTCGTACTCACGCAAGGTGTTGGCGGGGCTTGTTCTCTCGTGTGCTGGTGATGCTTGCATGGTCTGGAGTACTGCTGGTTACTTCATCCCCGGTGTTGTTGCATTTGCCAGTGCTCAGGTAGATTGCATATTGCTGTTATTGTGCAGAAATATGCTAAGATTTTGTGGCATTGAATGTAATGTAAAGGATGTGGATATTGCTGTATAGTTTACAGTAGCTGAGACTAGTGTGGTGCTTTACAGTCTTGGATATGGCAGCCAATCTGTACCAGTACACTGTAGTCAAGAGTGTGCAGTTCATTGTGAACAGTCATTTATTTTCCACATTAGCGGACAGCTACCCAGTGCAGAATGCAAACAGTGCAAACATACTACCCCAGTAGACCATCAAGCCATGGTTATCTGCTATAGATCAGATTTTTTCTCTGTCATTGGTATTAGGCTTAGTACAACTGAGCATGCAGTGGGCTGTCATCTTGCTTGTAACCAACCATGAGCCCTGTGCGTAACAATGCCATAAACGAGTAATGTTATATAGGCCTTGCTTCCAAAGTAGCTTGAACAGTGTCATTTGCATTCAGCTCCTCAGACTCTGAGCCACTGTACTTACTCACCACTTTGTAGTTTGTAAGCAGCCATGAGCACTGCACTTGCCCAGAATAGTGGAATGTTTATGAATGCTGGAAAACTTAGTGACAAATCCATTTGCTTGTGACTGTAGATTCTGTACGCATGGGCATTTGGTTTACGTCCGTTCTGCTCACGTCTCGGTGTATTCTGGCTCACCGTTGCAATGTGCATCTATGCCTATCTGTACCCAGGGCTCAGTGGAGTGATGACGTACCTTGCTCTTGTCTACATTCTGCTCATTTGCTTTACCGTCTGGCGTGCCATCGCTCGGGTACAGTTCTTTGACGACCTCTGGACGTGGACCAAACTCTGTGCATGCGTCGGATCGTTGAGTTTCTTGCTGTCCGATTTCACGCTGGCCGTTGGCCTGTTCCGCCAGCCAGTGCCCTACGAGCACCAGATTGTGATGGTCAGCTACTATGCAGCTCAGCTCGGAATTACACTGTCAGTTGTAGATAGTCAGGTCAATGCTTTTCTCAACAATGCAGCTACCAACAATTAGTCACAATCCTTGCCTAACCAAAGCATTGAAGGATGTAAGGTTTTTTCAGCCGGGCTGCAGTGTTAGTCAACAACCATTTTGATGAAATTTTAAGTAGGGGTTGGGCATAACCCAGTGACGAGGTTGTTTGATTTCACAAGCTGTTTTCTCAATATTTGTGGTTTCAGGATCACTATCCAATAGTTTTTACTACTAGCATATAACAGTCTGTTGTATTTGACAGATGGCAGTACCTTTCTTGGCAGTCATTTGAGATCTGTCATCCTTTTAGTTCATTGTGAAAGTATTTTATGACACTTTTTACTGCATAATGCATTAGTTTTTATTTTTGTGCCTGTGTGTCTTCGGCCTATTGACTTGTGCATTTCCCAACTTGAAGACATTGCTAGAAATATTCTGCAGGATTTACAGAACTTGCTTCAGTTTCTGGGTCTGTTGTCAAGTGCTTAGAAATTATTACTTCTTTAGCAGCTTGTTTCCATTTGTTTGTAAGACGTTTTTCAATTCCATATAGCTATTGTTGAGTAGACTTTTCACTATTATGTACCTGTAATGTAGCACTTGTCTAATTCATTGATGTTATGGCTTTGTTATCAATCACTAAAGCTAATATTCGTTAACATTGCATCTCTTCAGTGATGTTATCTGATGTGCCTGCTTTCAGTATACGTGTTTACTGCTCAGAAAGCCATGTGTGCTGTTAAGACCATGTTTGAATTGCTGTCTGCTAGTGTCTTTCTGTGTAGAGAGACTAATGCACATGTACACATAGTAGCATCGTCATTTGTGCCAGAGATGTGCGGATCCCAAAATTTGGAGATTGCGTCAGTCCGTAAATTTTTGACAAAGGATATACGTCCGTTCACGTTTGCAATCGGAGAGAAATATTGGGTCCGCTGTCAGTCTGTGTCTGCACTGAATACACGTAGTCTTTAGTACATAAGGTACCCATTAGTCAGTAACTAACAAAATAAGTAAATAATGGCAGTAAATGGCTTTGTAAAATATTTTAACTTAAACATGCTTTCCAAAGTCTGTTAGCAGTTATTAGGAAAAACACTCGTCATGGCACAGGATTCGCATCAGTCCATGTCCGCAAATTTGGTCTATTTTGGATCCACTGTCAGTTCACGTTCGCACAAAATCCTGCAGATCTGTGTTTGTGGACGTATGCGTCCACAGTCCGCACATTTCTGATCTGTGCACAGTTAGTGTTTAGTCAAAGTGACAGTGTATCTGAATTTATATCATGTCTGCATGTGTGAATTTCATATATGTACTTTACCTGGGCCAAGGAGCTGAAATTTTTGCTTCCTTTTGCAAACCAGTCACGTGTTTAGTTTGTCTGTTCAAGTGTCCTTAACGGAGACAAATTATTAGAAATTTTTGATAAAGTTAAGTAATAAGACGTGGAACTGTTCGTTACATTTTGGATACTCTGTAGATGCTGCTGAGGAAGACATTAAATTAATAGCAACTACAGCCGACTGTATATCGCTTTCCATGGTCAGATAAATAATTCTGGGATGCCGTACATTTTCCAGCTGTGGTATAGGTTTACATTCTTTGAGTACTTTCTAGTTACCGGTATAGTAAGTTTAGCTTTTTTGTTATTCGTTGTTTAGTTATTTGTGATGAAACCTGCAATGTTTCTTATAGCTGCTGATATTTGTTGTGTCTTGAATTGTAATTTACTGTCTTTTTTGTGCATTGTTGTCTATATACATACATCAGTGATATATTTCTCAAGGACAAAAAATAGTCCTAATTTCGAGAAAAGTCTTCATCTTGGTCTTGAAAAAAACTCTTGAGAATATCCAACTTTTTGCTGGCAGTTAATATTAAATATTTGGTCATGAGTTAACTAGTTGTGGAGTCAAATAATAATAATAATGTTATTATGGTTACTATTGACTGGCATCGAATAGTATGCATTGCATACTTCATTACGTTTGGTTATATATCTTTGATGAAAAAAGTTAATCAGTGAGTAATACTAATACGTTAAAGCATTTGATGCTGCATGAAAAGTCTTAGTCTTTGTCCTGAAAATTAGTCTAGTTTACATCACTGACATATATGCTAGTTTTATTTGCTTAGCAAGTCAGTAATATTCTTCATGTTTAGTAATCTCAAATTACTTTGCTTAATTTTGCATGTTTGTGTATAGAAGTTTTTTTTGTTTTGCTCAGTGGTCATACTCACCAGTTAAACATGAATGCATTTGTGCAGTATGTAACTCTTCTGCTAAGTCTTTTTTTCTTGTTTTTATACATATGTTTCATATTTGTGACAAATGTTGTTAGCTAGATGATGTCAGTATATGAATTATGGTTGGTACATTCATGCATTGAGCTGTTACAGTTTGTTGTTGTTATATTATACATTAATATACCGGTACTGAATAACGTTTGCAGTATACTTTCACTGCTCGTTGTTACTTGCATCGATTTGATCTCATTAGATGGTTAGTAGTTGTTAACCAAGTAACTATACATTACAGTGTATTGTACATTTTTGCACAAGCTTCTTTTTAGACATTTTTGCTTCATCATATTTAGACACCGTGCATTGACAGTATTAGTAATATAGTGTAATGTGTGACTGTGTGTTGAAGCAGGCTGTTTTTTTCGTCTGCCGTTAGCTATCTTTATGTCACTGTCATAACAAAAGTAAAATCATTCTATCTGTGGCCATTACAGACCACAAGTTCTTGTACACAAGCTTCTGTTCCTCTATCCGTTGAGCGCAGCTTGCACCTAATGAAAAATATAATGAAAAATATGGGAAAGTTTTGCTATTGCCAGAAGTGCTGTTTTTAGCTCAAAATGCACCGCAAACCATTTGGTGGTTGGGCTCTGCCTGGACCCGCTACAGTGCTCCTATAGACCACCTAGCTGGACTAAGGGTGTGGGCCCAGGAAGGGGAAGGGAGAATGGAATGTGAAGGAAAGGGGAAAAGGTGGAGGGACATGTAGGGAAAGACAGCGAAGAAAAAGGAGGATAAAGCATAAGGATGGAGTGTGGGGAGAAAAGGGGGAGGAGGAAAAGGGGAAAGAGGGGAAGATAGGAGAGAGGGGGAACTTGAGCCAGATTTTGATTAGTTTTAGGGAATAGAAGCCACTGCTTGTATGAGAACTAATGTGTGTTAGCCACTATGTTTGTCTGGCTGGCTTGTGGTCTGCTTGTTATTTCAGTGTCTTTTTCAATCATGGTTTTGTTTTTTTTTGTAGGTAATAAGTGAATAAAATGCATTCATGCCCAGTGACTTACATTGACCAGATTGTCTTTCAGGGCCTTTTGGACAATTTCACAGACATGGCTAATTAGTCGTGTCAGGAAGCGATAGCTTTTGGAGGGGACTTATGTTTTACTGCAGATCTTTTTCTTTTTTGTTCCAATGCGAAGTTGTTGAAGACTCCAGACCATGTCGGGTAGTTGACAGTGTTAAGTGTAGAACGTGTTAAGCCAACAGTCACAATGCCACAACGACTGTCGGCATGTCCCTCTCTCCTCACGGAAGGGTTGCAACTCCCTTTCACCAGTAAAGGTGGAGTACCGGACTGTAGAGGTATTTCATGGAGAGATGCGAGCCCTGAAGGATTCAGGCGTTGACGAACAAACTGTGTCCTCGGGCAGACAATTCCAGTCTGGCACTGTACGATGGAAAAAAAGTTCGTCTGGTAGTCAGTAGATGTTGTCGGAATATGATAAGCCAGCGAACATGGAGTTTCGGTTTAAAGAGACATGTTGACTTCCACGAGTTTATGATGAAGTTTGTAAACATAACCAGACGAGCAGCCCGGCGTTGTGAGGCTAGCGGCTCCCAGTTGAGTTCGTTAAGCATGGCTCTCGCACTGGCGGTTCTGCAATATCGGCTCAGTGTAAATCTTGCTGCACGTCGTTGGACCGATTCCAGCTGTTTTATCCCTGTTTCAGTGTATGGATCCCAGATTGTCTGGCTATGATCAGTACTAGGCCGAATTTCATAATATTGTCCAAAATTTTGAGGTCTTCCCCCCCAAAATTTTAGGTGCCAAAAACATGGAAAATTTGGCGTGCTTTCAGATGACTTCAAACTTTGGCAGCGAGTATCTCCAGAAAGGATGAAGATATTCAAAATCAGACAAGTACTTCATCGACTGCAATTCCTCTCGCGTTTGGAGGAAAAAGTCCAGTGAACTTTGCAGGGTTCCTGCGGGTCAGAGAAAACTGGAAAAAGTCAGGGAATTTGTGTGGTCAGGGAAAGGTCAGGGGAAAATATTATTTTTTAAAAGTCAGGGAAAATGATTGTGGATCGTGCAGACTGCAGATATTTTATTTTTGTGTCTCCAAATATTAAAAAGCAGGCAAATTTGCAGCTTCCATTGAATGTCCAAAAGGTAGACATGTTTCAGCTTCAGGGCCTCTGTCATTTGCATATTGCTTCATTAATACTATTTCATTAGTTATGATATAATGTACCATTTCTGACATTTGTGCGATAGAGTTATTGTTTCGATAAGGTCAGGGAAATTGTCATTCCATGACTGGAAAAGGCTATGGTAATTGTAGGTTATCAAGAATGAGCGAATTCATTTCATTATTGGAATTTGTTCGTCATATATTGGACACAGGGTCAGCAGTCTAAGTTATGTTGTTTCACTTTCAGCTGTATATTTCTGTTTTGTGTTTGTATCCACATTGCTACTGATTTTTCACTCTGTCATTGGTATCAGGCTGAGTGTGACTAAGCATGCGGTGGATTAGCAACTTGCTTGTAACGACTGCAGCCCTTACATGCATAACAGTGCCGTATACTGGCTGGTCGCCGGGGCGCAGCCCCGCAAGCAAACGCTTCTTGTGGCTTAAAATCCCCTTAAAAATGCATATATTTAGTATAAATTTTTGTTAGCTTTACTGCACAAATTTATAATGCATTGCATATGCAAGGAAAAAAGGGTGACTTTAGCATTTTGGGGGGCATGGCCCCTTTGCCCCCCTGCCCCTAAATCCGCCTATGGTGCTCACTCGCCACTTCATAAGGTAAGATATTTTATTAGACTGCTCCATTGATCACCATGCACTCATGTAGAATGGTACATACTCAACTTCAGATTGTCCTGGTACCTAATTCCAAAATTGTCATCTGTTTAGTATTCTAGTCATATTTTGCCGTGATAGCATATGGTTTATTTGTTTTGTAGTTTGTAGTTTGTTTGTTTATGGATCGTTTGTTTTGTAGTAAGTTGTTAAATTCTTTAATGAATAAATGCAAGTTTTCTCTCCATTTGTGAGATGTTTTGTGAAATGATTAAGTTGAATTCTTACAAATGTTCGTCTTTTAATTGTGCAGTCATTATTCCCAATATTTCCTGTTTTTACTCGATATTCAAGTTTATGTACTCTTTAGAAACTTTTAACATTAAAGTCAAATTGTTTCAACAAGAAATTTGAGCTAATACTCATGAGACACGCGAGAGCCCATGGCACTTGCTGTTGGAAGGGTGTCTTGGTTTATCGCCATCCATTTCGTCGCAATTCACTCTTCTGTAGCCAAAAATCAGAAAAGTCACTAAAAATTCCTATTTTTGGAGTTCAAGGTCATTCAAGGTGCTCGATGTTGATACCACTAAAAAGTGTGTCACCAGTGCATATCTGTGTCTATCTGCTTCTGTTTTCATGCTAAACAAGCCAATAACGGAAAAATGAAAAAATAACCACTTTTAAGTTGGTACCCCTCTTTAACAGCCTCATGTGCAGGCCTCATTGAACGTAGGGGGTTGGGACAGACTGCTGAAATCTACATTCAGTGCCCAAAATTTCATATACAGGTTGTCTTGTGTCTATCCTTAGCTTACTTTTGAAATGCATGTAGCAACCTGAAATTGCAAAAAAAATTTTAAAAAGGGGGTTCAAGGTCATTGACATTGATGCTCCTAAAAAGCTCGTCACCAGTGTTTGTTATGATAAGTAGCACGTCTGTGCCCATCTACAACCATATTCACGCTAAACAAGCCAACAGCAGTAAAACTGCACCCCTCGTTAGAACTAAGACTAACTTCTAACTAAGACTAAAAGTTCTAACTAAGTGCATATGTAGAACCGCTCATACCCTCACCCAGTGGTACCGGGTATGAAATTTTGTCACTAAACACTAGAGACTGTTTTACATGTTGCATTAAGACTAAGATTATGAAATGCAACCATACAGCTGAAGTGATATAGTGCTTTGCATAATAGCATAGTAACAACAAATCAACATAATGCTTATGCCTATGGCTGTCATACATGACAGGGCCGTAGTAGCCGGTCCGGCATTCCGACAGCTGCCGAAACAATGTTTGGGTGCATATGTAGATTTTTCTCCAACTATATCTGACCACAGCAAAAAATTGGTGCCAGTTTTTGGGAAATTTTGTTTTCATAGTGCAAAATAATTGTCATTAACCCCCCAACCTCCACCAGGGCTCTGCTTCTGGGTCTCACTGGGGTCTGCCCCCCAGATCCTGAACATAGGCTTGAATTTCCATGCTTGCCATAAATGCCGAACAAATCCAAATTCTGCTGCTACGGCCTGCACAAACAAGTAAACAGAACAAGTGAAAGCAACGCAGTCATTTCCGCACAAGTAACCAGTAGCACATTCTGAAGTACAGTGACTCGGGTGCAATACGCTTATGCTTCTCCTCGTCTAAAACAGTCGACAACTTCTCACAGTTGAAATGATTGCCAAACAAATCACACACATCGTCTTCCAAAAAAGAGGCTGGTAACGCTAGTGGCCGTCCAACAGACTTGTCGTATTCAAAAGTCTTCAGAAGATAGCGGCAGGTGTCAGATATTAGCAAGTGCATAATTTCCATATAACGCTGAATGTCAGAAGACCGAATAGCAATCAGGCTGCTACAATCCCACACCACATCAAAACGTTCTTCTACGACCTTGTCAAACTGCAGTATGTCACAGCAGTACAGTGATATGGGCAAAGTTGTACACTTGTACAGAAAGCCATTCAGCTTGCTCAGTGGCTCTCTGATAAACTCCAAAGCGTTTTCATTAAAAAACGACTCCAGAGCCAACGGTGAACAATCTACTCCAACCACAGTGTGCCCCTTCTCAGCAAGCCATTTCAGGTCAACGGTTTTTCCACAGAGTGGAACAAATATTTGAAGACGTTCTCGGTTGTCAACCAGCTCGTCATAGTGGTGTAACAGCCCAGCGTTTACATCCAGTTCATGCCACGGAGTCCAGCCTATTCGCCACCTGTTATTCCAGTATTCAATGTCGTCATCATCGCAACCGGTACTGACGTCTGCCATGTCTGTCTACCATGTCTGCACTTTGATCTAATCTGTACCAGGCACTGATTTTAATAGACCGGAAATGACTCCGTCTTCGTGTCATCCGGGACACTGACTTGCCGTAACTCTAACTGAACTCAGGAGGCCTAGTCCCACCTAGACTAGAGAGAATGGAGTGCCTGTACTGAGTGCAGCGACCCGACTGGTAGGCCTAGGGGTCGCTGACGTAATGACAGTCTGTGACTCGTACCTCACCGGATGACGTCATTTTGTCGGAGTACCTGCTCGGAGGTGAGAAAGTGTGTTTCCGTCTGGCCGCCGGTGATTGGTCCAACGCTTGTAACGTCGAATGCTATTGGTTGCTGTCTTACGTGGGTGTCGGGTTATTGGGGTTAATGACCTGTCAATAAACTGGCTGTGTGGGTAGCGAAGGTGATCTGCGAGGTTTTACGGTGATCAATTCGCAGCGGATAAGTTGTATTTCGCGTTGATTTAAGCTGTATATACCGGTAGACGCGCAATAAGTGTTGACACGGTAAGATTATTGCACGCTATCAGCTATGTAATTTGTTCCAAATCGGTTATTAGTTTTCGGGGCTGGTGTGGATTTGCGTGGGGTTTTCCAGTCTTCTGGCTAGTTTCGAGGACACACTAGAGTGAGAGTTTTACTTTTCTGATGTTAGATTATTAGTTGTGCGAATAGAGTTTTTACTCTGAGATCAACCAAGAAGTTAATCGACGCGTTTCGGTCATACTAGATACAAGGAGAAGAAGAAGAAGTTATTAGTTGTGAAATATTGTGTATTTGCTGTTTACACTGGGATACTGGTATACCCTACGGGAAAGACTACAATCGTTTTCTCATTTGTTTGCAAAGGTGTACTAGTATTTTAACAAATTTTCTATAATTCTAACGGTAGATCAGCGATCTTGCTGTTAGCACTGGAAAATTGTTATAGGTATATTGGGTAGATACATGATTTGGTACGACTGCAGTATAAAGTTTCCACGTAACATACCAGGTAACATACCAAGAGCGGTTGCACCTGGACCTGTAGACGAATCTCCAGAGCTGGTTTGGCCGTAGGGCTAAGCGGACTGGTTAGTCCATAAAGAAGCCCATCGAAGTCTTTCTTGTGTGCTCGAGACCATTCTTGAAACACCACACTGCTGGAGTCTATGACACTTTGCTGCATACGATTCCACCGATCAATTACCCTTGAGGAGAAAAAGAAACGTCTAGTGTCCAGATGGCATCTGCATTTTGCAATCTTGGCGGTGTATCCACGCAGGGCCTTCCACAGAGGGGGGATGGAGACAAACTGTCTCCAATTTAGGTCAGGGGGGAAAGCTTCCCCCCTAGCTTTCCCCACCTGAGCTGGGAAGATTAACCCACGAACGTTTTATCAACTTATAGTTGTACTTTTGTGTGGAATTTGTTTATTGTGACAACTGACAGTGACACTGCCAGTACTCAGAGACTAAGCATTAGCAGCATCTAATATAGGTCTAGAACTAGCAGTCATGTCAGGTTTTAGCATTCCTGTA
>Ga0209367_1012478_pt1 | contig 11099 bp, 11 predicted proteins | sample WorMetLIZISLAND2_FD_187412 | JGI IMG/M metagenome (GOLD analysis project Ga0209367, IMG submission 187412) | Marine gutless worms symbiont microbial communities from Max Planck institute for Marine Microbiology, Germany - Olavius geniculatus... ... | reverse complement strand
CCCCTTAACTGCCCCCCTCCCGCATCCAGATTCCAGATTCTGGCTAGGCCACTGGTGTCAGCTAAGCATAATACGAGGCATGCATACGCTGTATGAACGACTTCGTATAGCTAAGTGCATGTTCCATAGCTGAGTGTTCACCTCGAGGCTCGAGCGTCCTTGACCTTGAGAGGTCAAGCTATTCAGCTACAGCGGCGTGGTGAGTTAAAGAAAGCAGACGGGGCAGGACGTTGCAGTTTCCCAACAGACAGCTGCACATCGAGAAGATGCGACCTACCTGTGGCCAAAATTCCAATTTTGCCTCTAGATTTCCCACAAATTGGGGTTTTCAGCCCAAAATATTGCATTTTAACTACAACTTTTCAAGCAAGAAGTAAATTTTCTGAGAACCAAAAATTTAGAAAAATGGCAATTGCCCCCTTCTCCCCTTTGCCCTTTCTCCCCATTTTCCTCTCCCCAGCACATGACACGACGCCACTGCTCAGCTATGAGTGATGCGAGGCATGCGCTGTAGCATAGCTGTAACAAGCGACATGGTGAGCTTCCACAGCTGACTGGCGGTCTCCATGCGAGATATCACCAGACGTACGCTGAGCAACAGCAGACCACACACCAAGACCCGACGTAGCCATAGCAACCTGCGCAAACACACCCATCAGTTACGTGACCAGCCTGTAGTAAGCAAACAGACAGACAGACAGACTGAGTGAGAAACTGACCCTCAAAGAAATTTTCCAGACTCACCTAATACCTCCAAGAGGTTCCCCCTTTCCGGCAACTGCAGCTGGCCTGCGTACCCGCTAGTGATTGCAATCCCGGGATCCTGAGATCCGAGGATCCCAGCCGTTTTAGCCAATCCTGAATTCTGTGATTGACGGTATCTTAATCCCAGGATTATGGGATTACAAAACTTTGACTAAATGGTACTTTTTCAGGTGTTAGATGATAAAACAGCAATTTTAGCCGTGTCATGGAAATTATTCACGTGCGCAAAGAATGCTTGCTATGCACTGTAAGTTGTATTTTCAGTCACAGTCACTCCCTAGAGTTCGATGGGCTATAAGTTACCTACAAGTACAGCCTGCTGCTTTCTGGCATGAAATAAGTCCAGTGGGGCGCTACTGTCATGATACTAAGTAACAGTTAATCTGTAGGCCTAATCCCGAAATGGGATACCGGGACTAGAAATTTCTTAATTCCGAATCCTGGTATTGAGAATAAGAAACCAATCCCGGGATTGCAATCACTAATGCCCGCACGTGGCCAACTGTAGGCTAAACTCAGTTGGTAAACCCAGGTATGAGGAAAGCTCGTTAACTGTCAATGCTTTGACAATGTTTGATGTTGTTACGACAAAAGGAACAAGCTACAGAAAACCTTTAACCTCTAACCTTTCATATGTGAAACAGACTGCATACATACATACATACATACTGTCAGAGACAGCCAGAGACGCACAGAGACAGATACAGACAGACAGACAGACAGACAGGGTGACTGACCCTCGAAGAAATCTTCTAGACTCGGGCAGTGAGTCGACCGGTTGATTCATCGTGTACTGACGAATGCCCAGACAATAGGCGTCGAAGTAGGTGGTCCAGTTGATAGTGGTCACATCGACGTTGAACAACTAGACACACGGACGGACAGACAGACAGACTGAGGCATATACATGTAGAGACACACGGAGACGGACACATACATGTAGTCACAGACACGCAGACATACAGTGGGTATGTGAGTAAGAGGATAGGCCTACGTGACACATTTGGGCGCCCCCGTTTGGGCGCCGGACGTTTGGGTGCCATGCTTTGTGACTGGTACCGTGGTACGTTATTGAAATTACTGTACTTTGCATATCATACGAGATAAGAAGATCATAAGTTGGCAAAATAAGTAAGTTGGCAAATGTGATTTTTATTGGCTCTGCAATAACAACTTCCTGCTGCACATATATAGCAGTCATTGCTGCCGTCATCCGCTGTCGTTCGTTGTCGCGTGACGTCATTTTACGTCGTCGTCGTGCGTTGTCGTCACGCTTTGCATCGCACATCGTCTCTTCGTCGACGTTTCGTTTTTTCGTCTTTTGTTGTCGCGTGTTGCCGTACGTTTTCATCATCATAGGCCTACATCGTCGTTCCGCATCGTCGTCGTGTGACGCCATCGTCGCGTCATTTTACGTCGACGTCGCGCTTCGTCGTGCGTTCCTGCGAGTCGTCGTCGTCGTCGTGTGACGTCATCGTGCGTAGTCGTCGTCAAGTCACAAAGCAGACTGGTCAACATCATGCGTAATTTTCGAACCCTATATAGTAGTCCTTCTAATATAGTAGTCCGTCTAATCAGGTCAAGTCCGAGCAGCCGAACGTAAATGTCAAAGTACTTGGAACACAGATACAGTGCTGCAGTGTCATGGCTTGTCGCCGAATCGTCCTGCGCCCAAATGTCCTGCTTCGTGAGTAAGTGTGTCAAAAGTGTCTCGATGCCATTCACAACAGTTAAACAAACAGAGACAGGAAGTAAGTGACTGAGTTGTTTCGTATCAGCACATCAGCACAAAATAGGCCATTCAGTGCCAAAAATGGTTAAAAGCAGTTAAAGTATTGAGACACAGGGACTTGCACAGAAAGAGACAGGCAGACGTAGACGCAGACAGACAAACAGTTACCAGTCTATCGGAGGCAGACATGTCGTTCAAAAGCTGTCTCACGTTGTCCGTGGTCCAATGCCATTCCCGGCATGTAAAGTACTCCAACAACTTGGTCATACGACACACCGTGCGATGAATACGAATCAATCTGCACGTCCGCACATGACTAGGAATATTACGATATCTCATCCGCACAGCACTAGCAATATGCATTTGTACAGAATGGACTGCTTCGTGAACACGAACTAACTTTCGCACATCAGCACATCAAAAAACAATTTAAATACACTGTACACCGGGTCTAAGTGTTCTGAACAGCACTTTATTTTTAGTCACTGCTACGATGCTACATTTATCTCTCATTTGCTTAAAGCCTTACAAGAGATATGGAACAATTGTGACTTCAGATATTAACACTGTGAGCTTTCAAGTTGATCAGGATCAGCTAAACACGATCATTACTGACATCATCAATCCATTAAATGTACTGCTGCCTGACTGACGAATGACCTACTGACTTATATACTCACCTGGCTTTCTTGCCGAAGACTCGTCTAATCAGGTCAAGTCCGAGCAGCCGAACGTAGATGTCAAAGTACTTGGAATACAGATACCACAACCTACATATAGAGCCAAACAGAGACAGAAACAAGTATTTCACCGAATTCACGAAAGCCACCAGTATTACTGATGGCATGAATAAGCACAGGCAAAAACCATATAATGCTTACTATCACAAATAACTACTTATTTTAGACATACTTCACACCGCCTGCAAAGTTCCTGCAATCAAATGGTTTTGTGACCCACACAATGGCACATATCCATTCCAGATATCATCAAATATCAAAAGCCAGATATCAGCTTCCACGTGCACGAGATTCCACCATTCAGGGAGCTTGCATTCTAGTAAATACTAAATAAGTAGGCTAAACATAGGCTAAACATTACATCTTTTATTCTATCTTATCTTATTTTAAGCATTCGAGTAGAGAAGCAGACAGACAGACAGACAATGGGACAGACAGATGGAGAAACAAACAGAAAGTCATGGACAAAAGAGAGAACACATAAAAAAGTTAATTATATCTTTTTTAGAAAATGGTACCGATAACTGCGAAAGTCTGTCAAAGTGTAAAAAGTGTACAAAGCAAAAAAACTGAACTGAACTGAACAGAACAGCTCAGTTCAGTTTAATCCCTATAAACAGTGCTTGAGTGTATTAATACTAACCAGTTATCAGTGACGTAACCCTTGGGAATGGACATTGCGTTTTCCATCGGATACTTCCGCAGTGCTGGAGTAATCAACTTACCTTCAAGCATATGACACACGGAGCTGCTTTATATCAGCGTTAATCACATACTGCTTTTGCAGTCTTACTCACAGCTGAAAATTTATCAGTCATCTAAAATTTATGTGGTCATCCTAAAGGACTGCATTATGGGTCTCATCTAACATCTGTTTATCTGTGGGGCTACAGGGGGTCTGAATTGGTACCGCATGATAGCCGTCGGGGAACCCAATTTAGTTGTTCAGACAGCTATCCTGTAAGACGTACCGTTTAGCCACAATACATGTGTCACAGATAACAGACAAACAGAATAGTGTAGCAAAGGCTCGACTTTTACTGTCAGCCAAATACTAGAGAAGCGAAAAGTTACAATGAAAAACATACTCAAAAAACATTGGAAGTCGTAATGTTATAATGTTTATCTTTTTTGGCACCATTTAACACTTCTGGCGAAAAATGTGGCCTTTTCTGCGTTTTCCTTTTATATGATTTTCAATGAAAAAACTGGGATATTTATCCTGAATAACTTGGCTACACTGCAGAACATGCTGAAATATGGGGTGACGGTGGCCCCTGCTCTTTAGGCCCCTATAGGTCTACCGTCTACGCAGTGACATAGTAAATCACGGCTTGTGCGATAGCAACAAGCTGTTGTATAAGCGATGTGCCAAGTCAATGGGAAGGCCGAAATTTTGACCCCCCCACAGCTCCCACATTTTTCAACCGATCTTAATGAAACTTGAAACCAAGAAAGATATCCGGGATACGATCCCACATGCAAAATTTGGTTGATGAAACTAATTGAGATAGAGATGGACAAGCTGCATATGAAATTTTCAGCATTGAACGTGGATTTTGACGGTCTAAGTCTTGATTCTCTAGGTTTAAGGAAACCTGCGTATGAGGGCATCAAAGAGCGGTACCCCTGTAAAAGTCGCGACGAGATGGCTGGAGATAGATTGACAGTTTACGAACAGCAACTGCTATACGCTTTCACGCGTCTGGTGAGCATTAGCTCAAATTTCTTGTTCAACCCAGTTGGCTGATTTTGTGATAAATTTATGACAGTACCATATTGTCAATCCCTATGACGTATCGTTTATCCACAGTACACATAGGCTACAGACCGATAGACAAAGACGACGGGATAGCCTTAAAATTTTAAGACACAACAAAACATCCTCTACACACTGTTATGTCACGTCGTTTGTCACGTAACGTCAGAAGTCAAAAATCACGATAGGGTACGAAATGAAATTAAATTGCACTGTATTAAATTGCACAAAAATTTTAAAAAAAACCTAATAACTTGAAATAACTTCAAAATAACTTCTTACTTTTGTATAATTTTCAAAAAACTACTTTTCTGACCAATTTTCATCCCTCTAATTATCCTGACCGTACAAAAATAGGCTACGGTGGGCTATTTTTGCAATGCAACACTACACTACAGTAATGGATCGGTCACAAAAAGATCGAAGCATTTAGGCGTACTATAATAGGCTACATGTTGACTTTTAAAAGTTAATTTAAGAAACTTTATACGGTGGAGATAGCTTCCACTGTCAAAAATTAAAAGTAATAACGGACACAACGGTAAAAGGACAGTGAACACACGATCCGCTTCAGCTTTATCATAATCGTAGGTCCAAAGTAAATTCTGGTGTAGCAACGAAACTTGGGAACAAAACGCATTCTTCAAAATAATAACGTGTTTGTTTTTCGTCGCATTTTGTGTCGTCAAACTGATAATTGTCATTATTTCCGTATAACTGCAAATGCTGCAACTTTGTCGAAATTAATGAAATGGTAGGCCTATCTGCGAACTGTCATCTGAGTTGCGCCATCTGGTGAACCACGGCCTAGTGACTGAGAAGTGCAGCAAGCGGAGCCAGGCTGCAACAGCAGCGGCGTGGTGTGCGTAAAAATTCCTGTGCTACCGGTACCGATTGCCTTGCCTACCGTCAGTGGCAGATCTAGGCTTCAGCCAGGGCAGGGCTGGATTTACCACTAGGCTGACTAGGCTGCAGCCTAGGGCACCCGATTTTAGGGGGCCTTCTAAGGGCCTCATTTAGCAGACATGTGTACCACGTCGTTCACTGTGATAGTCCTGAAATCAATGTAAGTAAGTAAATTTAATTTATAAAGCGCACAATGTCAGCGAGAAACTCACTGAATCTGAGGTGCTGAATTTAAATGTCATTTAAAGTACTGGCCTAATTGTACGTAACTTTTAACTTAACTGTTCGGGAGCTAAAAAAAGCTTTTCCAGGGCCTTTAAGGGGCGTATTTAGAGAGGGTTGAACCGGCATTTTCTTCCCTAAACTCAGTAAGTGGAGAAAAAAGGAAAGGGTACAAAACAAAATTTTGTTCGCTTTGCTCGCAGATTATCTGTATTCTCTACTTTTGAATTTTTTCATTGTACTCCTCTAATTTGGTCAGTTGATTCTCAAGATAATACTTAGGCCTAAAATCATTGCCATCAGATGATTCAAATCTCATATTTTAAGACTATAATGCACCGTGTTCGATTTCAACTATGGCGCTGTCCCAGACCTCACTGGAGAAGCTCACAACGCTCCCCCAGGTTTCTTAGCTAGAATGTTGGGGTTTTTATGCGCAAAAGCAGCTACTGCTTTCAGCGTGTCTTAGCCATCGCAATTCTGTCTGTCTGTCTGTCACACGCGTGGATCTGTCAAAAACGGTGCAAGCTAGGATCACCAAATCTTCACCATCGGCTGTCTGGAAGACTCTAGTTTTAGGAACCGTAAAGCTTTCCATAAATTCGAAGGGGGTGAATGAGAGGAAGGTGGAAAAAATTTGCGATTTTCGGATAACAAGTCGCTGTATCGCAATAACGCTGCGAGATAGGGTCTATACTCTGCTGCTATTGCCACAGAGATTGCTGCTGCTGCTGCTATTACTACTACTAGCACCTTCTGTCGAATTGATGATGCAAAGGTGAACAATCTGGTACAAATAATCACCACATAATGTAACAATTTGAAGCATCTGTGTTTCACACGGTAGTGCATTGACGTAAATTAGTTGAGGTGGAAAAAGGACATACTTTACATAATTCTATCGTCTTGGTCATGTACATGCCAAAAATTATCGAAGTTGGTTGAAATTTGACAAAGTTATGATGAAAACAATTTTGACTGTTTTTTCAGACACGGTGTACATACCGACTTGGTGCCATGTAGTGCCGTTCAGCTGTCCAGTCGTGAAGTGATAAACTTTCACTTCCTCGTCTGAACTTAAGGACCTGAGACAACAACAACACCAACTTGTAGTAGTAGTAGTAGTATACTGTTGCAGCACGAAGCAAATTCGTATAACATACAACGTCAACCAGTTGCATCAGTAGCAGCAGTGTCAGCAGTAGTAGGCCTAGTAATAGTAATAGTATTATAGTGGTAGCAGTAGTAGTACACTGAGAGTGTAGTAGTATCCGGGGTATAGTAGTTACCTGTGTGTAGTGGCGTTGTGCCAGGCGATGGCTATCATAGCGTTTGCTGTCAGATCAACTGGTACTAAGTCTGCAAGTTTGTGTTTGCCGCCATACACCGCCTTTATGAACCCGCTGCCTATCTACACAGACATAGAGACAGAAACTGAGGCATACAGAGAAGAGTGAGAGAGACACAGAGAGGCAGACATACAGACACATCCGGACAGGACACAAATACCAACACCCAGGTAGACAGAGTGCCGTTGATAAGACCAAACGATACAAGCTGCAGCCTCAAATTTCAAGGTCAAATTTGTCCTAAGATAATTGTCTAGTGCATACTAATACTAATACTAATCATATTCACATGGCGCCAATATGCGGAGCTACAGAGGCGCTGGATGACAGTCAATCAAGCGGTAGAAACGTTTTCAAATGTTTCTTAAAAACAGTCTGAGTTGCACAGTAAAATATTTTAGGGAAGGCTATTCCAAGTAACAGGTGCGGAGTAACAAAATGCATCATGCCATCACAGAAATAAACTTAACTGCAGCAAAATGAAATGTCTTCAGATGGGAATGTTCTCAGGTCCAGTTCACAAACAATGTTAGCATAATACTAAGACAGTTTTCACACGTGCATTAATCTTAAAACAAGGAAAAAATTTACACAACACTTACATTATATCTTAATTACGAAAAAAAACTTATGATCATCTAAGACAGATTCTGTAAATTCGCTTAATACATGCAATAAGAAAATCTTAAGACATTCTAACTTTTTGATTTATGATGACCTTAAGAAACATGTTAATACAAATCTCATGCCAATTTTGATGTAGCTCTACATTACCGAAGACACCTAAGCTAAATAGCTGGACCACACGTACACATACCGGTAGACAGACAGACAGAGAAATAAGCATCATAAGCAGACAAACCCCGGCCAGCACTCCAGAACAACCGTTCAAGTTGTCCACCCAACCCTAGACACAGACAGACATACAGATAGGCAAATACAAAGACGAAGAGTAGCATAATAAGACATTTGCTCAAACTCCTGCATTGTGCGTTTGACACGTTGTTCATAACACTTGAGGTCTTTTCACAAGCCAGTTTCACTCTTTTAGGTCTTGTGAAAAAATTGTACAATGGTTCTGAGATATTTTATCAATTTATTAATATTATTAAATTAATTTATTAATTTAATACCAGGATCGTTTACAGAGTACACAATAAAACACATACAAGCAAGAATAAAAAAAAAACAAAAATTTAAAGAAACAAAAATAATAACACACATTTTTTAAAAATTTAAAAGTGCGCATGTGTTTTAGATAAGCTCATGACTTAATGTATTTCTTCGCTATTTATTTAATGACATGCACAATTACTTATAAATCCATGCATCAAAAATAAACTAGAATTAAAATCAATCAAATAGAATTATTATTACATAAGAAGACAAAACAAAATACAGTACACATTATTAAGTAATTTGAGCAAAACTCGTGAGACGCGTGACAGTCTAAAGCCGTTCCTGTTCGCATGTTGTTCAGGTCTATCTCCATCTATTTCATTGCAGTTTACTCTTAAAATGTGCACCACAGCTGAAAATCGCAAAAAAATCAATAAAACCGCCTATATTTAAGTCCAAAGTCGTTCAAGATCACAGCATCAGCGCTAGTTATGATAAGCAACATGACTGTGCCTATCTGTAACAGTTTTTTTTTATGCTAGACGTGCCGATAGCAATAAAAAAATTTGGGAGGAGTACCCTCTATTCACACCCTTGTTCTAGGTGACCCTCTCACCCACGGCCACGAAATTTCATGAAAAAAAACTAACGTCTTTGTGGCAGCCAAGCATGAAGATTTTGTGATCCGAGCTTGCACCGTTTTGACAGACTGTGTGACGAACAGACAGACAGACGGACAGACAGACACCTCGACGACGGATAAAACGTGTAAAGCATTACATGCTGTTGCGGGTAAAAAAACTGCACAGAATACTAAACAAAATCCGGATGCCATAATAAAAATAATAATGATGATTAATTATAACAAAAAAACTGAAACTGACGCTCATTGGTTCTTTGAGTGAGGCGGTGACGATGGAAGGTCTAAAAATGACTGCAGGCACGTGACCTTTCTCGTCCAATAGGAGACGCTCCGCAATGGCCTTGGTGAAAGTATACGTGTTAGGCCATTTACCCAGGATATCCACAGTGATATCGGCAAACATACTGTCAGACATCCATCTGGACATACAGATAGACATTAGACATAGACAGATATAAACATGCATCAACAGAAACTATGGCGTTTTTATTTAGACTAACTATATTTGAAAGTGAAAAAAACAACAAAATGGCACTTATCATCATCAGAGGCACGATAAGACTTCTTCTGTGGGCCTGAGGCTGAGAATTTCAAAGAGGCTAATCAGTTAATTACTATGGAGATGGGTATGAACAGACAATATCCCCTTCCCATTGGAGAATAGGTCTAGGGTCTAGGTACATTACAATTTGCCTCTAATGTATGGGTCACAAAATGCATATTTTAGTGTTCTTGGGAGCCCTTCTAGATGCTAAATTGTTTCCCGGTTGTAATGTGTTAATTACCTCCGCCAAGGAGGTTATGTTTTTGCCAGAGTTCGTTTGTCTGTCTGTCTGTCTGTTAGCAAGATAACTCAAAAAGTTATGGAAGGATCTTTCTGAAATTTTCAGGGAATGTCGGGAATGGCAAAAACTACAAGTGGTTCAATTTTGGGGGTGATCCGGAAGGAATCCTGGATTCTGGATCACTTTGAAATTTTCGTTAACATTGCGCTAAATGGGGCATAAGGGAAACCGCTGCCAAACCGAATATGGTGACTCCACCTGGCGAACAACATGGCGTTGGCGGAGGTCTGCGGTCTCTGACTGCGTTCTAGTTACTCATCTGTTCAGTAAACGAGAAAATAATTTTTCTGATGAACCTAAAATAAATGATAACTTTCCAGTAAAAAAATTTAGTTACTCCAGACACTCCATGGTTAATATGCTTTTGACCATCGTTCATCATAGTTAGCTGCTGCTGCTGCTGCTGCTGCTACTACTAGTACTACTAGAACTACTACTACTACCACGTCTACACGTGCAACTACTGCACATACTCAGCGGCAGTAAGAATCTGTGTGGGTGTAAGCGGTGGCTCATAAACTCTCTCTTCTATTTCGGTCTGTACACAGTTGGCAAAAGCCGTCGATGCGTGCACAAAAGTCTACAAAAACATACACAGTTCACTGAGTTCAGACTTTAGACATTGGAAAAATTCGCAAATTTCGCCTGCAATGCATAAAAAAGTGCCCTAATTCACACGCCGAATCAGTCTATAAACACAGTAGTGAGTAGTCAGTAGTAGCACTGGTGGTATACAGGGTCATGTTCTCCACGACATAACATGACATCACACTTGGAGGCAAAATGACTGGAAAATGAAGGAGAGGTTGGCCCGAAGTAGCCAAGGGTCCGCCATACTATAGCCGGAAATGGTCCCTGTAGCAGATCATCATCATCATCATCATCAGTTTATTTTGGAAACACAAAACAGGACAATGTCAGAAAATACAGAACAGAACAATAAAACATGTGTTCCAAGGGTCAGAAAGGCCGCAACGGCACTTACAACTGCCCATATAACAAAAAGTAGCACGGTATAA
>Ga0209367_1012476_pt1 | contig 11099 bp, 1 predicted proteins | sample WorMetLIZISLAND2_FD_187412 | JGI IMG/M metagenome (GOLD analysis project Ga0209367, IMG submission 187412) | Marine gutless worms symbiont microbial communities from Max Planck institute for Marine Microbiology, Germany - Olavius geniculatus... ... | reverse complement strand
GGCAATATCACCTTTTGTAATTTTTGCTGTTTTCGATGTGCAAGTCCTTAAATGTTGCCGTTAACAAGTGTATAAACTAACGTTTTGTACATTTATATATATATAGCGCCAAGCGCGCGACAGTCAATAAACGAAATTCGTCTGTTTTGTAGGCTTTTATCAGAAATGCTCTGCCGGCAGCGCACTACGTAGACAAGTAGGGTAAAGGGGGGTATTTTCGCCACCATAAGCTATTTTGAGTAATTGTAATTATCTTTCTCACAGAGTTAGCATATATAAAAGTTTTAGCAACTAAGTAGCAGGTAACTACATATAAACATGTAAACACTTTAGCGGAATAAAGTCCGAAAACAGTATAGTATTAGTGGCGAAAATATACGCACCCTGACGGTATTTTCGCCACTAAATAACCAACGCAAATATCTTAAATGTTATCTGCGATTCTGTAACGAGAGCAATGATTTTTTTGCACTTTTTTCTGCGTTCTCATACGAGGTGGTGTTGAAAAAGCTATAAAAACAACAACAGTAACAAGAACAATGACGCCGATGACTAGGGCAAGTGCGGGTATTTTCGCCACCGTAAGCTATTTCTGGCAACAGTGTAATTGTGAGACTTCCGAAATAATTAGTTTTCTCACACAGTTAACATGTGTAGAAGCATTAGCAACTAACTAGCAACTAAATACGTGACGCTTTTGGCAGAACAAAGGGCAAAAGCCCTATAGTAAAAGTGGCGAAAATACCCTAGAACAAAGTGGTGAAAATAGCCGCAATAGGGGTCATCACAACTGTGGACGTATTGCAAAAAATACTTACGTACCATGACGTATTCCATCTGTGATAACATCTAAGTTTGTACTGTTAGACAACAGCAAACTATCACAATAGCATCACACTGATGCTAGTAAAATGTTCGTTTTCGTCATCGTGAAAATTACATCATCACTGCATATTATAAAACTTTGCTTTTTGTTACAAAGAAAATGCGATGGAAGTCGATAAAATACCAAAGCAGTGGGAGTGGGAGGTCTGCAGAATTGAAAAAGAACATGCATAGAATACGCATATTAACATAGATAGCACAAGTGATGGTGGCGAAAATACCCACCCTGGCGAAAATACCCCCCTTTACCCTAATAAGAGTAAAGCACACGAGACGCGCGACAGCATCGACGCTGCCACCTGGAGAATCAGCGTACAACTTGCAGCAAAATAATGCGTTCTGAAAGGGTAGGCCTACCTAAATTTTAAACCTCTGCACGAAGGACGTTTTTGAACCTAAAAGGTCAAACTTCAAACAGTCAAAATCTACGCTTTATTCCAAAAATGTCGTAGGCCTATGCAAATTGTCCTATGATCTATCTCAAGTATAGCTTAATTCCGGTGCAATTCACGGACCACGGTTAAAAGATGCGCCGGCAAAAAATCGCGAAAAAATACTATGACTCTTTATTATTGGTGTTCAAAGGTCGTTCAAGGTCATCGATGTTAGTACCACCGGAAAGTTTGTCAGTGTTGCTTGTTATGATAAACAGCAAATCTGTGCCTATCTGCAACCGTTTATACGCTAGACGAGTCTATATCGGACCGGTAAAATAACGACTTTTTGGTCGAGGGGCTGTAACTCTTTTTGACGTCTTTATTAGAGAGAAATCTTTCTACCCAACGCGGCACGAATTTTTGTCACGATAAACTTTGTAGCAACAAGTCTTTGTAGCAACCCAAATTAAAGATTTTGTGATCCTAGCATGCACCGTTTTGATAGGGTAACAGGGTGTGACAAACGGACGGACAGATTGACAGACGCCTTCTCTACGATAGCTAAGTCGCGCTTCGCACAGCTGTCGCGCGTAAAAATTGCCATGGCAGTAAGCGAAGTGATTAACGTAGCGTAAAGCTGTGAAGCTGCAGTTAGTTAGGCCTACTGATTACAGAGCTGTGTTTTATCGTGTGATGTCGTCAGGTGACTCACGTCGTGTGAAAGAGTCGCCTGATCGAGGTCCGGTGGCCTAAGATCTAACGGCGGATATGTTGGCCGGCAACCGGCACCGCTTCGGTTCGTATCTGGTTGCCAGGTAGACGTTTCTGCAACACGCTAAACGGTCGTTCAGTCGCTCAGCTGCTGCAGCTGCAGTCGCACGCGCACATTGCTGGCGTCGTACGTGACGTCATCGTGCCGCTGCTGCTTAGACGGGCCGGCCGGCCGGGAGCACCGGCTGCCTGCTCGCAGCTACATCAAAGGTAAGAAGACGACAACGTGACTCACAGTGGTAATTAGTATTGCACATACGGTCCGTGCAGCTATCTACAGCTTACAACTAAATGCGTTGTCGTCATTCGTATCTCAGCAACGCGTGGTGACTTATACCCCGTTTACACGATCAAGCAAACATCCAGCAAACATCCAGCAAATGCATTCAAAACACACGTGCACGACGCGTGCTCTAATTGCTCGATGTTTGCTTGATGATTGCGTGATCGTGTAAACGGGGTATTACACAACATGTAAGACTTTTGGTACTGCTCCTACTACTGCTGCTGCTGCTGCTGGCTCCTGGCGTCATTGCATCTGCGTGCGTTGAAAGTGATGTGTGCAATAGCCTTTCGACGAATCTTTTATTTGCTGACGATTTTGACATTATCTTAACCGACTTTCGTGACGTCGTGGGTTTAAAAAATAGACGGGCAGAAAATTGCAGTTTTCCGACAGACAGCTGCAAATTGCCGACAGAGGAGATTACGGGTGCTCAAACTATTAATAGTAGTTTTTTTAAAGTTTACCCAAAGTGTGGTTTCTCGGCACGCACCCAAATTTTGCACTTTTTATGCAAAACATTTCCGACTAAATAGAGATTTTTTTATCAATTTTCCAACAGCCCAAAATTCACACGTAGGGGAGAACGGGCGATTATTGTTTCCCACCCGCCTTTTCCAGACGCCAGTAGCTTTCATTTACGTGTGTTTGGTGAACATGATTGTGTTTGTAGCGGAAACGTCGCTAGTCAGACGGGTGAAGTGAGGATGCAGTTTGGTGGATCGTCGACGTCGTCTGGTGTCGATGATGAGTTCGAGCTATTCCGAGCTCAGTCATACGGCGTCGAGAGTGTACTGCGACACCAGCGCGCTGCCAGCGTTCGAGCCACCGCCAAGGTCAAGGTCATACATAATCAAGTTCATCGTGAAGGATACTGGAACCAGTGACAAGGTCAAGGTCAAGGTCATTGCCAGTAATCACACAGGTAACATCGAAGAACACGCAATCCACTGTCAAGGTCAAGGTCGTCGAGAATCAAGGTAACCTTGAGGAGATAGCGCCCAAGCCGCGCTCGGCGGCTGAGCGGAAAGCATCGTTCAAGTCGTCGGCTAGACGCAGGATCTACCAGCAGCGAATACCGGAGGAAGAAATCATCGGCGGCAACGATAATCAGCATCAAACTAGTTTCGGTCGGTTCGAACAAGATGGCGGTTGCGGCGGAGGCGAAATGCTGGGATCGGAGCAAGTTCTGCCCGGTCCAGCAGGGGGTGAAACTCGTTCTGTCGCCGTCGATGACATTGGACTGACGAGTCGACGGGCGGACGACGATGACGCGTACGATGACGTCACAGTGACGTCACAGGACCTCTGTCGCGTCTATCGGATGCGCAGTTTTTACACCAAGTCCGGCAACATCGTGAATCGCGGCGACTCGATGCGCATGCGCACTCCGCCCACTGCCGGCGGCATTCGCAGAGCCCGGGGACCAGCTGCGCGTGACGTCACGGCCACAACCGGAAGCAGTAATGGTAGTGGTAGTCACGTGGTGAACGACGGCGCGTCGCCGAAACTGTGCGTGGAGCTAGCCGCCGACAATGACGTCACTGCTGATGCGCACATTGCATGTCGGGACATGTCACGTGATCATCTGACGGTCGGCCACGCGTTTACTTCCGGCACATCTCGGTGCCAGAGAGTGAACAGTGGCAACGAATCCATGGAGGACGTGGCGGCCAGCGCTTACAGAGTACTAGTGTTGGGTACACACGGCGTCGGCAAAACGAAACTCATCGAACAACTTATGACCTCCGAGTATCTCGCCAACAAAGAGAGCTTCGCCGGTACGTGCAAATTCGTAATAGCCTATGTACTCTAGATAAATGCCGACATATTGTGAGGCCGAAGTCGCATATTGGCTTTCAACTGACATGAAAATAATTGACCTTAGACGACCTTAGAGGATCATAACCAGGGCTGCCGTGGGTATGGGAATTTCCATGGAAATTCTTATGGGTATGGGTATGAGATGGGTGTGGGAACTATGCTGAATTTCTATGGCGTCTATGGGAACTCTGTGCGAATTTTTTGAACAGATGTGCGATTAAGCGCAAACGCATAATAGTCTTCCGAGAGCCCCAAGCTGCTGGCCGGTACGTCGCCGTCACTGCAGCATGGTGACGCAATCCGAGTTACGTCCAGTCAGCACCCGTAGAAGGGCATTCTAGGCGTTAGGCCTACTTTTACGAATTTAACACTGTTGGTACAGCAACTGGTAACAACTGCTAGTGTCCTTGTAACTTCTTTGGCTAGCCTGACTGATTTTTTATTAATAATAAATAATCTGTATTTTTCTTTTATCAAAGTGTTTCATTAAACGCAGATCACAGAGAAAATGATTTGCCTTCCCCCCTAAAATTGCCAAAACTCATCTGCTTCCGTACATCACAACGTGACGAGTTGTGTCAGAAGTACCATTTAAGATTGAATATTTGACTTGTGTCGGTGTTGGGGGAGTTGATTCAATAAATAGCATTAGGCTTATAGCCTGGAGCCCGCCACGTTTATGAATAAGCCTATCTTCCACAACGGACGACAAAAACAACTGCGCATAACGTAAGTTTATACAATGTCATGAGAAACAGCAAAAACATGCATCCAACGAAAAGACGCTAGATGTGGGGTACAAGTATGGAAGATTTCGGGCTTCATTGGGAATTTTGTGGGAATTCCTGCAGGTTTTTCTGTAGGTATGGGATGGGTATGGGAATTAAAATCCAATTCCCACGACTCATAACGCACTATGGCATGCCAAACGTGCGGTATTGTGGCTAAACGGTAAGTATTTTCAAGAAACCACGTGTAACACGCCTTGTTGTTCTAGATGCGGAATCAGAGGTGTCTATTATTGAGTAATAAATGCTGCATCATCCTGGAGATCGTCTAGTATGACGTGAAAATCCCACAATCCCTCGTCATCGGCTTGTTGACTTCCGCCTGGGCAAGCACGCATTTCAACGAAAACCGTCGCTTAAACGTTTGCCGTTAACAAATCGCCCAAAGTTTAACGGACCAAGCTTTTATTTGCATATCAGTGGCAGGTATAGGCCGATTATACGTTTGTAGTGTGCGCGTTTAAATGGCAATGAGATAACGCAAACGCGCGAATTTTTAATTGATGTGAGATCAGTTTAAGTACATCGGAAAATGTGCAAGTCGATACAAAATGTAGCATCGCACCACTACATTGTATTGAACAGATTATTTATTCAATGCCGTGCGAATCAGTGTTTTTCGGCGGGCTCTCGCTGTAGACTGTCCCGATGAAAAATGTCATTCGCAGTGCTATTCATACACAGACTGTTCTGCATCTGGATAGTTAGTCGGCAGGGCCCCAGGACGGGGGCATCACACCCACGGGGTGATGACTATGGTGCAGCATGACTGGACAGTCGGCTCTTAAATAGTGCTAAAGAGCCGGCTGACACGACAGACTGAGGCAAAGTGTTCCAGTCTTTCACTGTTCTGATACTGTAAGGTCTGTAGTTCTCAGTATAAGACCTCACAGTAATCAGCTTCTGTTGATTAGCATCAGCGCCGCGAGAAGGTCTGGATGATACAGTTAAATCGACCGAGGTTGCTGGAACTGCAACTTGATCGTTTAATATTTTATACATGAAGGCCAGTCTTTGGATTTTGCGCCTTTCTTCCAGAGATTCTAGCTGCAACTGTTGTAGCAATGATGTTACGCTAGTCTTGTGAAGACAGTATCCATCTGGCTGCTGTGCGCTGTATCTTTTCTAACTTGTTTGAGTCTGTCTGCTTTGGTGTATGGATCCCATATTACTGATGCATATTCCATGCCAGAACGGACTAGAGTAACATATGCTAGTTTCTTACAGTTAACAGGAGCACCTCTGAAGTTGCGTCTCACAAATCCTAGCTTCCTTGCTCTGTTCGTGACTTGTCTTTAGTGACGTGTTTCTGTGGCCAGCTGCTTGGGTGTAAAGTAGCAAAGATAGATCAACTGTCTATTGTCAGACACCTAGCAGAAGCCTGTAGTTAACTCAGCAAGCGCTTTTGTGCTTGTTTTATTAATTTTCGGAAAGCATTTAACAGTGTTGAGGGGAGTTGGTCTATGCCAAGTAATGCGATTCGTTGGATAAAATCGTAAGATTGCTAAAAGTTCTAAATGCACGAGTGCTGAGCGAGTTGACTGGCGGTTTGCCGCTAGGCCTATTGTTGCAGTCACATGCATCGAATATGGCAGCGTCACCGTTACTGTGTGTTTCGCCTGTGAAGTCTTTCTGACATCGCGTTGTTTTTTCACTGTTGGATTGCACCGATGCAGCCCAAGGAGACGTGCGAAAGCCTATAGCAGTTCCGGTTCAGTAGTTTAGCTGGAAATTGGGGTGTTCAAGCTAAGTTAATATACAAATACCAAATTCTCTATCTGGATCGTATAACGATAGTTCCATGGCGCCACCTTGTGAATGATATAGACTTGTGTCGCAGCCCGAAATCGCCAAAAAATTCATAAAATCCCCTATTTTGGTGTTCAAGGTCATTCAAGGTTATTGCATTCGGCGCCAATCGAGAGCCAGTCTACGACTTTTTATTAGTGATTAATAGTAACCTAGGCCCTATCTCGCACCATTACAGAAATATAGCGACTTATTGGCCAAAATTCGCAAATTTTGCCCACCCCCTCTCATTCATCGCCTTCGTTCGGGGTGACTCCTTTCTAATTTATGGAAAAGCTTTACGGTTTCTGGAACTAGAGTCTTCCAGGCAGCCGACGGTGAAAATTTGGTAATCCTAGCTTAGACCGTTTTTTGATTAATCCACCCGTCCACCCGTGTGACAGACGGACAGACAGAATTGCGATGGCTAAGACGCGCTGAAAGCAGTAGCTGCTTTCGCGCGTAAAAATCAGTTACATTTGGCATTTTGAATGAACTTAGTGTAAATTGCGTATTGGCAGTTTGGCCATTATTTTGGCATTATTCTTCGAATATGAAATTAAATTATCTAGTTTTTGTTATAACTGTCGAGCGTATGGTACGAGCGTATGGTCTTCCCGTCCGTCGTCTTCCATCGTCGTCTGTAACGGATGTATTGTGGCTAAACGGTAGATCATAGAAAAAACTTTTTACGTTTTTTATCTCTGTGTTTCAAACCTAAGCACGCATGCAAAATTTCAGAGATTTAGTGCAAATGGAACATTTTCAAATGGGGTCTAATGAAGGGGGTAGGAAAATATGTTTTTTTTCGACGGAAAACTGGCCCTATCTCGCAAACGGCGAGAGATACAGCCAAGGCTACTATTAATCGCTAATAAGAAATGGCATACGACCTTATGAAAATCATCGACCTTGGATGATTCTGAAGGTCACTGGCAACCAGTAGGCCTAGGGTCAGATCTTAGCGACAGCTGGGCTTTTTGGTTATGTATACGATATGTCTCATCACAGTCTAGACTATAGGGCAGAATAGGCTACTCTACGACTAGTAGACGGTGACGAAACGTGCTTGTTTCTTGACTGTGATCGGCGGTGTGTTCTTCCTGAAAATGCGTCTTAAAAACAAGACTCGAGCCACGTTTCAGCTGTCACGTTTGACTTGAGTGAAAATACGGGCAGTTCTAACACTCCAGTCACTGTAGCGACTGGTAAGAGATAGGATTCTGGACAAAGTAGGTCGTGAAATACGAAGAAATTAAGCGATTCACGCACGTACGTAATTAAGCTTGCAATTCAGCGTCACCGGCCGGCCTGTGGGTGATTACGACATGTAGTGACGTCAGAGAAATCGCGTCCGATGACGCAGCAAGTCGGCGTGTAATTACAGACGGAGCTGTCGCTGCCAACATCACATAGGCGCGCTATAAATCTGGTGGTCAGTGCGAAAGTGCTAGCCGCCGGGATGTGCGGATTGACAACATTCCCCTCCGCTGTACGCTTTGGCTAAAAGTCTGGATACCGCACTACTGGAGTGGGTAAGTGGGTACGCAGTGCGAGTTCGTACCACTCCAGACGGGACAGTGCGGTATCGTAATACCCCGTTTACACGATCAAACAATCATCAAGCAAACATCGAGCAATTAGAGCACACGTCGTGCACGTGTATTTTGAATCCATTTGCTGGATGTTTGCTCGATGATTGCTCGATGTTTGCTTGATCGTGTAAACAAGGTGGGCTAATGAAGTTAGATAGATATCTAGATAGGATTTAGATAGGAATATTCATAGTCAAATCACGAACTTTCAGGTGCTCATTGGACCATGCAAAACGCTCCTTCTATCGAGCTGCCAATGCGATATTTGGCAAAGTTGGTAGAGTGGCGTCTGAAGAGGTTACGCTCCACTTGATTAAGTCCAAATGCATTCCCGTATTATTGTACGGTCTAGAAGTATGCCCACTGAATAAATCTCAGATCGCGTCACTTGATTTTGTCATTAACCGCTTCTTTATGAAGCTTTTTAATATTAATAATATGTACATCATAAAGGCTTGTCCAAGTTATTTTTCGTTCAAATTACCTAGTGCTCTCATTCCGATACGAGTAAACAAATTCACAACCAGAACTAATGCGATTTGAGATTTTTCAGGTTTTTTCCCCTGTCTGATATTCCTGTTTCTATAGCTGTTTGCTCAACATGACAATTTTGCGAGTTTAACTCTATATTGTTGTCCTTTTTGTTTGTTTTTTGTTTTTTTGTCTACCAATGTTTGTTCGGTGAAATAAAGATTATCATTAAACCGCGTTCAAATCGCATAGACTACATCGTCGTTTGCTTTATGAGGCATTAAGCCTGTATACCGCGCTAAGCGTTGAGATGTAGGCCTAGACCTATGCATGGCCTTGAGAACAGGCTATAAGGGTCAACATGTACATACAATACCGTGGTCGATTCAGCTTTCTTTCTCTAAGCGAAAACGAGTATCAGTAAGATTAATAATAACAGTAAATGGCGATTGTAGAAATATGGACAGTCGGGCTACTGTCGATTAACTCTTCGACTTCAGGCTTCAAGAAGAGCACATGCTCCAGAGCCCCCTCGCCACTGTGTAACAACCGATAACGTTCAAGTTATTGAGACTAATTAAAATGTGCAAAATCTCCGTCTGAAGGTCAGCGGCGGCTTGGCGCTATACTGTAGGCCTATTTGCCAAACGAACCGTCTGAATTCTTTCATAGGGTATTTACACGATCCAGCAAACTTCCAGCAAAGTTCCAGCAAACGTCCAGCAAACATCCAGCTAGCCTGGTGAAACCCCGCCGCCTATCAGCTGTAGGCGGGCCTAGGCTTAGCCCACAGCTGATAGGCCTAGGCCCCTACGTGTTATATAGGCTTTCCCAATATGCTTATCACCAATATCATTAATATTTAAATCTGTGGTTACAACCCGCTCATTCTCCTAATTATCATAGAACTTCCAGCTAGCTGGATGAATGCTGGGTCGTGTAAGCACCCCATTAGACAACTCCAGTAACTGTACATTATTAGACTATCATTAGGCCTACCATTACTGTGCGATGCTTATAAGCTGTTTGTATATCTGTATAACTTGTGCAACTGTAGCCTATATCATATAGTTAAGAACTTTTAAAGAAGCGTATATAGCGAACAAAATAAACTGAACTTTTAGTGCCAATTCGTTTGCCTTGTGGGCCTACAGTCCGTGCAACGCAACTGATGAACTGACATTTGTGTTCAGCTCATTTTAGTTATTTCGCTTTTTGCGCCACTTTAGGAGTAATATGAATATGCATAGTGTGATATGAACGATCGGCTTAAAATTATACACGCATTTCTCTCATTCCTTGTAGTCGACTAGCGTGTATAGTCTCCGAGCAACTTTTCTACAATTCCGCTGTGCAACGTAAAACTTGCGGATCGTCGGCAAATATTGATGTCGTTGCGGATCAAAGTCCGTTAATTCGCACACTACAGCTGCTGTTAGATGTAGCTGTAGCTCTTTACTAGATAATTCTACGTGTTATACTTCTGCCGTTTAGGTTAACGACGCAATCGCTTTACGACACAATGAATTGACTTTATGTGCTCAGAGTACTAATCTAACCAACAGTTCGGACACAACTAAAATAGAGCAGTAAACTAAAAAGTAGTAACGACTTAGACGTAAACTTAAATGTAAACTGCATTAAGGCGCGAAAGATGTGAACAAACCGGTAACAGCTGCAGTAGTTCACATTAGGCCTACTGTGGATTTAGCTTCTGCCAAGATACGCTGCAGGACCAATACTGGTGTTGACGCAGCTTATGGATTAGAAATTTGTAGGTACTGAGTAGAAGCAAAAAAACACTGAAAATGACATCACGCAGTGTGCTGTTGGAAATACTCGTGTTCCATATAACACTAATACGTATTTTAATATCCAGACATATATATCGCACGTGCAATCTCACTGCACGCCATTAAGGCTAAAACCCACTACTGCGACCCGACCAGACTTTGTCGGCGACCCGGGTCGCCGACAAAGTCTGGTCGGGTCGCCGACTTTTCCGGCTTTTTTTGGGTCGCAGACCTGGTCGGTTCAATCTCGACATGTACGGATTTTTTTGTCGGGTCGCAGACATGTCTGGTCGGGTCTGGTCGGGTCGCAGTAGAGGAATTTAGGAACGACCCGACCAGACACGAATAGGACATCGATGGTCCGTTATTTTCGTTACTTATTTACTATCATTTTACTTTTTGATGACGTAGACCAATAACATTTGACGTAACTTGCTGTTATATGAGTAAAAAATGACAGAAAATATCGAAAACATCATAAATCTAATACAAAACGAGCCTACTATCTGGGACACCAATCTTAA
>Ga0209367_1012475_pt1 | contig 11099 bp, 8 predicted proteins | sample WorMetLIZISLAND2_FD_187412 | JGI IMG/M metagenome (GOLD analysis project Ga0209367, IMG submission 187412) | Marine gutless worms symbiont microbial communities from Max Planck institute for Marine Microbiology, Germany - Olavius geniculatus... ... | reverse complement strand
CTTTTGTCCCTTCCCTCCCCATTTTGCTCCTCCTCCCTTCCCCTGTCTTCCTCTCCTCTCCCTTGCCTTTGAAGTAGGATGCCTAAATTCCAGCTGGGGAGTTTGGGGGAGTGCTGTGAGCTCCCCAGCGAGGTCTGGGGCACAGCCCCAGCCAAAATCGAATTTGGTGCATTTTAGCTTTAAAAGATGAGACTTGGTGGCAACAATTTCAATTGTTTTTCGGAGAATAAACTGATCAAATTGCCAAATTTGGTACAGCTTAAACGTATGCTAATGTTTTGTCTGGAGGATTGGTGGCCCTGGGTCTTCCTTGTCTACGCCACTGCAGCTAAATTGTGCCTGGGATTGAATTAGCTATGAGCCTGCTTCCCAGTCAGGCTCAACTGTGGTCCAGTGACAGCAACGCACTTGTGGACATATGTAAATAACCACGTTTGATGCATTCTTAGATACACTTTACCAGCACTACCACCACAACGAAGAAAATATATTGCATACCAGCATCAGTGCAATAACAAGAGCAAGAGCAATAAGGACTGAAGCATTGTCTTTCAGATATATGACACCAGCATCGTAGCATCCCTATAGAACAAATATTGTAAAAACAGCATTACGTCACGACTAGCAAAGAATATTTAACCATCAGCCATATTTGTCCAAATATTTCGAATTAGTGTTTCCTCAGCTATATCTGGTAAAAATTTCATGTAAATTGATCATCATTTGACTGAATTATGAAAGAAAGAAAAGGGTGCCTTTTTTATGAAACGCCGTGTATATTTTACGGTAGTCCTTGTTATCACACAACTGGCCAATTTTTCCAAGTTTAACAAATTAAGCCAAGTTTAGCACAAGCTTTTACATAAGAAAATCTGAATGATTTATGATGTAATGCTTTACAGCTTGGATGCCCATCCTGACTAGACAATGTGCTTGCTCTGAAGGGAAATTTGTTAAAGGAGACAAAGGAGTTCACCAGCAGAGGTTTAACTGAACATTTGTGCATAGAAACCTGGTATAAACATGCACTGTACTTACCATGTAGTAGACAGCATGGTTAATGGCCCCATCCACAGGAGAGCCAGGTGGACCAAGGCGCCATCGCTGACATACATCAAGGTTGACATAACGCCAGAGCCTGTCCTTGACACAGCATGACTGTGGCAGATACGGGCGCCGATCTTGATCTAAATAACAATGCAATTAATTCCCTTAGAACTTTACACTACACACATAAATCCGTGTAGTATGTAAGGACTGAAGCAGAAAACTGCCGATATTGTCAGTGACATAAACTATACCATATTATAATTCAAGATCAATACAAAAACAAGCACTCAAGACTGAGACCAAAACCATCAATTTAAGAGTGAGTGAGTAGTTTCTTAACGGCACATCAGCACAAAATAGGCTATTCAGTGCCATGAAAGCAATTAAAAGCAGTTAATATATTTATTAAAAGCGAGTTTAAAACACTTGCTAAGATCAAGGCTATTAAGCTAGTGTAAAAACAACAACCATACCTTCATATGTGAGTTCATCCTCATCGCGAGCACCAAACTGCCTGAACCATTCACTGCTGCGGTAGAGATGCCAGCCTCTACTTTCAACAGCACAGCACTGGAGCTGAGTGACACAAACCACATTCACACTCACCAACATTATATTGTTGTTATCACTCATTCAAACTAGTATGACTATTTCGCTACCCATACAATAATTTACAAGCTGTTCATACAGAGACAGACATCAAGAACATACCTAACCCTATTACTGAGCCAAACTTAGTCAGTTATTAGAAACTAACTGTTATATTAGAATTACTGTTAACAGAAAACCGAATACTGCCACAACTGTGTACATGTTGGAATGTAAAGACATATCATCTACCAAAGTTTTAGATATTAATATCACACCTTTTGAATAGTGATACTATTCAAGTGCATAACTATTTGAAATGTGGCAGGACCTTTAACTTTGTTTTCTGCCAGCAACTCAACTGCACTATGCAGCTATATGAATCATCATCGTCACTTGTTGCTAAACACGAACTGCTGCATTAACAGGTAACTGACTACATTTCACACATAAATGACTTCTACATTAACAAGAAGAAATTTGTCCATACTCGTTCCTGTGCTTTGTCCCATGCATCAGTAATGGCTCGGTTGGTATGTTCCTCAAAACTAACACCGTATGAATCAGTCAAAGATGATGACATTGTGCTTTTCACGTGGTCACCAATCTGCATGCAAATCACACAGAAATCATCCAACAACACCACATCATAAGTAGTTAAAAAATGTGAAAAAGAATGATGTTGGCCTGTGGTCATTCACCTATCTACTGGATAGCAATTACGTATTTCGAATGAAAATTCACTTTTGGACTGCCAAGCCCAGTAGTGCATCCAGAGTGCCTGGGATTGCTCATACACACTGACTTGAGATGTATCATTGCCACAAAATTTTTGATGTTTGGTGACCTTGACCTTTGACAACTGGCACATCAGTTACTCGTGCCTTAGAGAACTGTCCCATCAATTTTGGTCTTTCTACATCTTTTTGTTTTCAAGTCAGAATCCTTGCACCTGATAAAACTAAACACTAGTTTGCTACAAGTAAAAAGCATGGATGAAGATACCATCAACTGGCTGACAACATCTGGGACATCATGTTCATAGCAGCAATAACAACAAAACTAGGAAAGAAAATGAACAGACTCAAACGTTAAATAAGCTGATAATTTTATGCAAATGTGGCGGTAACATAACGTGGCAGTAATGTAAACATGATATGATCTGAGCAGAGTCTCTTACCTGTGTGCTAAAAACGATAGCCAAAATGCCAGCGATTAAGAGGAAGACAGCAATGATGCAGAGGATGATAAAATACTAAAACACAAATGCATCAAATCACCATAAACACAATATCAACACTGCATTAAATGCAATGGTAGCATAAATAAAACTAGCAAAGCGATGTTTGGTACTTGAACTAAATCAGTATAGTTGCCAAAAAAATGCAATGTGACGTAATGTTATTATCATCATGCACTTATGACAGTTCAAGGTCCTGACTACTACCAGGGATACAGAGTGTCCAGAAAAAGTAACCTCCTTGACATTGTGCAATAAAAATGTCAAATCTAAACAAATCCCAATAAAATTTTGTACTTTATCCACAATAAGTTGTTGGAATGATCACCAAATTTTGTTAAAAATATTATTTCTTAGCTAAGTTATTAATTGTTAAATATCAATAACAAAATGTTTCCATTACCAGTATGGTGTATATACTGCAATTGCTCGAATGGAAGTGACACTTGTTGATGCAATAAAATAAACAATAACAAAATGGTATTTTCTGCATATGATCGTTGAAACAACAAAACGGGTATGGTGCTAAAAGGTTTATCATGGAATTTCCCAGCAAGCCATGCACACTGTCAGGATTAAACAAGCTGTCCTTGCACTTGTTTAATACTGGACACTTCATGTCTTGTGGTGACCTCTGTCACTATTGTTTGCATAGGCAGATTTAACTGAAATTTGGCATTCTGACTGCTTGTTTCTTGGAGTTACACACATGTTCAGCAAAATTTACTTATGTAACGCCATATTGGTAACGAAGATATTTTGTTACCAATATTCAACAATTAATAACTGCACTAATAAATAATATTTTTTCAACAAAATTTGGTGACCAGCTTAGCAAGTTGTTCTAAATTGTGTACAAAATTTTATTTAGATTTGTTTAGATTTGACAATTCTATTGTATGATGTCTAGGGGGTTACTTATTGATGAACACAGTAGAGTCCACCTTCAGCTCATAATTTCACAAATAATAAACTAACTGAGATTTTTTAAATGTCACACAAATATAAGTGGAAAGCAATTTTAAATAAATAACAAGCATAAAGCAAACTAAATATATTTCTCTGCTGAAAAAAAATGGTATTGTTGCACTACAGAACTTACAACAAAAAGCATGAATCGCTGTTCCTTAACAATTCCACAGCAGCCAAGAAATGAAACAAAAAATAAGATGCCACCACTAGACAGCACAATGAAAACAGAAGCAGCATAGAGGTTGTTGCCAATAATGATCGTCATAAAATTGCGATCGATGGCCATCCATATTGACACACCGAGCAGACAACAGGCAAATACCTAAAACACGCAATAATATATGATTATTATATACATTACATTAAACACATTGCACATAAAAATGATTAGGCAGCTCTGTACAAACAGAACACAGAGTGGGCTCAGCGCACAGCCACCTCGTGAAATAATTGCCACACACAGCTTCCACTACAATCATGAAACATCAACTTTATGTTAAAAATACAGTACTAAACAAAGGTCATAATATCAGTCTAACAATAAAATTTTGGTTGTAAATACTTACAAAAAGCAGGCAATTGTAGCCAAAAAAGACAGTTTTCAGCAGTCGCAGCTGCTCCTGTTCCCTCTTAGCTTCTCTTGGCATGTACTGAACATGCTCCATTTTCTGCCAAAAACAAAAAAAACACACGTTTCTAACTTTCTGCTAAAAATAACTCACTAAAGAGCTTTGGCAAACAATAAAAGCTGAAACCAAACACATTGTTTTCAAAACATTCACTGATACTTGAACTCGTGCTAAGCCTAGAGCCTATTGCAACGCGTGTGAGCTACTAACGTCTGATAATACTCAAAACTGTTGCACTGCAGTTCAACTTTCAAGCAAAAATCTGAATAGTTTATTTTGGTCATCATAATCATCTGGAAAGTGGCTAGAACAGTTGACTGATTGTCTTTTTAACAAGAATTATTGACAACAGGCCTAGATGACATTCCAGTTAAGTCCCGGTACTAACAGATAGCTTTGATCGCCTATACCTACAAATAGCAACTGCACCGTTTATCGAGAAGTAACTTCAATACATGACAAAAATCTGTTCGTCAAAATACTGTCGTAAACAAAACCAATACAGGTAAAACCGGAAGCGTTACCTTGATAAACATTTTGTCTGCTATGATAAATAAGTAAAACTGGCGTTTCCTTATTGCAGTCCACGCATCTACTAAATTCATTATTATTATTATTACTACTAATTAAGCATGTTAGTTTTGTATTTGTATTATTATATAGGCCCCTATTAGCCAATAACAGCAGTATGCAATAATTTGATTTTGAACGAAACTTCTGACTTGTTGTAGTATGGTTTCTCCCGCTTTTATTGCGTCACTGTAGTTACGTCACATACCTAATGACGTCATCCCAAGAGCATTTGTCGTCGATGTGTAGGTGACGATTACCATCTCAAAATGTGTCGTGTGTCAGGTTAATTTGTAGCTTAATTCGTTACTATTACTTGCAGTTACAGAACTTAGAACAAAAAGGTGTATGTGATCAAATGGCTGAGAGTACTGGCCAGGATCCGGAGAAGTTGGAGTTGCGGATGTCTATGGGCTTTAGTGGTAAGAGAAGTTGCAAAATTTGTGTGCAAATAGCTTAAATACGAAACGCATCGCGACTAGGTCGCTCTGACGTCACTAAGCTATAACTTGTGTAGGCCTACCGGTATAGCCCTACTTCTTTTTAATAGGCCTAACTATGCTTTCGTTTCATAATCTTTTACATTTTAAAGTTTTAATTGGCCTAATTTGAACGCGATCGACAAAACTTGATGTACGTGTTACCGTTTCCACTGTTTTCGACTTATTAATTTTTTAGGCTCAAAGTTTCCCTGACCCGGCATGCTAATGTTTTTGTGCTGTAAAATATAGGAGCAATTCCGCACGGACTCAGGGCGCACCCAAAGAGACAGCATATTATTTACCCAGTTGGCTGCATGATTGTGGTGGAAAACATCACGACAAAGAAGCAGGACTTCTTGAGTGGTCATTCCAACACCATCTCATGTCTCAATGTTGCTCGCAGTGGAAATCTCATCGCGTCCGGTCAAGTGACTTACATGGGCTTTAAGGTTATTGACTGCATGAAAATAGGTTTTGCATTTTAATGTAGGTCTATAAAGACTACTTTGATTGCACTAGAAGAAAAAGAGGAAAAGGAGAAGAGGAAAAGAAAGCTAAATGTTGACCACCCATGTAACGTAATTAGCCTAACCTATACAACACGGTGATGATAGCCTAACACCTTTCATAAACAAATTCGACCACATATGGCATTTACCACAGGGCATTTACTGATGTAGACCTTTAAATCTGTTGTCTGTTTTCTTTGTTTATAATTTAACGTAAAAAATATTTGTGCTTCCGGTCCAGCTGCGGCAAAAAATTAGGGATTGGGGGAGTTTTTTAAAATTATTTATTTTTTATATCATGACCTACGTGTTATGTAATAATGCCCAACAACTCATAAAAAACAAACCGACACACCAAATAGTAGTCCTACTCACGAGAACTGAAGCAAAGACACTGCAACATTTCAGGCTAGATGTAAACAGCATTTTTCAGTAAAATTTGAAAACATACTGAAAACCGTGCTGATATTTTGAAGGTCTGATAAAAATTTTAAGGATGCAGACCTGTTCTTTCTAGGGACGGACGGCAACCAGCCGGAAGGCCTGATTAGTTTTGTAGTTTTACAGTATCTTCTGCAGTTGAGATTATTACAAGTCAGTGCTGAGTTAGTGCTTAGCAACTGCAGCATTAGGATACCTACAAGCTTTACATTCTATAGACAAGCTACCAATTAACGTGTCACTCAAAAATTTGGTGAATAATTTTAGTGCATTTAGCTTACCGGTACTGCTATATGCTGAGTGTCGCATTTGTGGCTTTTATTCTGTCAATTAGGTAGGCAACATACCAGTAGCATTCTATTTCTTGTGTATTTTTAAATGTGTGTCGATAAATAGGCCTACTTGCGGATCAGTGTTTTGTGTGAGTGAGTGCAGGCTGAAATCATAATCTGGGACTTTGAGACGTGTTCGATGTACGCCAAGTTGGTGCTTCATCGCAACAGCGTTGAAGCGGTGTCATTCACGTACAATGACAAGTACCTCGTGTCACTCGGAGGCCAGGATGACGCCAGGTTTCAACAAATAAAAAACATCCCCGACATTTTTGATTGTCATTTGAAAACATGCAGTTAACAGATTTTTATTATTTGTGGTATGAATATTCTAGACACAACTTGCCATGAAGTGACTATTTAGTTTTTCACCTCACCTTTTGTCTGCTTTTGCACTACCTAGGGAAAGCAACTCAAGCAAAATACACTTTAAAATAAACAGAAAATCTGAAAAAAAAATCTCTGACATCATTGATTGTAACTCGAAGAAAGAATAGCAGATTTAAGTAATTTTTGGCAAAAATTAAGGGTTTGCCAAAAAATGACCCAACTTGTTTTTGTCAGAACTTTGTCAAATCTTCACCAAGTTTGATAAATTTTGGCGTACAAATAGCCAAGACGATAGGAATATGTAAGGTACACTCACTGTTCACCTCACCTTGTTCGTGTCAACGCACTGTCGTGTAAAATGCAGAAGCTTCAAATTGTTGCATAATGCTCAGTTGTTGTCTCCGTAAAAGTTTTAATGACTCATCAAGCACACAATAAACCAAAATCTGATTCATTCAGCAGAATTATAAGTTTTTTGTAATAGCTTGCTTCCAAATTATCAGAATTTATGTCCAAAGTGTACACAGTGGCTTAGACGTGATGCAGGGGCGTCATTTAGGGGGAGGGGGCTGGAAGGGTCTATGGAGGACCCAAGGATTTACGATTTTAGTTTTTCCCCGTAAATCGTATCTTTGAAACAGTGTTACTGCTGCAAAAACAATACATTACGCAGACTTAAATCCCCAAGGATCACTGAGACCCCAACAATTTACTGGAATGACGCCCCTGACATGACGCCACGGCTGACAGTGGCATTTACGATCAACTGATCAAAATGCACAGCACTCATTCATGGATAAAATGTGTTTTAAGCTCATCAATCAGTTATTTTGTTGTTTGCAGTTTACAGTATAAAATGTTTAATACCACAAAATTATTAAATCCCATGTTGTCCTTTGTGGAATTGATAATGCACAAGTGAGCAATCTGATACTGATAATCACCGTGTAATGTAACAACTTGGAGCATTTGCGTCTTACACGGTAGTGTGTTAACATAAATTATGTGAGGTAGACGATGAATGTGCCTTACATAATTTTATCTGGCTATCTGTTTGCTGAAAATTAGCAAATTTGGTGGAGATTTGACAAAGTTCTGCCAAAAAACAAGTTGGGCCATTTTTTGGCACACCCTGTATTTCTGACACAAATGGCTATTAAATCATTATTTAAGTTTCCACCGCATCCAACGTCTGTTTCTACACTACTTTGGGAAAGCAGACAAAGCATAATACGTGTTGAAATAAATGAAAAAACGTCAATAAATTTCATCTATCCAGATCTCTGAGCCCCAACAGTCAGTTTGTTACAAGGTTTGACTGTCATGCAGCAGTGTCTCTACCAGATGATGTTCAGGAATGTTTGTGAAGTCAAGAAGCGACTGGTAAAGCCTGGATTGGTCTGGAGCAGAACATTATCGATACTGCTGTCAATGAATGGAGAAAGCATCTTCATGTCTCTGTTTGCATAATAGGCCTACATTTCCAGCAATTTTACTGTAGACAGTTTAAAAATGAACAACTGAATAAAATGTCAGCCAAAGTGTCAGAAATGTGAACACAATGTTTTTATGTGTTATGTTGATTAAGTAGGCTAATCATACCGCATTGGATAAAAAATAATATTTCGTTGGTTCTGTTTTTCCCAGGTAGTGCAGAAACAGACACTGGGTGAGTTGAGAAATTGAAAAGACATTTGATGGCTAGTTGTCTAAGGAATATTTGTACCAAAAATTATTGAAATCCGATAATCCTTTTTGAAGTTACAATTGAAAATGTTCGGGATGTTTTTTTGGGGGGGGGGACACGGTGTACTAAACAGCTCATGTAGCCGGTGTAGAACGTGTAAGGCGTTGAACGTGGATCCATGGCTCTCCTTCAGCGATCAGCAGCCCTGTTCTAACTGTGCATCAGAGTTAACTGCAACTCCTCTTTTCTTTTTTTGTGCCTGTCTCTTCTCTATTTTTTCTCCTATTTCAGGGGTTTATCCCCTTAAATCTGGAATCAAAATTGGACTCGAGTTTGAAGTTTTCCTCTTTCCGTTTTTTTTCTCTTTTTCATTTTCATGCCAGCCTGAATTAGATATACCACTGTCTTGAGTGAGATAAGTTTGCTTCACATTCATTTATCATCCTAGACTGTGGTTTGGCGTATACTTAACTAGGCCACATTAACATTCTGTACAGTGATGTACAGTGATGATGCCGTATGTGCACCGTACAGTGTAGTACTGTGGAACGTGGCAGCTAAGGACGCCGTGTGTGGAGCCCCAGCTCAGCTGGCGTCGTCAGGCATCACGTACTGTCTGCTCTGTGGCAACACCACTGACGACATGTTTGTCACAGCCGGCAGGTACTCACTGTCTCGCTGCCTGTTTTCAGCAGTAACAGTGTCCACATATTGTGTTCTTTTACGGTGATCAGGGGCGGTACCAGGTTCCCAGCGCTAGGGGGTCCAAGTCAAGCAGCTGTCGATTTACCGCCGCTACCCGCCACCCCATCTCAGTATGTAACCAGCCGCCTACGTCAACTCAGCCTTTCGTCTCTTCGGGGTACCAGTCTATCTGGCTGGGTAGGGTTAAGGCGGGGCGCGTTTATCTGTGTCGGGTGGTAGGTAACACTGTATGATCCCGTACGGCCGGTGACGTGCCGTAGCTCTGAGATGGGCTTTCCATAAAAAGCTATATCACCACTTTTAACCTTTTTAACCCCCTTCATTCATCCAAAAAGCTTCGGTTTGCGCGAATCTCATGGTCATCCTGTTGAAGGCTGGGAGAGGGGGGCGGGTCCGGACACCTGGACCTCTCGCTTGCCGCCGCCCCTGATGTTGATGACACACTGGACAGTTTTCTGGCGTCAGTTACTCGTACCTGTCGACTGGTGCCAGTAACCTGTCAGTGTGTCATAGCCTACTTTCCGGTACCAGATTTTTTGCTGCATGCGCCAGTCGCCGACGCCGGATTGAGCACGTTTAATTTCGTGCCGGTAACTGGCGCCAGAAAACTGGCCAGTGTGATAATACTTTAACTGACGGTGATAAAGAGTAATCATTCGGTTTCGTCGGTGCAGCTTTTGCTCATCGGCACCAACCGTGTGTGGAACGACCTTTCTTCAGAACTGAAAAACAGCAACATCTCATCATCAGTAGACAACACTTTAAACTAAGCTGTACGACATGCCTTGGCAAGACTCAGAAGTAATCGGTGTTTTGTAGGCGGACGGCCGCAGTGTATGTCGTCACTGGGCCGGCATCTTTTCTATTTGTATAAGCAGTAATATGATAACTTGGTGAATTTTGTTTGTGAAGTAGTCTAAACATAATTTGCTACAAGTGTCACATGTTAATGTTATATCTTTTTATACAGTAAAAGTTTTTTAGGCTAATGAACATTTTTGGTTCAGTACGTGTTGCTGTAAACCCAAGTTTTGCTGGTTTAAATTTCTTGCGTGCAGAAACTACCGTAGGTTTTTACCGCGAAAAACCCAACCCTGGTCAGACGTTGGCATATAGTTGTTTCGTTGCGTATGCAGGGACACGCTGCGAGTGTGGAAGATCTGTGTTGATGAGCGCAAGCTGCATCCTACCGACATCTCGATCAACCGCCACAAGAGACTCGCCCGCTGTCTCTACGTACGTGTAAACACACTATGTGTCTTCATTTTTCATTGTAATTGTAATTTTCTCAAATCTTATCCTCCATAGTCATCTGGCACGCCTTCGGACTGACTCCACGGTTATTCGGACCTGCTCACGGTTTTTATGTTTACTCTCTTCAGTTTTTTTTTCTGAGTTTTAGTTTTCATTATTATTCTTCATTTCTCACCTTTTCAGTTTTTTTCTTATTTTAGTTGTCTTTACTTCATTCATTTTTCGAATTTTTGTCAGTTTTACATTTAGGACTATTTCTATTCTCAGTATCTCTCATTTCATTTTTCTTTTAAACATTTCAGTTCTTTTT
>Ga0209367_1012474_pt1 | contig 11100 bp, 6 predicted proteins | sample WorMetLIZISLAND2_FD_187412 | JGI IMG/M metagenome (GOLD analysis project Ga0209367, IMG submission 187412) | Marine gutless worms symbiont microbial communities from Max Planck institute for Marine Microbiology, Germany - Olavius geniculatus... ... | reverse complement strand
AAAAAAGAATGCAATACCTATATCAACTGACCAGCGTGTGGCAGAAACAAGGCGAGTGGCAGGAGTGGCACACCACATATGGGACACTGACAACTCTGAAGAGAACAAGGAGGCCTGGAGACTAGCATTCAATGATCTATACCTGGTCTATGAACAAGTCCAGGAACAAGCACTTGAGGAACAGATCCAAAATATCGAGTCAGCTCATCGTGACCAGAAATATGGCGAGGCCTGGAGAACAGTAAACGAGATCACTGGTAGGAAGAGGTCCAGGGAAAGACAGGTGTCAGGAAAAAGCCCGGAGGAGAGGAAAACAACCTGGTTCTCACACTTCAGGAACCTCCTGGGGAACCCTCCTGATGTTGATGATTCGGAAGAGGATGTTCCAAGTATCTTTGGAAATCTCGACATTTAGATGAGCTTCGTAAGGCCAAAGCATCCCCGAAGAAAGGGAAGGCCGCGGGTCCAGACAGTATACCGCCTGAAGTCTACAAATATTGCGACTTTGACGAAATCTGTCTACAATTCTGCAACACAGCCCTCCTTCAGAATGGCAAACCTGATCTCTGGTCAACGATGAATATCATACCTGTACCTAAAGCTGGGGATCTCTCCAACACAAACAATTATCGGGGGATCAGACTGATTTGTGTCATGGCCAAAATATACAATAGACTGATACTCAACCGTATACGCAGTGTGATAGACCCCAGGCTAAGGAAGAACCAGAATGGATTCCGCCCAAATAGAAACACAGTGTCACATATCTTGACGCTCAGAAGAGTGATTGAAGGTGTGAAAGCAAATCATCTACCAGCCGTCATAACCTTCGTTGATTTCAAAAAAGCCTTTGATTCCGTACACCGAGGTAAAATGATAAAAATTCTGAGGGTATATGGAATCCCACCTAACCTTCTGAGTGCAATCGAGGGGATGTACACCAACACTATGGCGAGAGTAATTTCACCCGACGGGGAAACAGAGCTTTTTGAGATAACAGCAGGAGTGCTGCAAGGAGATACTTTAGCACCATTCCTCTTTATCATCGTGCTGGACTACGCAATGAGGAAAGCCATAGAGGGCAAAGTAGCAGACCTTGGCTTTATGATAACTCCGCGAAAATCCAGAAGGCACCCGAAGGAAGTCCTGGTAGACCTTGACTTTGCTGACGACATCGCTTTGCTGTCAGATGGAATTGAAGAGGCCCAGGAACTCCTACTGAAAGTAGAGACTGAATGCAGGAAAGTGGGGCTTGGTCTTAACGGCCCAAAGACAAAGTCTTTGGTATACAACATAGACAGCCCTCCACCGCTTCAGACACGCGATGGTACAGTGCTAGAATATGCAAAGGACTTCAAGTATCTTGGGTCATGGGTTGATAGCTCTAGTAAGGACATCGGTGTCAGGAAAGCTCAGGCCTGGAAAGCCTTGAATGGAATGACCAGAATCTGGACCTCCAGAGTGAAGCCAGAGCTTAAGAAAAGGTTCTTTCTATCCACAGTGGAAACCATACTGCTATACGGGTGTGAAAGCTGGTCGATGACAGAGGCTCAGGAGAAGACACTAAATGGCACATACACAAGAATGTTGAGGAAAGCCCTCAATGTGCACTGGACGTCATACATGACTAATGAAGAGTTGTACGAGGAGCTGCCGACAGTGTGTAATAAGATTGCCTCTCGGAGATTAAAGTTGGCTGGTCACTGCCATCGTGATCCTGAGCTAATAACCCAAAGTCTTGTACTCTGGGAACCAAAGCATGGCTATCAAGTAAGAGGGCGACCAATTAACAATTACATAGACATGCTGAAGAGAGATACTGGCGCAAGAAACACCAACGAACTGGCCACGTTGATGGAGGACAGGGATATCTGGAGAGTCCATGTGAAGTCTTGGCTGCGGCTGACCTAGTCCTATACAGCACACACTAAATAAAAATGGCATAGAATGCCAAATATATATATATACATCTTTATTCACCATGAGAGGTAGCAAACAAATACAAATACAAACAAAAACAAAAACAAATACTTAAAACAGCACCTTAACAATCTCTTGCTGCCACTTAGTAATTTTAGTTTATGTCAACAAGGCAAAACAAGTGCAAAAACGTAACGTTTTTTTTTATTTCTTTGCAAAGGTTGTTTCTTTAATTTTCCACGTTTGTTACAACTATGCCAAAAGACGAGCGCGTCTGCAGTCAAGGCGCCGAGTAGATGACAACAAAGCCACTGCAGTGCAAGTGAAACAGTTGTTCAGCTGACCTTGAGGTCCCACCGTTCCAGTATTTCCGGGCGCGCCGATGTCTCCAGTGGCACCAGTACGTCCTGTGGGCCCGGGCGATCCACTGCCGCCTGTGTCTCCAACCGGACCCGTGGGACCGACTGCACCCGATTGACCTCTGCGCCCAGGCTCCCCAGTCGACCCTGATCCACCCATGTCCCCTGGGGCTCCTCGTACCCCTGGACTACCTGGCTCACCGCTCGCTCCAGTGTCACCTGGATGACAGAAACATCTTTATTGTGTGTTGCAGCCAATAGCTAGATTATTACATGGAACACTAGTAAAACAAGTGATCGAACGAGAATTAGGCAAAACACGAAATCGCTGATCGGTGCTGCCCCTTGGTGAATAAAAAGTAGGTAAGTGTGATTTTTTGCTGCGATGGGGGTTTAACACCAAATTTCCTCATTCCCCTAGAAGGGCCAGACATTCCATCAAGCACAGTGTGTTATTGGGTCCTGCAGAATGGCATTTGTGTGACAGACGACAAACAGATGACAGACCATGCAACGAATAAATGAATAGCTATAATCAAAATCGCTTGCGCTAGAGAGATTTCGCTTAAAACATATGTGCGTTTTACAAATTATACAAACAGCACTTTTAGAAAAATTTCGTGCAAGGTGTTGCTTTTGTTATTGGAAGTTCATACAGGCGACTGCAACGCAGACATTTGAAGCAAAAGATTACGTTTTGATGGCATTAAATGTGCCGTATGTGTGTAATTTCATGAATTTATACTCCGCGTCCAAAAAACGTGCAAATTGTATTTTTCAAATAGCTCCGCAAAACATTGGCCGATTTTGATATTTTTTGGCATTTTATAACATAGTTTAGCAACATTATCAAAGTGAGGTGGACAAAACTACAAGATTCGTCACGATGTTGCGTGCCAGCAATTATTAAAATCGACCGAAGTTTTACAGAATTATTTAAAAAACACATGGCACGCATGTTAATAAACGGTGTATAACTTAGTTGCTCAGGAAAATGTTTTCTCTCGACGATCAGCTGGAAGACTCACCTGTATTGCCAGGCGGGCCAGAGACACCAGAGACTCCCGGACTCCCGCTCTCACCGCTGCTACCAGTTGCACCTTCTTGACCCACTCTGCCAGCCGGCCCGTTGTCACCGTCCGGCCCCGGTAAACCGGTCCAACCAATCGGCCCCGTCGCTCCACGGACTCCAATCGATCCGACAGGTCCGACCACTCCAGTACTACCGGGCTCACCACTGGATCCGGTCCCACCAGCCTGTCCTTTCACACCAGGTGTTCCGATGTTTCCCGAAGGTCCAGGCAGTCCGGCCACTCCAGACTCTCCGGCCGGTCCGGTCGCTCCGGCTGCTCCAGTCGGACCCGGAAGACCGGACGTCCCCACAGCGCCGCTGGGTCCGACAAGTCCGGTTGCTCCAGGGACCCCAGTTTGACCTCGGACACCTGTAGGTCCAGCGCTTCCTGGTTGTCCCGGACTACCGCTGGTGCCGGGCGAGCCAGGTGATCCGGCCTGTCCACTCGATCCGGTCGCACCGGGCCTTCCATCGCGTCCAGATGATCCGGTGAATCCGGTAGCACCAACTGAGCCAGGAACCCCGGTGCTTCCAGGCAATCCCGTCATGCCGGTGTTTCCGAGCAAGCCGCTAGGTCCGGTGTCACCCCGTGTCCCTGGCGATCCTCTCGCACCTTGAGAACCGATGAAGCCGATCGGCCCGGCAACCCCTTTAACACAACAGCATGCAGCAACTTACAGCTAAATACTTCATCTGCGGCAATGCCAGGCTATTTCATCGTAATTAACTGAAACATTCAAAAAAATAACAAAAATGACGAAAAAAACCCAGTTGTCGCTACAGTAGCCGACCTTACTGCTTGGCAACATGCTGTTTTGGAAAAGAAGGAGAAAAAAGCTGAAAACCATATTTTTGGAGGACAGATGTTTATAGGGGGTCGGCATTGTTAAATAGGGCGTTGGTAAGTTTCTATAAGCTATCTACAATGACCTTTTCGCTATCCGCAGTGGTTTGGCCGCAATTTGCAACCCAAGTATTTGGAAATGCATTCAATATCCCTGTTTAGAAGAGATGAGAGGTCGTGTAAGACTAGAGAGATCCAAACTAGTACAACCGGGACACTGTCCGGCAACCTAATTTGCTTCTTCAGTTTTTCAGCAAAACGTACTGTTTAGCCACAATATAGACGTTACAGATTAACAGACAGACAGACAGACAAACGGAAACAACATCGTGCCACAAACGCGACCGTTAGTATGATCGGCAAAAAAAATCATACTGTGCTAGTAAAAAAGCCATCTCCAAGTGCTAGTCTGGATTGTTAATGTACTTCTTGAAAACAAAATCACATGGTGTCACATAAAATACATAGGGCCTACCAAGTTTGTAAACGAAAACACGCTAACATTCTAAAGGCTAACAAAAGGCAAGCTTGCAAATGCTCCAACTCTTCTGACAAACTGTAATATTTCTTTCTCAAAAGTCGGAAGTTTCATATAAATATGCGTGATACATGTTACATTATTTTTAATAATAACATTTTCAGAAAATAAATCACAAACAAAAGTTAATAACACGTTACTAAGTAAGTAAGTAAGTAAGTAAGTAAGTAGATGAGTAAAACTTTTATTGCACAGAACAAAAGTAAATGCAAGAACACGATAAATGCACAAAAGCTCGACAATCTTAAAAACGGTGACTACAAATAAAACACTTTTATAAAAAGGCCTACAACTAACACAGCTAGGGAGGTACAAACACTCAGCTGGGGAATTGACAGACAAAAATATGCAAATGTTTTCAAACAGACTTGTAACGAACCTGTGTAGCCCGTATCACCGGCGGAACCGGAATTCCCGGATGCACCAATGGCGCCCCTAGGTCCCTCCAGTCCAGTAGCGCCAGTTGATCCGGTCTCGCCTGTCGACCCCACGACACCAGTCTGTCCACCAGTTCCAGTCATTCCAGGCCCACCTATACTCCCAGTCGCTCCAGGCCGCCCGGGTGATCCCGCTGCACCGCCGGCTAGACTCCCGGGCGGGCCTTTGGGTCCAGTAGCACCCGATTCACCAACTAATCCCGTCGGGCCTTTCTGTCCAGTCGATCCAGTAAATCCATCTGGACCTCGCGGCCCGGTCGGACCGGCGGATCCAATTTGACCAGATGCCCCGACAACACCTCCTGGACCCGAATTACCCGGCTGTCCGGTGACGCCAACAGTACCCGTGGATCCAGGGACACTGCCAGTACCGATCTCACCAGTAGGGCCGACCAAACCCGGAAGACCAACCGCTCCACTCTGACCATGATCTCCCGGCAGACCCACACCAGGTCCTCCGACGCCAGCCGGACCTGGGTCACCCGTCGGACCCTGCGCGCCTTCAGGTCCCTTGGGTCCTGTGTTTCCGGCTTCACCCTGCCGACCAGGTGATCCGCTAGGTCCAGTGTTTCCCGGAGGTCCGACAGCACCGGCTGACCCCTGACTACCGACTGACCCAATTGGTCCGGTTCCACCTGTTTCTCCCGAGCTGCCTGTCGCTCCGGTCGTTCCAGTAAATCCGGAAAATCCCACCGGGCCTGCGGGACCCCGTATCCCGGTGGATCCCGGGGGTCCCGTAGCACCAGCGGATCCCTGGGGTCCAGTATTGGCCACGACGCCTGGAGGCCCGGTGTCGCCCGGTATCCCTCTGGCGCCGGATGCCCCGGCACTTCCAGGCCGGCCGGCTGGCCCGCCCACTCCCGGCTGTCCTTGGAGTCCGGTAAACCCCGTGCTTCCAGTAGCGCCGACCTGTCCGGCGGTTCCTGTATCTCCGCGGGATCCGGGACTGCCGGCGGGACCTGTTGGTCCTGTTATTCCGGTGTCACCCTGGAACCCGGTACCAGGCGAACCTTGCTCTCCAGTTGCACCAGTGCTTCCTGCACAGGATATTAATATCACGTCACCAGCTCACTTCAGCACCATATACGGTACAGTCTTATCAACTTCCTGATATCTACGACTACTTTAATTACTGATCGCCACAGCGACACTTGGCCGACACTGGTTCCGAGGCAAACAGCAACAACTGCCAAAACGTCAACAATATACAGTTTTAGGTGGATTATAAATAACTAATTATGAATGCTTAAATTATAAAAAAGTGATATTTTGATGAATTTCACCTTCATGTAACTTGTTACAGTTACAGCTGTCAAAGTAAAGCCGGGTGCAGTCATTTATGTGTATAATTATAATGTGTAATTATACAAACGACACACATGAGATCAACAGACGACTCGTGCTAAGCCTCGTTAAGTACAGATGTAGCTTGTGTCCATAACATACTGTGTCCGGAAAAAAAAGTCTACAAAAGTTCTACTGTTTACTAAAGAAAACTGCAACAAATTTACGAACAGTTCTACAAGTTTCAGTAGAATGTCATTTTGTCAATAAATTATCAATATCAATAAATTTGATCAATAAATTAAATTTACCACCATTACTTTCTTCACATTGTACATCGGGCTTTTATAGAAGAGGTACAACTAAATTGGCTGCAGTGAAAGGGAAACTACACAAGCGAGTAGTCACAAGGTTGTACTTTTTGACCCTTGCAAAAATGGATAATTTCCTTATAAAGTCGAAAAACAATTACTGATGTGGGCTGGCTATAAAATTATGTGATGGACGAGAACTACCACGTTTTATGCAAGTGCATCAGCTGATATTTTTGTCCAACAAGAAATCTGAGCTAATGCTTATGAGACGCGAGAGAGCTTATAGCAGTTCCTGTTCGCAAGTAATCTTGGTCTATCTCTATCCATTTCGTCACAATTCACTTTTTTGCAACCAAAAATCGCCAAAAAATCATGAAAAACTAATATTTTTAGGGTTCAATGTCATTTAAGGTCATCGATGTTGACATTTCTAAAAAGCTCATCGCTAGTGCTTGTTATCATAAGCAGCATGTCTGTACATATCTGCAACTATTTTCACGCTAGACAAGCCAACAACGGATAAATAATCACTTTTTAGAAGGGTACCCCTATTTGATACCCGCTTGCGCAACCCACCTTGAAAGTAGAGGGTTCGGACTTGGACTGCTAAAATCTACATTCAATGCTGAAAATTTCATACGCAGGTTGGTTTGGTCTAACTCCGGCCATTCTGGTGCAATTCACTCTTGAAATGCGTGTCACAGCCCGAAATCGTAAAATATTCACTAAAACCCGCTATTTTATTCAAGGTCATTCAAGGTCATCGATGTTAACATTTCTAAGAAGCTCGACGCCAGTGCTTGTTATGATAAGCAGTATGTCTGTGCCTATCTGCTACCATTTTTACGTTAGACGAGCCTATAGCGGTAAAATGGCGCTTTTTAAAGGGGTGCCCCTTTTTCGCCCCCTCGTTCGAGCGGATCCCTTTTACCCAGCGGGATGAAATTTTGTTACAAAATACTAGAGACAATAAGCATATGGTGAAAACACAAAATCTCTATCTCACCTGGTCTTGGATTGGTACCAGGTCGTGACGGGCAGACGGACAGACAGAATTATTGTAGCTAATACGCGCTATAGCTATGCTAGCTCACGCGCGTAAAACTGAAAATATGCAGCCATTTTGTCCAAGAACAGAAGCTATCTATCTATTATAATACAACACAATGTTGGAAAAAAATGGAGTTCAATGTCAGGGGAAAGCACTGCCACAACATTAATTTCGAGTTTCTCAGCTCGCAATGCAGTGAAAATATTAGCTTTATAAGTATCCTATGCCAGAGGCCGCAGTTCCATCCATGCTGCCAAGTCCTGTGAAGCCTCACTCGGTCGACCATCTCAACACTCATGAAAACGTAGACTAAGCCGCCCATGCAACAACTGCTGGAGCAAATCCGTCAGAACTCCGGCGCTTCTCCAGCTGATCTGTGGCGCAGGGCTATCAAGCACAAACACGGAGCGACGCTACGGCCCCGGCTGGCCACACAATGATGATGCTAATGATGATAATGATGATAACTATCGACTACAGCACACCTGTGGCTCCAACGGTTCCTGTGTCACCGACACCTCCCTCTGGACCAGTGTCACCTGTAGCTCCCAGCCCTCCTCGTTGCACTAACAACCAAAGCAATCATTCAGCATTCACTTGGACAGGTATGCGCAAAGCTAAAAATCCAGGTACTTCGAATGCAGAATGGCAAAACGTCACTGATAATGATAATGAGGCGTAAAATAAAACACTCGTGCTTTCGGTTGCAGAGAGCAAAAATTAGGGAGAGAGGCGGCGAAAATTTTTTATTTATTAATATTATTTATTTCTATATCATGACGTGTCACGTAATATTACCCAACAACTCAAAAACAAACTGACACACAAAATAGTACTCAGGAAAACTTCAGCATAAGACACTGCAACATTTTAAGTTAGATGTAAATGGTATTCTTCAGTAGAATTTTGAAAACACTGAAAGCTGTGCTGATATTTATGAAGATCCAATAAAAATTTTAGAAACGCAGGTTTTTTTGTTTTTTTTTCTAGGGACGGACGGCAACCAGGAGCATGCAATTTTTTTAGGAGTAATGATAGTTTTCATTAAAATATTCAACAAAAACACCCTGTTAAACACAATGAAAAAGAATTGAAGAGCTAAAAAACAACTAAAACAGTCTTTGTAGGCCAACAATGCACGATACATAAAATTGCACTCATCGATATTGTTTAAAAATTTTAGAGGTAAGTTCGTAGTTATGTAAATGCAAAGTTCGCCACAAGTCAAATGTCAAAAAGTTAAATATTTCTCTCATTACAAAATTAAATGCAGCCATCAAATATGTAATGTTATTTATTAACAAACTGTAATAAAGTTGAAAAACATGGGCATAGAAACCATTTTTTAAAATTTATTAACCATATGAAAAAACAAATATAGGCCTACGTACATTAATCTCAAAAACGTCACCTTTTCATATTTGTGATAATTCTGTTCAGTGGCGTAATTTCAGTAAGCGCTAAATCATTGAGGGCTCTCGGTAATTTTTGGGGATTTCAATCTACGTAACGTATATTGTTCTTGCACTCATCGATATTGTATATTTTAGAGGTAAGTTCGTAGTTATGTAAACGCAAAGTTCGCCACAAGTCAAAATGTCAAAAAGTTAAATATTTCTCTCATTACAAAATTAAATGCAGCCATCAAATATGTAATGTTATTTATTAACATTCTTTATTAACATTTATTCAACATTCTTGCTGAATCCCTGACTCTGTCAAATGTGGTCCAATCTTGCCAGTTTTTGGCAAAAATATTTTCCGTGGAATTTAAAACAAACACGTGCATACCGCCGCCGTGACGTTTTATATGTTGTACTGTACTTTCTACAAATTTGCAACGACTTTTACAACATATGAAGTCTTCTCACAGAACGATAACGCTTTTGAAGCACAGTGTACACCTATATAATGTGAGATAAGCTGACCTGTGGACAGTTGAACGGCTAAGGAGAAGACGGCTTGCAGCCTGTTGTTAAACTGAAACTCGTCACCAACGCGAGTCATCGCCGCCGCATTCTGCCCAACAAACAGCGTCCTGCGATTTGCATCGTACTTGAAGCTGATGGCGCCGACGTCTCCTTCGTTTGTGAAGCCGGCGTAATCACCTTCCGTTGTCTTCACGCGCTCCTTCAGCTTGTACTGCAACGCAAAGGCGAACGTAAAACGTAAACGTCAGGTAGGCTACTCGCTATTGTGCTATTTGCGTAGCCTCAAGTCAGAAGCGTGTTACAATCTCGGAAGTGGCAACTGATTGACATGAGCTAATGATACAGCAGCGCATTATTGCTCGCGCCAGAGAGCAGTTGGATCAACGATTCAGACAGCAGACATATCACCGTACCGCCGTCCCAATAGCCACACTAGGCCTTCGCCCCGTATGTAGCCCATCCCGCTAAAGGTAGGAAGCCGAGTTGACGTGAGCGCAAATTAGGTTAGCAGCCTGCTCAAAGTTGAATGCAAATGATCCGCAGTCAGATTCTACGAGTTACCAGTCTGATTCACTAACCACCAGATCATGTGCACTTACTCCGGAATCGGGTTGGCGCATGTGCAGTAAAATACAAAAAAATAAAACAATTTATTTTGTATTTTTCCTGTGACTTGCATTGAAGTTGCATTGCAGTGGAAATCACCGCAAACCAAAGCAAGTTGGAAGTTCTCTGCAAGTTTGTAACGCCAAGTTTGTAGGCCCTATAGCGTTCGTTCAGATGACGTTGTCGTAACAAATGAGTATAGCCAAGCAGTAATGTTCCCACAAATTGGCTAAAATTTTTAAAATTCGTCAAGAAATTATAAGTTCATAGCCTTAACAGCTGTAAACCGCGAACTTCGTGCGGTACAGACGAGTGTAAGCGCAGCGTGGAAGCATGCGTAGGCCTAAGAAAGTAAACAAGGACGATTACAGCGTGCGACGTAACAAGCGTCACTGCGCAGACACTGTACAGTCACAAAAAGTAGAGTACAAAATGTCAGACAAATGGGTTTTGAGGCAAGACCGGTATACATCCACCGAAACACGAAGACACGAACAGCGGCGACCGGGAAAGCTCGGTCACCGACGATAGACAATCGAGTGCAGCTGACGATCAGTGATGAAGACGAACTGGAACGTAGTCGCTGACGAATGAGTGAGTTAATAAAATTTAAAACTCGTGTTGTTAATAAGAGTCGTGACATCAAGGTACCGTGCGTGTCCGCCGCCCACCCACAGAGTTACATACCCACGCGTGTCCCACGCACCACCCCCGCCCCCGAGCCCGCAAGAGCATGCTTTCACG
>Ga0209367_1012473_pt1 | contig 11102 bp, 5 predicted proteins | sample WorMetLIZISLAND2_FD_187412 | JGI IMG/M metagenome (GOLD analysis project Ga0209367, IMG submission 187412) | Marine gutless worms symbiont microbial communities from Max Planck institute for Marine Microbiology, Germany - Olavius geniculatus... ... | reverse complement strand
TAGTGACCTTTTGTGTCCATCCTATCCTTAGAATCTTCCGGTAGCATTTTCTCTCAAAGGACAGGATTCGGCTTTCGCAGCGTTTTGTAACTGTCCATGTTTCACAACCGTACAGCATTGTACTGAGCACACATGTCTTCAGGATGCTGAGCTTTGTTTCCAGAGTGATCGCCTTACTTTTCTAAATCTTGTCCAAGGCCTTCATGTTTGTAATTGCCTTTGCAATTCTGACTGCTATTTTCTTTAAACAGTCCAGGTCATATGTCATGTTGCTTCCCAGGTGTCACGGTTGATTTTCACGCTAACTCGTTTGTATTAATTAAGTAGGACGCTCGCGCGTTATTTGCAGCGTTTGTGTGGTTTTGCGCCGTTTTCTCCTACGCGAGTTGTATATTTTGTGTAAGCACGCTAATTTGCGTGCTATTGTGTATTTTTGTGCAACCTTGTGTTTGTTCGTTTTCATTTGTATTTGTATGGACAGGTGGACTGACTGTAATTAATTAATAAATACGATGGCAAACAACGAAAGAGTGAATGGGTAATTTAACTTAGCCGGGATGGTACTGTATTAAGTACTAGGGATTTAACTCAAGCGCGAACTAACGTTTTGCAGACTCTAAATGTATAAATGTATAAAATATAACTGTAAGGCTTACATAGCCACCTTGTATAGTGCGTGGTTAACCTCCCTAGCGGTAAGCCCGAGATACCCCGGGACAGAGTTCTTGTATTGAAAACGGTAAGCCCGGGTTCTCTCGGGCACCGTCGACTTGCAGAGAAGTCGCTGTCATGCGCAGGGTGGGTGCAGCAGTTTATACATTGCACTGCGGGGTACCACTGCTAATAACCGTTTTATCGCGTGCCAGACTCTGCAGCGTCTGAGCGTCCAGCGTGCTGTCGGACTGCCAGCGTCCCACAGCACAGTCACACATGTTGATGTCTGTGGGTGTCGACAAAATGATTTCCCGCATTCGTTAGTTGCAGTCCTAGTTTCACGTCGTCAACATGTCGAATGCGAAACGTAGACTAGAAAACGTAGGTTCAGACGATGACGAGTCAAATGACGAAACTGTTTGCTAATTCGGAAGTGATGGTTCTGACGAGTCTGTAAACTTGTCATCAGATAAACTGTCGTCAGAGAGCGATGCTGAATCTGATAGCGACTCCGAGGCTCTGGCGGACGTACGCATTTGGTACGCCACCGATCTTCAGAATCCGCCGATTGCGCCAGCACGTTTCCCGTTCAATGGCAAGCCAAAACTTCAAGCTTTCCTGACCGACTGCAACGACCCGCTAGAGTACCTGCGTTTGTTCATCGACGACAATGTGATCAACGTCATCGTCAGAGAAACGAATCGCTACACAGACGCTGACCCGGACGCCTCAACGAAAACTGTCGCGTACTCGGCAGTGGGAGCCAGTGACCAAAGACGACGTTTGGCTGTTCATCGGAATTTTGGTGCTGCGGGCCATAATACAAAAGCCACAACAACATTGGTACTGGTCAAACAACCGTCTATTTGCAAAATTATGAGCGAATATCGCTTGAGCTTGATAATAAAGTTACAGAAGATAAAAACAAAGGCTAAAACAACATACGATAACATAAAAGCATAAAAGCGTAACCCTACAAAACCTAACAACACAGACGAATGAACCAGCAGTGGTGGCAATTTATTTCGTCACACTCTGACAGCGCATCGGACTGTCGACCCGCTCACTGTGACAATGTTTGTCTGGCAGTCACTAGGTGTGTCATTAACTGATAAATCAATTAACGGACAGCTGGAGATCAGCATTGTCTGGCCGTGTTATCTATAGAAGCCGTCCAACCACTGTACCGTTTTCGAACAGAAATCCAGTCTAAATTCATACCGCCAAGGAAGTTAACAGTATGCTTCGCAGTTGGTCTGTTTTTTTGTCATATTGGTTCGTATGACCTTTTGTGTTGTAACCGTAATTAGACGGTCTTTCGCAGCGTCGTCGGTTGCCAGCTTGATTGCGTCTTCGCAGACTGTCATCCTTGCAGCTGAGCGCAGCCCGACAACTGGGATCGTTCCGCCGTCGCTGCTACGTGCCCTGCTGTTGTAACTGTTTGCCGTTAAACTGCTGCTGCTGATGCGTGTTTGCTAGCAACAGCCCCAGTGTTTTCGCCCGTTTAATGGCGCTTGTTTTACACCGTCTAACTTATTTATGTTGTCTTGTGTTCATCGATGACTGCATTGTCATGAGCCGGCCATGTGAGGACCATGTTCGCCATATAGAACTCGTTTTGCAGCGGTTCCGCCAAGCAAACCTCAAGTTGAAACCTGGCAAATAAGAGTAATGTTGTTTTAAAGCAAGCTTAATTTTTTGGGTCACATTGTGTCAAGTGGCGGCGTGGAGGTAAACCTTGAAAAGTTGCCACAACCTTAGCCTGGCCTTTTTCCGTAAAACATAACCAAACTGCGTGGATTCATTGGCATTTGTAACTATTACCGTTCTTTTTGTCCGAGCTTTAGCACGATCATCAAACCGTTCACCGAAATGTTGCGGAGGAATGTTCCCATTGAGCCGACCGAGGAACGTTTGGTTGCTTTTAACGCATTCAAAGCCAGGCTGTCTTCCCCACCTGTTTTGGCAATGCCCACCCATAATAGAGCTTGGGTGGTCGATGTGGACTGCAGCGCTTTCGGGATTGGAGCGGTTGCGCAGCAGTGGCAGAACGGGGAATTAAGTCATCGAATACGCCAATAAGACGTTAAATCGCGCCGAAGGTTCCTATTGCGCTAAGCGACGTGAACTTTTGGCTATGATCTTTGCATTAAAACACTTTCGTTCTTATCTTTTAGGCAACCATTTTGTTTGCCGTGTGGATCATATGGCACTCAAATACTATCAAACCACGCCAAAACCGCTGGGTCAGCAAGCCCGTTTTCTGGACTTCCTAGCGGAGTTTGACTTTAAACTGCAATTTTGACCTGGTAGAGAGCATACTAACTGTGATAGTCTTAGCAGAGTAAGACCGTGTGAAGTTGACGGAGGGTACTCCTGTAAACAGTGTAACCGGAAAGTAACAGGTTCACACGTTTCTAGTGTTACTACTAGGGCGCAGAGACGTCGCCTGCAGTCAGATAGTTCACAGGGGGAAGCAGACCGTCACGATGATGAGTTTTCCCCATCACCGGCCCCAGACCCTCCGGGGCAAGTGCTTACACGTCGGACTAGGAAACAGAAGGTTAAGGCTGGTTTATTAAATCCTACTGCGCCGTAGGCGTTGGCTAACGGCGTGCAAAATTGGAGTCCCCAATTTTCAGCCGAGGAGCAACTTAAAGATCCAGACATTGGCCTCGCCATGGAGTGGGTGACCGCGGGTCAAAGACCCCCGTGGGAGCAGGTTAAGCCCTACGGACCTGCTTAATGCACTTTATGGCGGCAAGTCGAGTCTTTAGTTTTCAGGGACGGAGTTCTCTGTCGTCTTTTTTACAAAACTGATGGTACAATCGAGTTTTGCCAGTGTATTTTGTCGGCTTCTCTAGGTCTAACTTTCTTGAGCTAATTTATGGCGAGGCAGCCGGTCATCTCAAGTTTGCCAAGTCTAGTCAGCATCTTATGCGACGTGCCTGGTAATATTCTTGGCGCACTGACTTAAAAATATTCATTAATTGTTGTGGTAAATGTGCGGCTTTTCATCGAAACCCAACGCCGCGACAGGCTTTTTTTCACCCCATGAGATTGGGAGCGCCGAATCAGCGGTTGGTCATAGACCTTTGTGGTCCTTTTCCGCCCAGTAACCACTTTCACCGCTATTGACCCGTATACCAAATTCGTCACTGCTATCGCTATTCGAAATAAAGAGGCACTCACGATAGCGAAAGTGTTGGTAAAACACGTTTTTTTTATCTGGGGCAGATATTTCGAAATGCTTTCAGATTTAAGAACTGAATTTGAAAACGAGATTGTACGTGAAGTTTGTAACCTACTGGCCATTCATAAAATACGCAGTAGCGGCTATCGTCCGCAGACATCGGGGGGTTATTGAGGTATGACATAAGGTTTTGCACTCTATGATGGCCAAGGTTATTTCGATTAACCAGCGAGATTGGAGTGAATATCTGGGCTATGTGACTTTTTGCTATAACGCTACCGTCCATAGGTTTTCCCCATTCTTTCTCATGACCGGACGAAAGGCTTATGGAACGTTGATTTCTTATTTCCCAGAGACACGGAAAGTAATACTTTTCCTCCAGAATTCGTGCGGAATGTGCGTGGACGTCTCCGACAGGCTTTTACTTTGGTCCGTGAAAACCTGCAGCGATCGGCGGAAGCAGCCTGCTGTTGGTATAATCGCAAAGTTGTTCGGCATGAGTTTTCTGTAGGCGATGCAGTACGAGTCTTCTGGCCTAGGCGATTTCGCGGCCGAACGCCGAAGTGGCAAAATCTCTACGAGCAGACGGGCCGTGTACCCGCCCGACTCAACGATGCAACGTATGTGGTTCAGTTAGATCGGGGAGGGAAAAAAATCTTCCATACTGACAAGATCAAGCTGATTAAGTAGTGTGTGGTGCTAGCGTTACTGACATGGTGCTTGTGTGATCATAATACTTACAATAACTGTAACAATAATGTTTTTTTCTTGCTAAGTTGTGGCTTATTGTCATATTTCAATTTTTGTTTAAAACAGAATGCTGCTGTTTATGTAACTGGTAATCTATGTATCTGTGTGTAATTAAATCACTCTTCTTGCCGGTGAGCAACAGTAAGTTAGTAAAATTTTTAGATGGCAGTAGTCTGGCAGTAATAAATAGGTTTTGTAGAAACTCAGTCTATGTAGGATTTTTGTCTTCACGGTTTGCTTTACAGTATCAGTAGGCAGTTGTGTTCTCAAAAATTTTACTTTTTATGTAGTCATTACAAATGCGGGGTTAGTGCCACTTTCCGACTGCAGGATTTTTTACGTCGGCTGTAGAGACCGCGGCTAAGTGTTAAATTTAGTAGGAACGTCTAGGCGTTTACATATCGCTAGTTTATTGGTCACAAGCTGTGCTCGGTTTATTCGTAGTCGATTCACTATTTTTCAGTTTATTTTCCTGGGTGCATTAACTTTTTTTATTCTTATTTTATTTTATTTTTTCTTACTAGAACAGAGTCGTCATTGCGATTTCATGCTGTCTATGTTCTAGGCTAATCGGCGGATTGATGTTAGCTTAGTAAATTAATTAATTTTATTTTTTGTTACTTTAATTCGTCTCTTTCACACATATAAATTGTCTTGGAGTTCCGGTATAGTTGTGTGCAGAGCGGCCGTGCGCCGGTAATTGTTCTATCCACCGGCAGGAAGCATGGACCAGTGTATTTTTAAAATTGTGCATGCCAGATATTGGCGAGATATGACGTCAGCCAGTTTTTCTGCTGGGCGTGCAGTTAATTACGTCATGCCGTCGCAGGCCGTTGATTGATTGACAAGTGTGATTTATGAATGGTGGCTTTTGCCAGGCGGTGTGCAGTGTGCACGGCCGTGCGTCATCGTCAACACAAATATCAAGTGTTAAAGTACCAGTTAAGCGGCGTTCTAACTTAGGTCCAAAATAGCACTTAATTAGATTTTTTGTTTTGGATTATAACGCTAGCAGTATCGTTCTGACGCGACCTTTTTTCTTCCAGTATTAAGATCAGATCGGACTTTACTGTTAACCCGCCGAGCCATCAACTAGGCTTAGATTTAGAAGCTTTGTGCAGTTCTTAGTGGGGCCGTAGTGTCGTCAGTAGGCTGTCAGGTGAAACAGACGCGAGTCGGCGTGCTATATCTCTGGCAGTAAAAAGGCTAGGACTGTCCGCGTGGTCGGCGCCAGTTTGTCTGAGTTTGGGCGATGTGTGCTTACGTCGCGGGACCAGACAGTACGTGGGCCGAGACGGGCTAGTCTGGACAGGCCGAGTGGGTCGTGCGGGTCTACAGGCGGAGCGCGTGTCAGCGGTCTGTCTGAGTCAAGACGTAGTCTCACTCGCCTGCATGTCCTATTTCTGCAATCTGCGAAACTTTATTTATTCTTTTTCTCTGGCTTTTTCTTTGTACAGTATTGTAATTTTTTGTACGGCGGTTAAAGCTGTCAAAATTTATTGATTGTGACGCATTACTCCAGTCTTTCGTTTAAGGTTCACACTGTAAATGGTTAACTGCAGCTTTTTTTGTCTTTTTTCTTTTTAGAGATTCTTGCACAGTTGTTTTTATTTTTTTACCATCGGACCTATGTCAAGTAGTTAAAACCGCATAATCAAGTTACTGATCTGAGCGTGAGTTTTAAGATCAGCGCAATGCGTTGGTCGATGATAGATCTGTCAGTGACATTGTGGTGAAAGCTGTTTGCAATTGCAATTTGTCGAATAATACTGATTCCGTGTCGATAAACAGAACGGATATTTTATGGCGTCCGTTCAGATTTCAGTTAATTAGTTTTATAATTTTCTGTCCGCTTTGTGTCTGTCTATCTGTCCACTGATCGGAGGAAATAAGTAGCGTAGTTTCTTATTTTTATTATTACTTCTGCATTAAGTCAGCTTGGTGGCTAGGTATTTTATTTAGTTTTTAAAGTCCCAGCATCAACAGTTGCAATTTTCAGTAAATAGACAGTTTACAATTTGTGTAATTTTCAGTTGCGTAATATTGGCCTCGGGCTAACCATATTTATTCGTCTTTCCTGCGTGTAGGCTTAAAAAAACATTAACATATCCGTGTGCGCAAGAGTAAATTCGGTTTATACATGTCCGCAGTCGTGGCTGATGGTTTGATTGATGAATTGCCGTATAATGGGTATATTTTAATTACGTAGACAACGATTTAGTTAATTTTTATTTTATTTTTGTTTATATTTTGTCATCCGATGCTACTGCTGTGTAGAACAGGTCAATGGTGAATTTGGCTGATTGTGGCAGTTTCTCTATAGGTGATTGCTTTGTAACTATAAGTAGCTGTCAATCAAAGGTTATTGATTTTTATTCCTCTTCAGTTAGCGCATGCCGTGGCTGTTTTGGCGCGGCGAGGCGTGACGTCAGGTGTCTGTCTAGTCGTCAGTTGTCGGCCGCCTTTGATCGGTTAATTGAGTGTCTGGCGTCAGCCGGTCGATGCAGTTCTTGGAAACTCGTACGTGACATTTCGTGGAAGGCGCCGATTTGTCATCGTAGTTTGGTCGTTTAATGGCGTGTGACGTCACGCGGCCGGCGCCGCATTGTCTGTTTTTTGCAGTGATGTCACCGCGGCACTTTACGGGAGCGGGTGATTGATTCACGCTGATTATTGATTTCTTCTGCGCGAGTGATTGACAGCTCGGTTTGCGCTCATTCACTGTGCACTATGTCTGATTATTAATCGTTGCTGCGTCGATGATTGACAGCTCAAACACTCGGTGCTAGTATGGAGCCGCATTGTTCAGATCTTTTAATTCAATAGTTTTGTGTCGTTGTCTTTTGGCTTTGGTTGTTGTACAACTGCATTTGCTTTGTCGGTCGTCCACGTTCTTCTTCAGCGATTTTTTTATTTTCCGTCAGTCGATCTGTAAACGTTTCAAACAATGGTTTTGTCGATCCATCCACGAACTTTATCACGAAACAATCACGCACACACACAATCAACAGCTGCATTTTTCATTCACAAGTTTACAATTATTCAATATTGTGTCTGTCAGTATTACGGTATATTTATTATATTCTGAAAACCAGTCAAGGCTGGATTAGCCTAGGCCCTACTGTGGTATAACATTGTTGTCGTTGGATTTAGCCTAGTATATGTTTCGTTTTTTCCTAATGGTGAATACTTCCAATACTAATACACCATCAACACAGCATGCGCTGGATTATCGCGCCGCCTTGTTGGTTTTTCAGTTTATTAAGCCTATGTCCTATTTTATTTTCATCCCATTTTACACTAAAACAACGGGTATGACTTGGTTTAACCACATTTTTGCCAGTTGTGGCAAACCTATTTTTTTCCATGTTTTAAATTTAATTACGCGCCTGTGCGGGCGTGGCACCACGGACACTATACGGCTGTGGCGATGTCGTGTGTATGGTACGGTACACTGACGGAGTCGAGTCGTGAGAACTGTGGAGGCATGAAGAGTCTCGTGCACGGTGGCGTGTCAACACACTGGCGGCACACTGGAGTTGGCGGCGGTGACGTCAGCGCGTCTACCTTCTGCAGCGGCGACCGCCTGCTGTCGTGCTATTCGCCGCGGTCTTCTCACTGGTGGTCTGTGACGTCACACTCTTCGGCCGTCCGCCGACCTGCGCTGATTTGTGCTGTTCAGCCCGGCCACCCAAGTTTGCCGGCGGATCGTCTGTCATTACGCTTGTCACGTCTGTTCTCACGCGTTTGACACTGCAGCAGTGATGGCGTCCCAGTGTCCCACACAACCTGTTCTGCAGCGAAGTTCTCAGCTGTTGTAGTGCCGCGTGGTACTCATCATAATCTATTTGCCAGCAAAACATGACACAGTGCACAAAGTTGAAACAAACATACTGTCGGCAAGACATACCAGGCTCATAGAGCACTTACAGTAGCCTTCCTAAGCTAAATGCACAAAAACGAGAGTAGCACAGCAACTGACACAAGTTAAAAAATAAAATCAATAAAAACACACAAAAATAGCAGCAGGCCTACACACAACATTTCATATAGAGCGTAAAATCAGTATTTTTCAGTGATCTCTTAAATGAAAATAGAGAAGAAAAACTGACTGTGGGTGGTAAACAGTTTCAGACATCAAGGACTCTTTCAACAAAAAAGTTTTGACGAACAGCAGAACGCTGCGAGCTCTGAATGCAAAGTCGTGATATTTTTTAAATACTTAAAAAAAACCAAGAATTAACCGCTGAAATTTTATCAGCGTTTTTTTTATTTTCGTTAATCAAAAAAAGCCGAAGCTCAGACAAACAGTTGTAACTGGTTCAGTCATCAGCTTCTGCGAGGTTTTAGCGTCAGCACCTGCAACAAACAGACCAAGCAAAATTACTATACGGTTTCAGACGATTTGTAGGAGGGGGAAAAGTACATTTTAGTTGGCAAAGGAGTTGAGAAACTGACACTGATAGTGATCACTAGCCAAAGTAACACCGACAATAAACTTTCTGAAGTGAACAGACATCTGCAGAGTTTGGTCCGAACGTCATTAGCAGTGGACAGCCGTAAGATTACTTCAGAGAAGAGCAGTTCAGAACAGTTTGGTCTTCTTGCGAATTTCCTGTAACAGATAACAGACAGCAAAACTGTGAAAGCAGTCAGTACTAACCACTGGTGGTAGCACTGAGTCCCAGTGGAAGTTTTAAAATTTGCATTGCATTTAATTACTACTGCATAATTGTTTTTAATTTAAATTTAGTAGTTAATTAGATGTAAGCCTTTTGCGAAAATTTTAGGTTTTGGCGTTGAACATTTTCTGTCTACTAGTAATGGTAGTGGCGGTCAAGATTTGGACTTTACGTTTTGATTTGAATGGATATTATATACTAAGTGTGAGTGGTGATCTTTCTTTTCAAAAATTAAACTTTTAGTAATCAAAGTTTACTACATATATTTTATCGTCAAAATTTAATGTTTTTTTTAAAATTTATATCAACTTACTAGATATTATTAGTTAAGCCTAGTTGTTCAAGAGAGATAGTAGATTAGCTCAGCAGTATTAAACATTTTAGAGTGAATGGTTGTCTAAATGTGAATTGAATTGCCATATTGTCATTGTTTATTGCGTGTAGGCTATTTATGTTCAGTCAAATGTATTAGCTGATTAGTTTTTACTTGCTAATTGGTTCAGAAATGGTCCTAGCTTAAAAAATTATCACATTTTTTTGTTTTAGCTTTGTGTTGACATAAATTTTCAAAAGTTTAGAGTGGACCTTCCTTGAATCATAGCATTACTTTTGTTTATCTGTCTGTCCCAGGACTTCACCTGGAGGTCCCTGAGCACTTTGAAAAGGAGGGGGATAATTGTTAGATAAATTATGTTAATGAGTGTGCACTGATTGGTTCAAGCGCACGTCAGTCATTAGAAGCCCCGCCCACTCTCAGCCTTGCGCAGCGCCGCAGTAGTTATTAGGACTCTGTTGTTGACAGTCGTAGAGTGTAGTTCGTATGCAGTTCTTCCTGTCTTTTTCGTCGCAAAAATACACAACGAGTTAAGTACTACACTATTATTCACTCGCAACAAGGTGCCTGTGTTTATTGTCAGTAGTTAAGTTTTTGGTTTTCCCGTTTTCTGATAAATTTTTAATCTCTTTTCCCTTATTATTATTTATAAAGGTTAAACTAAATAATTAGACTTTTCGTCCTGTTGTATTATTAATTTTTTTGTCGCATTATTATATTGTATATGTGTGTCTGTCTGTCAATGGTTTCATTCGTATAAGAAAATCGTGAGATTTGACTGTTAGTTGTGCGTTTAATTTTTTTTTCTAGAGATTGTTAGGCCCTGTGGGAAGGTAGGAGCCGTATTAAACTCGAGCTCGCAGTGTCGCAGCAGTAACGCTGTGACATTTTGGCGACCCCGGCGAGACCTCATTTTTGGGGTTTGGTAGTATCCGGAATTTCACCGGATATCCCATTTATTGGGGTTGTGTGTGAGCGTCAGATTCTCGCATGTCTTTTATTTATTAAGATTTAAGTAACTTTTTTTCTCTGTGGTAGTAATAGTGTTGCGTTGTTATTTAGCTTCGCGCGTACGCTACGCGTATAGCGTTTGTTAAGTCATCTGAGTGTAGTGACTTAAGTGAATCGCTTCACTTGACCGCTTCAACTTTTTGTGGTCGCTTCGACTTTGCCGTGACCTTCAGCTAGTTTTGCGGTTGTCGGTCGCAAAACTTGTCGATTGCAATACCTTGTCTGTACCTTAGCCGGCAATATAATTAACTAGTAACAGTTTATTTTTTCTTTCTTTCCTTATTAGGACGGTACATATAAAGTTTGTTTGTTGCTTAGTTTGTTTCCCCTTCCTGCTATAGTTTAGATAACGTTAACATTCATAATTCCAGTTAATACTTCCTTTATTTTTTCATTTTGTATTACAGTTAAAACATTTTTCTTGGTCAACTACTTCAGCTATACTTTGCGTGATCAGAGTCGAGTTGTAATATCGTTA
>Ga0209367_1012472_pt1 | contig 11103 bp, 6 predicted proteins | sample WorMetLIZISLAND2_FD_187412 | JGI IMG/M metagenome (GOLD analysis project Ga0209367, IMG submission 187412) | Marine gutless worms symbiont microbial communities from Max Planck institute for Marine Microbiology, Germany - Olavius geniculatus... ... | reverse complement strand
ACACGTATTATGCCTGGTTTGCTTTCCCCAGGTAGTGCAAAAGCAGACGTTGGGTGAGGTAAAAACTAAAACACTTATTTCATAGCCAGTTGTGTCGTAAATATTTCAGCCAATTATTATTAAAATCTGCTAATTTTTATTCGAGGTACGATCGATAATGTTGGGGGTGTTTTTTTCAGGTTTTCTGTTTATTTTAATGCATATTTCGGTGGATCTGCTTTCCCTAGGTAGTGCAGAAGCATACATTGGGTGAGGTGAAAAACTGAACGGTAATTTGATGGCAAGTTGTGTCAGGAATATTTATGCCAAAAACTATTAAAATTTGATAATTGGTTTTCAAGATACAGTTGAAAATGTCGGGGCTGTTTTTGGGATACAGTGTAGTTCGGGGTGACCCCCTTCGAATTTATGGAAAAGCTTTACGGTTCCTAAAACTAGAGTCTTTTAGGCAGCCGATGGTAAAGATATGGAAATCTTAGCTTGCACCGTTTTTGATTGATTCATTCGTGTGACGGACGAACGGACGGACAGACACATACAGAATTGCGATGGCTAAGACGTTATGTTATAGATCTCGGCTGATACATGCCCATGGACTCGTTACGTAGCCTACAAGAACCACACATCTTCATAGGTGCGGTATTTGCACTTAATCCTTCAATTGATATTAGAAATTGCAAGTTATCATTTTTTGCATACTGGCGGCACATTTCAGGTAATGTATGTTGGGAAACTAAATGGTCATTTGATGGCAGGTTGTGTCAGGAATATTTACACTAAAAATTATTACAATCGGATAATTTTTCTTCGTTACAATCGAAAATGTCAGGGATGTTTTTTAGACAGAGTGTAGTTTATAAACGGCTGGGACATAACACGGTTTACCCGCTGGGAGTTTATGAACCCGCCCTATTATTGGCACAGGCTATTTATCCGGCCGCCGTATCAACAGCCTAGCCTTCAAGCTATTTTTACGGCTGCCGAACGAATAGTGACCGCGTTAATTATTAGGCCTTTTAATATTGTAAACGATTAGATATAGTTAGTTTTAACGACATTTTTCACATTTAATTACACTTGAAACATGTTTTGACATTTAAACTTTTTTATCAGTGGTCGGTGGCGTTTGTAACTTACAACCGAGGTTGTAAAGTTGGTGCATTGGTGCTGTGACTATAAGTTAATAAGTAAAATATTTTAAAGCAAAACTACCGACGGATTTCGGTAAAAAATTTGGAAACTAAATAAGTTTCGAATTATCCAGCTGATGTTCTTCTATTGTTTTAGGACTTCTCACTGAACAGTTAGAATTGGAAACTGCGTCAAGACAGTTTTCGCACACGGTCACACTGGATAAATTCTGAGCTTGTTCCGTTTCCAAATTTTCGTCGGCAGTCGTCATCAGTCATCACTTCAGTTACTTCACACCCGCGACGTCTACGCGACTCGACTCGACAGCCGAGTCCCGTCGGCGTCGCACGTGTGAAATTGTGAATTCAAATCAAATCAGTGTTTTTAATGCCGACATTTTTCGACTGCAATTGTACAATAAACGACCAAACAGAACAATACATGTGTTGTTACGTAACAAATAAACATGATTTTTATTCTGCGAATAACCACGTTGCAGGTATATTAATAATTTATGAACGAATCGTCGACACTCGACAGCAGTAGTTAGCGTTGAACAACACGTAGGCTAAAGCAACGAACATTAAGGTCAGTGTTTATGCATAGCAAAAACTATTTACAGTTGACAGAAAGAACTACATCTGTTCAACAACAAGTAATTTGAGTAAAGCTCATGAGACGCGCGACAGCCTTAACAGTTCCTCTTCGCAGGTTGTTCAGGTCTATCTCCAGCCATTTTGGTGCAATTCACTCTTAAAATGTGTGTTGCAGGCCGAAATCGCGAAAAATTCACGAAAAAATTCTTTGTTTGGGGGTTCAAGGTCATTTAAGGTTATCTATGTTAATAAATCTAAATAGCTCGTCACCAGTGCTTCTAATTATGTGCAGCATGTCTGTACCTATCTGCAACAGTTTACACACTAAACAAGCCAATAACGGCAAAATAACTTCTTTTAGGAGGGTACACCTCTTTGACGCCCTCGTATCCCTCCACCCAGGGCCCCGAAATTTTGTCACGATAAACTAGAGTCCTTCGGGCAGCCCACAGTAAAGATTTCGTGATTCTAGGTGTCGCCATTTTGATACAGTGCCAGAGTGTGACAGACGGACGGACAGACAGACAGACGCCTAAACGATGGCTGAGACGCGCGAAGCATTATGATCAACAGACGACTGGGCGACGAACCATCTAGGCGACAGCAGATTGGGCGACAGACCACCTGGGCGACATACACTAGGGAGACAGGTTGAGACGTGCGGGCGACACAAAGTAAGACTACTGGGCGACAAAAATATTTCAAACGAATTTTGAAGTATGTGCCTATGCACATATTAAATATTGATAAACATCGCATGGAAAATACTCAGCTATCTCAGGCGATCGAGACCCAAGTTTATATGAACCTAAAATGACCGTCGTGTATCCAAATCAAATCAAACAACACCAGCAATAAACGCAAGCCATCAAATTGCAGATAATTAACTTCCTGCATCTCATTTGATTCAACCGACAGATCAAGCGTTGCAGCGCCGCCATTTGATGTCACATAACAAGCAATATTTTAATTTTAATGCAGTCTACCCTCAGAAATCACTTTTGCGGCAGTTGCTACTCTCATTTTTTTGCTGTCAGTCAAATTATATCTTTTTCAAACTCTGCTATTTGGCAATTAATTAAAATTAATAAGTAAACTACTGTTTTAACTAAACTGTTTTATTTTTTTAAATTAAATTATTGACCTGAGTGTATGCTGTCTCTGCTAGGATATAACCTGGTAGAAGAACGCTAAAAGTCTAGAGACGATATACTTTTACTTTTTTACTTTCGCTAACTAAACGACACCTGTCGCCCAAACGTCTGTCGCCCACACGTCTTCAATGCATTGACCGTTGTCGCCCAAGTGTCTGCCGCCCAGGTGGTCTGTCGCCCAGTCGTCCGCACCCCAGCATTACATGCTGTTGCGCGTAATAATTGTATCCTCAAACATTTGCGAGCACACTGCTAACGAAAATTCGCATAGCATTTCATCGGATGCATTCGTTTGACGAAGCTGAATCAGCGTCATACTGTGCTGGGAAATTCCGGTAAATAGAACAAACTCCAAACTTCCCTTCTCACACATCTGCTGTGGATTTTTTGTGCAACGTGCTGGCGCTGTACAGCAAGTTGTACCAAAAAATCAACAATAAATCGAAGTATTGCAGTTCGTGCTCAACATCTCACGATCGAATATTTTAAGCAGTCTGGTAACGGGTTAAAGTGTGAACAGATAACAAAGCAGAACACACCGACAAGTGACCAATAGTAACGCGAGATCAATGACCAGCGCTTGTGAATAATCGGGTTCATGAATATTTTCAGATACACGTACAACTTGAACTATGTTATTTTAATTCGCTCAAGGTGGTTTGCAGTACGGACTTAAACCTAACAGAAAGTACACTGAAAACGAGGAAAGCACAAACTTCACACCTTTTCTGGCGCGAAGACGCTTTTCTGCCTATGCAACTATGTAAAATTAATTCACATTAATCTGCATTACCATTACAGATTATCATAATATTACTATCATATCATGTCATACATCATCATATGGATCAGTGTAAATTGCATAATTGCAGAGGCAGATACATGTAGATATTATACGTATAATTCATTTAACTGTTTTACAATCAATATACAGAGCTTTTTAGCATTTAGGCCTACTTGTACATTGAGAGTTTCTGTTCTCGCAACGTCATGGCAAATACAGGGTTGCCGTGGGAATTGGATTTCAATTCCCATACCCATCCCATATCCACAGAAAAACCTGTGGAAATTCCTATAGAATTTCCACAGACTCCCGCTACCCACAGAATTCCACACCCACGGCAGCCCTGCTAATCAATGTATGCGACCAAAACAATAACAATTTCTGTTAAGTAGAGCACAGTAGAATATACAGCAATAGTCTGAATGATATTACTTTTTAACAGACAAAATAATTTATACGGCTTTATCTTCCAGATGTATTAAGAAATCTCATGTAAAAAATTATATATTAAACTGACACATCAAAATGTTCTTTTCCGGTGAAAAGCATGACTTGCATGCAGCATTGTGGTGGGAATGTGACGATCGTGTCAATTAAGCCTAATACGATAGCTGAAAAAACGCGCGCAGAAACACTTGGCAATGACGACAATTATTCAAACACGCGATAATTACTGTACAACTGACTAAATACAATTGCTTTATGTAGGCCAGCAATTCTTAGTTTAGAACCTTCGATAAGTGATCAACTAGGCCTAATGCGAAATAGAATGCAGTCCATTCGACAGCGGATACTTGAAACAAAAGACAGCATTAACTTTGTGAACAAATATACTAGTATTATAATTTTTTACGAGTAAAAACTAAATCTAAATCTGTAGCCTAAAACTTAAAATGTAGCATAAAATCGCATTATTCATGAACATGTGACACAGACTTACCCGCTAACCATAATTCATTACGGATATTGGACGTTGCTGCAAATCACAAAAAATTACAAGCTTCGATCGACAAAATCACTAAAACACAATACGATCATTAAGTTCTGTGTAAATACATTAGCTATATCACTGCATATTTTTAACGAACGATAAGGGATGCACTATTGCAAAGAAAAATGGCCAACAAGCAATGTGAAAGCGAACAAAGTGACTAGCGATTCACTTAACGAAAGCATGGAAGAAATGAAAAGCGTAGGCCTACATCATTCTCCAAAGTTTCGAAATTTTCATAATTTCAACACGCAAAGATATCTGATCGTATTTAACTGTGAATTTAGCGTGTGCATGCATAAAATACAACAACAAGAACAGTGTAACTCAGTTTTAACAAATCCAGATAAAGTCTTGCTTATCATGAGTTACGCAGCATACGAACGCAGTACGTACGTACGTACACTATACAATAACCTGTCGCTATAGCATGATTGGACGAGCTTGTTTTATTTAGTCAAATCACATTGAATTGCATAAACACGAAGTACAAAAATTGCGTTGCAGTTGTTAGTCTGAAGCGCATCATTAACCAAAACGGACCGCCACGGAAACAACGAAAAAACAAAACAGACTGACAACGAAGCTTTAAACTGGCGACACATTACGTGCTTTTTGAAATCCGTTGTGGTCCGTACTCCGTAGCGGTAACTATACCGGGTGGGTTAAAAAGTGACACCCCTTTTAACTGCGGTACGTCAATGTCATGCCATATAATCTGCAAAACACAACATTTATAATATTTGAAAAACCATACTAATTTCTAATCATTATTGACATTTTAAATGTGCTCAAATATTTTAAAACATCTTCATGCCTGATAATTCTTTTGAAACCTCACTGTTTTTTTTCTTATGCAGATTGTAAATCAAACAGGGTTTATCATCAGTTAATAGAACCATCGTAACGAAATTAAAATTTATTGGCATAAAAAAAGAACTTGTTTACATCAACAGACAAAGAACGACGTCGGTTGTTAACGAAAATCATACGTGAGTAAACATAAATTGCAGTTATAATAAATTCAACAACACAACACATCGGTGTCACTTTTTTCGTCTACCCTAGCTGTAGAACCACGACAGCTTTACTTCTTCTTCTGGATCGGTTTGAGTGAGGGTTTGACGTAGAGTTTTGACGCTTCGACGGGCGCCGGTTGTGCCGCAGTGGAAGCGGCAGTTGTCCCTGGTACCGTCTTACCTCGCACGCCTTTTCCATCACCCAGCTTCCCCGGACCAGCAACCGGCGGGCTCGGCTCTTCCTTCTGTTGCTGCAGTTGACCGAAGCCTTGCAGACGACCGATCGGCCGACGTCCGAAGCGCGGTTTGGGTTCCTCAGGGGGCGGCGGTTTGGGCGGTGGTTCGGGGGACGGTTCCTTGGCTTTGACGGGCGGCGGTCGTGCGCCTGGTGTTGTAGTAGGCTGGTCGCGGTCTCGTTCGATCTGTGTCCACATCTGGCGGAGACTGCGCGTGTGTTGGACCGATATGACGTCAGGAGTGTCGTCATCAGCACGAACTACGTCATCGCGCACCTGCGCAGAAGACGTCCACTACATGCAACTGAATCAGACAGCACTCAAGCACAGATGCTCGATTGTATACGTGATGCTACAAAACATAATGTTTAGTAATGTTTAGTAATAATGTTTGTAATCGATAAATGTCAAACTTCCACAGATTTTTTTACAAAACAGAATATAGTTGTTATGTCGCGTTCCATTGGGATCGTGAACTTGTGTTCACGAGAAGCGGAAACTGGTGATCACCATCGTAAGCTTCCCAAACACTGAATCTATCATAATAGCTTTTCTACCGGAATACGCGTACTAACTTTAAAGTAATCTAAGTTTAGTCCGAACCACTATTGTAATTAAGGCCTAACTTAACACCAAGCTTCAATTGCTGGGCGAGAAAGTTTTGCACAATACGAACCTTTCCACACTGCTATACAGGCATCAGCTGCAAGTTTCATTCGCTGTACGTACGACGACCTAACTTACGCTTAAATTACAGAAAACTCATATATTCATAATAATGTGTCACGCAGCATGCTGATTACCAAAAAAATAGCCGTTTATTACAAATTATTGCATTTTAAGTAAGTAAGTAAGTAAATGACTTAAAAGCGTCAAAATGTCAGAAAAAATCAGGGCGCATAGGATGATGGACGCTAGGTGGCAGAAAAGGCTGACTAAAACTAGAGTGTCTTTAAGTGACGTCTGAAGGTAGCCAAGATTTGACATTAACGAATTTGAGCAGTTAAGGAGTTCCAAATTTTCGGTGCAGAGACACGAAAAGAACGAAAACCAAACGATAAGTTATGCCATAGAATTGCAAGTACATGTAACTGACTGGTAAAAGAGCGCGTGGACACTGATGATTTATGATACTGCAGAAGATCAGTAAGGTAAGGACTTTGTTTCCTTCGTTTCCGTCGTTTTCCCCCAATTTTTTTTCGTTCGTCATGCACGAACATGAAGGTAGTCGCCAGAATCACAAGTTCACGACTTGTGTTCACGATTTTACTGCGTGTTTGGGACAGAATCGATCTCGTGATCACGGTGAACACGAGTTCACGACCCAAATGGAACGCAGCATTATACCACCAGTAGCAGCGTCATTCGTGCATTCTACGACATCCCTACAAATATCACCCTCCGCTCACAAACTCACCGACGCAATGCCTATAGTTGACAGATGTAAGCAATAATTGAAGCACACAATAATAATTATTATTGTATAATACCTTTAAGATCGTAGGCAAAACCGTGGATGCACACTATACGTTGTCGGCATCACATACCTCTGGTTCGTTTTCGAAGACACCGGACTCTGTCTCCTTGGCGTTTTCCAGTTCGATCAACCAGGCCGGTTTGCTGGACCTGCCGCCGGGTGTGGAAATATCCTGCTCCTGCTGCTGTCGCCAGCGCTCCGCCATGCTGCGAGTTCGACCGCTCTCCATTACCGGGTCGTTGGCACGGTAGCCGTCCGTCGACCGCACGACGCTTGGATCAAGCTCGGCAGGAACATTCTCTGACAGAACCACCGCGTCACTGGATCCAGACGTGTCGCCGAGAGGAGCCACGGGGCGTCTCAGTGGGCGCCGTCTCCCCGCGTCGTCATCGCCGTCGTCACTGCTATCCCCCGAGCTGTCACCACGCGACTGTGCACTGGTGAACCGTCCGGCGATGCTCTTGATCGTACCTCGCTTACCGACCACGTCCTGGGTCCGCTCTCCGCTACGGACCACTCCTTCCAGACGCACCGGCTCGTTCTCGTGAACCTACAGGAACGTACACGCACAGCCAGTGAAATAAAGTGAGATGAACTAAAATGAACCGAACTGTCGCAATTTGTACACTTTTTAAACGCAACTGAACTGATGGTCCAAATCAAGTTATTATATAAATTACTAGATATTTACGTATAATAATTTTGGCCAAACTACGAAGCCTCGTTAACAAATGACCAGCTTATCAGCAATACAGCAGCCTAAAAACGAACCGACCTCTTATATCACCAGTGCACCGTCACTGTCGGTCTTCACACAACATCTCAAGACTTGTTCCGTCGCTCACATCCGGACGTATAGGGCCTACTTATTTAATAGTTTACTCACGCGTGGTCCTAGAAGTAATGCCACGTTAAACCATTCTATGAACATGACATATTACGATGTCGCTGATTACCTCTGGTTCGCCGGGCGCCACGTCCATCTTAAAGCGTCGCGTTGACTCCGCGGAGCTCGGCGTCGCATCCAGCTGCTGCTGCTGCAAGAAGCGACTTGCCAGGTTCTTAGCGAATCCCTTCTCGACCTCGAGCGGCTTGCAGAACTCGCTCGGGTCATCAGACCGTACGACGCCCTCCAGTCTCACAGGCTCGTTCTCAATGATGATTCCGACGTTTGCTGGATCCGCCGTCTCCAGGCTGCCGTCCACCGGTGCCTCGGTGACTTCCAGTCGTTTCTTCCGCACCGTCTTGCTGTCGTCTTTCATCGACGCCGACGACCATTTCTCGCCTAGCGTCTTCTTGCCGGGAGATGGAAGATCGCCGTCGGTTGTTGCCGCAGCGGCGCCGTCTTTGGCCTGTGGCGCCGACTCCGCCGCTTTGCCTGCGTCTTGGCTCTTGGTCCGAAAATTCTGCAGCCGACCGACACGTTTACCATGAGGTCCTACAGTTGGCTCGGGGTCCTTGGTGGCCGCTGGTTGAGACTCCTCTGCAGTGACCGTGGCTGCGCGACCGCCGCGCATTCTCCACTGATTGCCGACCGGCATTATCGCTCTAGAGTTGTAGATCAGTGTCAAAACAGTCCGCAAATAACTTTCTTTGTGCCCAGATATTTATTAGAAATCGTTCCACTCGATGCAGTCCTTTACGGCGGGGCTTTTCGCATTGAACGCGCCCGAGACCATTTACTGAATGCCTTAGCCCGTATGTTAAGTCGAGTCGGTCTACAATGAAACCACACAGCACAGTTAAAATAAAAAAGACAAAATACTACAATAGGCTTAAATTTTGCGCAAGGATATTGGCACTAGCTCTACAATCAATCAATCAATCAATCATTTCTTTATTGCAACAAATGTCAAAACGCATTTGTGTTACAATAATACATACATATATTGCATTTATGCTTACAAATATCTAACTTTAACATAGAACGTTTATAAAATGATTTTAACAGTAAACGTAGGTTTTAAGTAGTAGATGAATGATCTGAAACAAATATTTGAATGCAGCATAAGATGCAGACTTAAGTAGCACAGCTAACTCAAAAACATTTTTATGGATTATAGGGGATTACAGACATTAAATACATTGATTGTTATGTTCACATTATGTAGTAAAAAATCTTCTTATTTTAAGAAAAGCGCTTGACATGGCGGATTGTAGCGGAACAAATTTTATTTTAATATTATGGGGAAAACTTCCTGTTGAGTTGATAGGAAAGCGATAATCACCTAACACCTAGGCCTATAGCTGTTTACCGCTGCATCGCTGTTGCAGCGGCGGCTGCTGCTGCTGCTGTTAGTGACGTCACTGACGGACTATCCCGCGTATGTTTTCCTGGCACCTTACATTCCTACGCAGCTGTCAATACACCAACGCCATCCACGCCCGACAACAGTATAGGGAAAACCGGATGCAGCTCGCAATGTAATAAAAATGCCAATGATGCAGCAAAATTACTGTGTACTGTGCAACAAGTGCACTGTCAGAGACTGAAAAGAACGGGCTCGCCCACGCTGTGTGGATCTGCCAAATGACGAAAAGCAACACACTAAAACCGGTAAACAGGCGTGCCATTGCTTTATTTCCACGCACGTACAGCTTCTGCTATCCGTTTTCCTGCCCTTAGCATGCCGTACCTTCATTTGCTTATAACCCAAATTTTTACGACTATACGTCCATGCGCCGCAGGATGTTTTGAGAGAGAACGTAGGCCTACGTATCCTGCGTCATTCTGCAACTCATTACCTGCATTCGAAGCTAGGCTAGTCGATTCATATAAGCTTAGGCTACTTCTGAACCGTTACTACCGGTGAGACTCTCTGTTTCAGCATCCAAAAATCAGTTCTTCTACACGGATCGACAAGCCGCCATTTGGCAGTCCGCAGAAACCGACGTAACTTTTACGACTATAGGCCTAGGCAGGCGGCTGCTGCGGCTGCTGCGCACTGATGCCGACTGCATATCAGCGGTGTATGGATTGGAACATTTAACATCCACACTCCCATCCGCTAGAGTGTGGATGTTAGTCCACAGAACTGCATTCATTCATCAGCTACTTTTAGCATGGCCGATGATAACCCGTGAACACGAAATATAAAACGTAATTTTGTTTTAATAAGCACTCAATACCGGTAAGTTAATCGTAAAAAATAAAACAATAAAAAATGCTGATAGGAAACCCCTAGCGAGCCTACATTAAAGCAAACACATGGCATTAGCTGATGACCGTGAGATACCGGCACCAACATGCTTGGGTTATTTACAATTATTTATTAGTTATTTACAATTTAGGTCTACACCAAGAACGAAAAACAACACGAATATTGAGCAACAGGATATTAAAACTCGGTAACTTAAGTTTATTTGCGGTGTGGAAAACGTTAGTCTCTGTGCATTTCCTGATATGGTTACATTAATTACTGGATGCGCCATTTATTATTAAACGACTGCTCTAGGCCTAATGTTCAAATTAACTTACAGGGTGTTTCAAAAAAACGGATACCCAATGTTATTTTTGCGATAACTTCGGTAATTCAGCACCGATTTTAACCATTATTTCACTGTTACAAGCAGAAATTTATGGCGCGTAAACATGAAGTTCTTCCACCCACCGCACCTTTATTGTGTGACCACATTACCTATCAAAACAAACACTGTACAGGTGGACACTGCAGCAGGATGGAGCGCCAGCGAACACCGCCCGGACCACTATGGA
>Ga0209367_1012471_pt1 | contig 11104 bp, 8 predicted proteins | sample WorMetLIZISLAND2_FD_187412 | JGI IMG/M metagenome (GOLD analysis project Ga0209367, IMG submission 187412) | Marine gutless worms symbiont microbial communities from Max Planck institute for Marine Microbiology, Germany - Olavius geniculatus... ... | reverse complement strand
GTCCACTGAGGGACGGCTAGGCTGAGTTTGGGCCGCTGTGCTATGTTCAGAGTCCGCGTGAGAACTGCAGCAATGCGGCGCTTGAGTCGACTCAACTCCTGTTTCCACGTCACTCGTCTTTGCGCTCGGCGGCGGTCGTCATTGTCAAGAAAGATCGCACCGGAAGATACGCCCCACTGCAGGTAGGCTTACGTATCTTATACCCCGTTTACACGATCGAGCAAACATCGAGCAAATATGAAGCATGCATAAAGCATAGCCTACACGAAGCAATCATTAAGCAAACATCAAACAGACATCGAGCAAACGTCGAGCAAACATCGAGCTGTCTCGTCCAGCTAACATATAGCAGCTCGTCGAGCCAGCTTGATCGTGTAAACGGGGTATTAGACTCAATGCGGCAGGTCAGAAAATGTTCTTCTCCGAAAACTTTTCGTCCAATAATAATAGCGCACTGCATAATAACAATCGTCAAATATGTGTATTGACATTGCTGTTGTTTATCGGAATTCTGTCGGAAAAAATGCAACTTAATGCTTCCCCGGCATACTTTTTAAATTTACGATTCCCCTGGCTCATGGCACAGAACTTTGTTGAAAAGATTCCGTGCAGCATTATCAAAAAGCTCAGTGTGCAACTTTCAAACTTGATAACAGATCTCTGCGAGTAAAATGTGATGAATTTATTTCTGGTGCGTATGTTCGAATTCGAGGACCCTGTGATGCTGGAGCGAGCCGTGGTGTCGTGCACCGAAGCTGTGGGTAATTCGACGACGTCGGCGGTGGAACTCCACGAAATGAACCGAGATTCATGCTTCATCAAGGTGCATGACGCTTTATCGTGCTTTAAGGTGCGTTCTCACTGTGCGCGTCACGCGCGTTAACGCGCGCTAAACGCGGAGACCATCTCAATTGAAATGGTTATACATCCGCTCTTCTAGGGTGAGGTACGACTTAATTGAACAGTCACTTGAGATGGTCCCCCCGTTTAGCGCGCGTTAACACGCGTCACGCGCGTTAACGAGCGCAGTGAGAACGCACCTTTAATTGATTAGTTAAAGTTTTTTGGCCAATGAACACCGTAGAACACAACATAGAGAACAACAAAAGACATCTTCAGCATCGTCGTCGTCGTCGTTATACAGACTCAGCCTTCCATCCCCCCGGGGTAGATAAATCGAGTACTGGCCTATCTGGCTAGGGTTATGGCCGGGCGCATTCATTCAATCTCTGTGTCGGGTAATCATTATGGCAGGCGGTAGGTGTTTTTAAAAATCTTTAGTCTTTGTTTTAAATGCCATCATCATTATGTATGCATTTCATAGATGAAATAAAGGTTGAGAAAATATTTACGAACGTTACGAACACGTTTTTTCTTTAAAAAGTTTTTTTAGAAACGTTCGAAATGTCATTATTTACAAACGTTTTTCAGTTTTCAAATTATTTTTTGGCGTATTGACCTAGAGTCCTAGATTTATCGTTTCAGATTATTTCAAATGCTTGTAGAATACATATATTGCCGGGAATCTAAATGACTTTTTATCGATTAAAATGCTATTCATTGTTGATTTTTAACAAATTATTGCATGATCAAATTTTGTTAGTTTTCTTATTTCTATATTGATAATATATTACGTATATTATAATGTGTATAGACGGAAGTTCCCGGTGAGACGGAGGCGTGGTTACGGCAACTGAAGACGCTCAGCATGTCATTGGGGGCGTGGCGTCGACGTCGCCACGCCTTGGCTAACGTCATGACTAGAGACGCATTGTCATAACCCCTTACCCCCCTTCCCCCACACAATATCACTCCACTCCAGGCATAGTGCCGAAGAGATAGCCAGTGCCAACTCTACCGCGTGGACTAGGCTATGTGTTATGACTCACACAGGCGTGTAACGTGGTCCTAGTAGGGTGGGGAAACGTCACAACCCCCACTTTTGTCTCGCGAGGACAACGGGGTCGTGGCAAGGGAGGGACAGTGAGCGAGTTGCCTCCTTCCTCTTTGCAGGCTGTCGAAAATTTTTCTTTGGAATATAAAATAAAATGGGGCTGGTAATCTCTCGTTTTGTGGAATTTAGGAGCGAAATTAAAATTCTAAGCACCCGTGATATCTTCTGAATGTGGTATAATTTTGCAACACTTTGCCCCCCCCAAGTGGCAGTTGTAGCCCGCAAAATCTGGGGGGCACGGCCCCATGGCGAACGCGATAGCGCGGGCCTATAACGGGGGTCTGGAACAGAGCCGCCAGCGGGGTCCAGGGGCAGAGCCCCTTTGTCAGAAGGACAGGGGGCAAAGCCCCTCTGAAGCTGAAGCACTTTTGGTTTTTGAACATTCAATAGAAGCCGGAAATTGCCCACTTTTCTAAACTATGGAAACGCAAATATATCAGATATTTGCGTTATCTTTGCAAAAAATCATGGGTTGCCACAAAACTGGCAGTGGGGCTGGAGCAAAACTTGTGTTCGAGGCAAATTTCCCTCAGTTTAACTTTATTTCATACACCCCTGGACCGACTCGTTAAACTTGAACTTTAACACACCGGTGCCATGAACAGACGGAAGAGGCTGATGTGGATCAGAGAATTTTCCGGGCCGCTGGCGGTCCGCAATTCCCTTATTCTATGACGGAGCGGCTGGTCCGCTTTTATCGCTACATTTCTCATGTATATACAGGGTGGTCCAAAAGCAGAAATTTATGGCGCGTAAACGTGAAGTTCTTCCACCCACCGCACCTTTATTGTGTGACCACATTACCTAGCAAAACAGTTCTCAGTTCGTAAGCCCATGATCAAACAGCGATCATCGTTTGTTATTCTGCCCATATCAAACGATTTATTCTAAAAACTTATAACTGGTAAACAAAGTAAATGAACACAATATGACGTAACAATGACGTCACAATGCACTACTGAGAATAAGTAAGTAAGCTTAACTATTTTATGCTAAAAAATTGATATCTTTATGTCACGTGTTGCCTGTTCTCCAAGACCACTGTAGCTTTGACAGTGTTTGTTTTCCTGTTTTTTGGACCACCCTGTAGGCTACACCGTGTCTCAATAAAAACACGTGCCACTTTTATTTTTTGAATAACTCCGTGAAACATTAATCGATTAATCGATTTTCATAATTTTGGCATGCGACATCAAAAAAACTTGACGTAAACGGCTATAGTTTAGCCCACATCACGTTATAACTGTCTCTGGTGAAATGCAGAAGTCGTAGTTTGGCCGATCACGACTCGAGAACGCATGCATCGGCTCGGAAAATCACTGAGATCACAAAAGAATGGGAAATTTGCCAAGTATTTAACATTAGTCGTACTTATTTTAAGATCATACGTCTACGAACTGAAATGGCTCATCAACAGCGAGTGATCTGCTCTGGATCGCGTGCAGGTGAGATAGAGTCTTCTCGTTTTCACCATAAAAAGTTATGATAGCTTATAGAGTCTCTACACTCTGACTCGAGAATAAAGGGGCACAGAAAGGCTCAAAATTAGCGTGAATAAATCATTTCCAGGGCAGCAGTAACTGATGTGCCAATTTTAACTCAAAAATCAGAGTTATGCCTATGAATAGGGTTGTTCGTCTAGAAGAAAGACCGCATAAAATGTCGGCACCTGGCCGACGTATTTTGCTAGTCGTAGCCTACTATTCGTATACTCCACTAGGATATGTAATATGTTACAAAAATAGTGTTTTATACATATGCAGGCTCGGGCGTTTTTCTATATGACACGGATAGGCCTACCGCTGGACCATCGGAAGCCGTAGGCCTAAATCATCGATAAGCTACACCAGGTTTATAATTAAGAAAAAAACTTAATATACGCTAGAAACGCGTTTTCGTGGGAAAATGTTAAGTTTGTGTATGTTGAATATGACTTTTAATTCTAGTCTTGACGCACTGATTATTTCAATTCTTTGAACTTAAAAGACAAAACTCTCTCATAGGCTATAGCTAAGCCTACTGGCCTATTTTTTCTGGTCATAAACATATCATATTCAAATTCAACAGATCGCAAATGTTGGCAATGATAGGCTATTGTGTAATAATATATATTATACATTAAATATAGTTTAGGCCTACAGTATTGTGTAAGGGCGACCGAGTCACACATCCAAAACAGTAGAAATCATTTTATCAGGAAAAGTTGATAGAAGAAACTGACTGCCTTTGCAAACCCACGTCACGTGATCCAGTTCATCTTCTGTTCCAGTCTATTATATTCAAAGATAGGTTATTTCTTTATTTCTAACATTATCGCTGAATTTAAACCAAATCGTATACTTAACCATTTACATCAAACACGATTGCATGGTCTGGAGGAAGGAGCTCTTCCATCGAACCACCACGAGAATCTAGGCCCATATTTTCCAGTGGGACTTTGATCTTTTGTAAGCTACATAAAATTATTATTGCAAAACGCAAATCACCGCAATTTCCACACTGGGCTTTTATTGTGGGCTTATAACGCTAACTTAGACCTATAGCCTATAACCATAGAAATATTTCTATGCCTACAGCTGTACCGGTATGTCGTAATTGGTGAGGTGTGGGCCTTCTGTAGGCCTCTACAGACGGATAGCGTCTCTGCTAGCTCAGTGGAGTGGAGAACTAGACCTATTTACACATGCCTTATCGTAACGACCTCGACTTCACGGCATGAGTGATGTCAGACAGAATTTTCTTTCCTTCCCTTCAAGCTTCCAAATCGAAACCAGTCGCTAGTAGGGTGTTTACACTATCCAGCAAATTTCCAGCAAATGTATTCAAAATACACGTGCTAATGCTGAACGTTTGCTGGATCGTGTAAACACCCTATAAGCTGACGACTTAAGTCGCTAACTTATCTGACTGGACCACCGCCGATAGGTTACTGCTAGTGCTAACGACTTTACTTTAATAGACGGGATAATTAGAATGCCATACACGCACGATCCTTGTAGCCTATTTTTGGCTGAGTTGAAGGTGCTATACAGAGTTGCAGCAGATGATCCTATTCGCGTCATGCACTCATATCATGGGCCCCCTTACATAGGCCCCTATTCCCTTACTCGTGTATATCCGAACTTGAACCGGCCTTTCCAGGCAATGCACACACTTAATATTTAATGGAACAGAAAGTTATCCTTTACAGAAAAACCCAATAGCCTATGGAACACAAGACACAAAAAACGACCCAAACCTAAAACTGCAAGAACTGTCCATTATCGATGTTCACGTGTAACCGTAATTATGACAGTTCTAATAATCTTCCCTGTTATTCTGCAGACAGTGAGCTTCGCGGATGGTGCAAAAAACCGCAGACATGGTTGAGCTGTTCTCCGTACAACGTGCAGGCCTGTTGATGAAGCACCGGTTGCAGAAGCTGACGTGGGAGGAGGAGAAAGAAGAAAGATAAGAAGAGACGCCACAGCAGCCACAGCTGGTATTCAGTGCATTGCAACAGACTGTAGGCCTACAGTACTGTAAGTGCATAGGCCAACGTCAGACAACGAACGGCGTACCCACGGCTTCCACGGCTTACCGGCAAGCCGCACGGCTTCGCTCCTCGCTTTATAATAGACATAACATTTGCAAGAAAACCGCGTCGTCGCCGTGTGTTATTTTTGCCGAGAATAGTAATAAAAATATGTCGAAAAGACGCCAGCCACAACGTCTAGCAGATCGGTGTACTCCTGGCGTACACAATAACCGATTGATGTGTAAGATTCTGCTCGTAGCAACGTCACGAGAGCAAATATGCCCAGGGCGGCGCTTATTTGCTTCGATACGCTGCACCGGCAGCGTGTAAAGGAAAATAAATATAGGGCGATCAGTCAAGATTTCGGTCAGTAAATTTTCGTTAGTGGATCAACGAGATTACAAACCTACATCGCAATCTAGCGAAAAGTCTTAAGTTTTCAGAGATTGTCGATATTTTGTTACCCGTGCTGAAAAAATTCGCGATCGTCACCGTTTTAAAAGATGTCCAGCATCGCGTCAAATTTGTGGACGTTTTTGCTTTGCCCTAAACAAGGCCACTGAACAAAACCGACACGATTTAGCTTCTGACGAGCCGACCAATAGGCAAGTAGGGCGAGCCAATTGGTAATTGGCTCACGCGTACGTGACCATAGTCACGTAGGCCGCCGACGCCGTTAGACGGTGCTTACTGTAATGCATCACTGCTTGCTAATTGGTCAGTGCGTCAAAACTAGACCATGTCAGTTCAGTTCAGTTACATCGCTCTGCACGCGCCTTGACTTAACGAAAATATCACCGCACGGAACTTGCCCTACCGGTGTACAGAGCACTAAAGTCTGCTGAGTGAGCGATGCCCGTTGTACCTAGCTACGGTTGTACCTACAGGCTACAGAGGCTGGCCTGTCGTTGCCAGGCAATTCCAGCGTCCAGTCTAGGCGCCTTTTCGCGATAGAATTTGATCCCGAAGACGTGTGCGACTGTGCGTGCGTGCTCGTGCAAGCCCGAATTCCACTTGACTTCGATTCGTCGTCGATGTTAGTGTAAAACACGTCGTATTGCAACAAGCTGTGCAGCAGATTCACAGCGGGTTATGATGCAAACAACACGTCCGTAAAAATCGACGCGTTGATGTTTGCGTATCAACTGACAACTAGGAACTGAGTGACCACAGATTGGTGTTGAAAGAGCACACGTAGAGAATGTGCAGCAATATCCAGTGTACAATTGAATAATAGCGTACAGAGCGGATAAAATGAACTAAACTAAACAGCCATGCAGTTCGTTCTTTTTTGTAGGCTGTGTGCAACGCAACTGAGCTAGAATTTCAGTTCAGTATTTCAGTCCATTTCTGTCGCGTTGTGCACACGCCTTTAGGCCGTCTGCACTCGTTGAGCTAAAATAAGTGATCTTAATAAAATTACGTGGTGACTATGGTAACCCCTAAAGCCGTGTTCATAGCGACAAAGTCAACTCAACTCAACGGAGCTCAACTCAACTCTACGGCCGTTTTCAGCCAGTGTCGAAATAGTGGAATGTGGATCGTAAAGTCTGTTGCTCCGTGCTCCGTCCGTTCTTCATCGGGCGTGCCGCGTGACGTCATTGTTACATCAGTGCATCTGCTTCTGCTGCTGCTGCTGATGATGATGATTTTGATCATGATGCTGCAGTTTTGCTTCGTAACGTACTGACTTCGTGCGAACGTCGTCAATGAAAATAGCATCGTAGTCGCCGCGAACACGGGGCCAGCAACAGCGACAGTAAACTATCAGGCCTATCGTTGCCCGTGACACGGGCAACGATAGGCCTGATAGTTTACTGTCGCTGTTGCTGTAGCCTTTTGGATTAGGCTAGTGCTAGCAGCTCACTCTGGACTAAGTTTTGTTGTCGAAGGATGTCGCTATAGTTGAGGTCGATCGTCCGGAAACTGGATCGAATTTTTCGTCTTTTTGTCACATTAGGTTGGCTCACAATTACCGGATCCGTCTGTGAGAGTGTGTAGTGAGGCCTAACTGTTGTGCACGGGTCTCCGTTGTAAATTAGTTGCTAAAACTTAATTGGCGCTGTGCAGAAAACGTCACTCCAAGGATGAATTTTTCGCGAAGAGTTGAAAAAGTTGGAGTGGAATTGTAGTCCTCTTTTGTGAACGACAGCTTCAGCAACATTCTTATCTTCGCAGAATGGATCAAACAGGCAAGACAAAACCGTTCTGTAATACTGGTGAGACTAAATATAAAATATGTAGGCGATGCCCATGCGTAAAAAAGCCTATAGACTTACGGATAGAGTCTGACGGGTCGCTGCAAAATTGCTGCTGCCACATACTGGCAAATAAAAACGAGGAGCGATTCCGCCTTCTATCAGATTACTTTGGTTCTTGGTGACTCACCGTGTGTGGCAGATTAGCTTAGTTGGTAACGTCGTTGATTTCATCAACGAAGTTAATTAACGCCGGGCCCGGTTAGTACTTGGATGGGTGACCGTCGGCAGGCGGGTCGTAAGCCATCCCGGTATGTATCCAACCACCCAGGTTAACTCAGCCTGGCCATCCCCCCGTGGGTATAGGCAAAGTGAGTTACTGCGAAAGCCGGGACGTAGAACAGGTACACCGCACTATCGGCGTATCCGTGGTCTCGCAGTGTGAACTGGTGTCCAAGCTCCAGCTGACGTGAGAACTAAGGAAATGGAGATCAGCACCGCTCTGTGGGCCGCCTAACTCGTAAAGGACTGTACTTGCATCACCGTGTCGAATACTGTGTGTATACGCTGTGGCTCAAAAAAGCTAGCCATGCAGTTTTTTTTAAATAGGCTTATATAGCTTCGTGAAACATTGGCCAATCTTAATAAGTTTGGCGTGCAATATCAAAAAGAAACTTGACGTAAGCAACTGTGCTTTGGCCAGTGGCTTCTATCACCCCAAATCTGGAATAGAAATCGGGCGCATCTTTTCCCCACCCCACATTTGGTCTCAAGTTTTCCCTCATTTTGGCCTTCTTTCCTTCTTTAAGAGAGATGTTTTGTTAAGGGTGTATATTGAAAGATAGGGGAAACTGAAAGATAGGGGGGAAGTTTTGTTAAGTAGGTTGCCCAGTGAAGAATCTTTGAGCTACATCCTTGACAAAACTCCTTCTATTTTTCACTGGGCGTAAGCTGCGCCCACCAGGTATAGAGATAGGTTTGGCCCACTTTAGTTTCATACTGTAGCTGCACTACCTTGTGAAATGCAGAATTTGCAGTTTGCTTTTGAGACGCGGCGTGTATGTCAGGCGTGGAGGTGAGCGAAGAAGCCATGACTGCTTCTAGCAAGTCGAGACGTGCAGACCAGAGACCACTTGACAAGATCAGTCTGCTGACAAACTGGACCACAGTGCCGGACAATACCACCGACCACACTGATACAAATGACCAACTCAGCAACCACGACGACGACCAAGATTTACGCACAGGTCCTAATTGCAGTACAAGCGATTATATACTTTTTTTTATCTCGCTATGCCGTGGCTACACGCGCGGATTTCTTCGTCCGAGGTGTCGTCCGACGTCGCCGAGCCTTCCGAGAGTTAAAAACCTCGTCCGCGAAAAGCGGACGGAAATGCATGGTCGTTCTTTACGATTTCTTTGGACGGGGTTTTGTTGCCTGTCAGCGAAAAGACGCCCATCAGAACCTCGGACGATGAATTCGGTGCGTGTAGCCATGCCTTGATCTCGCGATTAACCTAGGGCAACTCAGCCTGGCCGTCCCTCCGTCGATAGGCGCGATTATCGCAATAAGTACCAGCCAATCTGAGCGAAAGCTGGGACATAAACAGACAGTTTGCGCGATGCATTAGCCCCGAATGTGTGGTCTCGCAGTGTAAACTTGTGTCTGGCTGAGGGCCAAGGTAACGAAACTCAGCGCCGCTTTATGCATCCTTATGGTTCGGGAAAGGAGTTTACGGTCCTTTTCGAATCGTGCGGTTAATTATTTTAATTGCCCATTGATCGTGATTTAAACCCGCGGTTGGTTTAAGCTATATACAGTTTTTGTCAGTTAGATATTTCGTATTAGCATATTGAGTAGTTTTACAGTTAACGGAATATTAATTTATTATGCGGACGTCCTAACAGGCCGCATAACGGATGCTTACTCGTCCGTCTGTTTGTCAATCCGTCTGTCTGTCTGTCCTATAATTATATATGGGCCCCTAACTCAAAAAACAAACATAACGTTGTAAACGTTTCGCCAACACTGGCGTGAACTTTTCCCGGAACAGATGTGCTGTTTTTTTTAGCTCAAAAGGTCTAAGATGAAAATTCAGTGCTTCGCAGTGCAATGGGCGAGAACATTAGTAAAACAAGTGCGCGCCTAAAAACCAGCCGAATTGGCTTAATCTGTGGCTTTTTACCAAAGTTAACGTCGCCAAAGTTTTTTTATGACACGAGGCGAAATATGCGGACGGTAGCATATTATGTCGGCACTTGGCTGATATATTGTCTGTTTCAATCCATAATCCAGCACCTGTGCTGCATATTATGAAACTTTTAATTGATACATGTATACCGGTATACGTTTCATAACGGTCTATTCTGCGAGTGTAGGGAAACATAATACGCTGTAGACCGTGTTGAAACGTACTTACATGATTGTATTTCATGTCTGTGATCGTCGGCGTGTTTTGCGTCCGGCGTGCGTGTTATAAACTGACATGAGACGCGTTTCAGCCGCCAAACGCTTGACTGGAGTGATATTATAGACGGCTATAACACTGTAAAGTGTATAGACACTGGTCGAGGTCAAGTTTCGCTGAGACTTTAGTCTGAGACCTTTGGTCTTAGAAGACTAAAGTCTTTATATTCAGTCTTAGACACACAGCGTTTGCTAATATACGATTACATTTAAGTGAGTAAATTTATATAGGCTAGCGCACATAATGTCATAGGCGCTTTTAACTTTTTATCTTAGACCAAACTTTTGTCTTAGACCAAAGTCGTAGCAAAATTTGACCTCGCCCACTTCAGACACTGAGACATTGAGAGACAAGAGAATGAAGTAGGCTAAGCCATGTGAAATAATGATTGGTTTCATTGATTGGTTGAGTGATTAATTAATTGACTGCTACTTCAGATGCGGTCGATGCAGTGCCGAATGCCGATGAACCCATGCAAGGAGAACCCGTCAGCGAGGACAACATTGTCGCCGGCGCCAAGGTCAGATCAAGGACAAATCTACTCGGCGACGAACCGTTTGAAAAGCTGACCGCGACAGCGCCGGAAGAGGTGATGTGACCGTTCGTCACATTGGGCTCGGTGGGAGGTTTCACAGGCGGAAATAGCTTAAGATATTCTTTGTTACACTAGTCCATTAAACAAATCAGACATATAATACGATCGTTCGACTTTACCGCGATTCGTGAACGTAGTTTATTGATCACTTACATAAGCTGCGACATAACGTAGACTTACGCTAACGCCGACAAATGTATGCAATCACTGAAATGCAAATTTTATGGGTCGTCTGTCGTCTGTCACTTAAACCGCTCCACGAATTATTTTAGATACCATTTGCCAGGTAGGCTACGCTTGTCAAGTCCAATGACACATACTCGTAGGTCGGGTTTTTGACCCCAGGGGAAGGGAAGTTTTTTTTTCGGGGGG
>Ga0209367_1012469_pt1 | contig 11107 bp, 7 predicted proteins | sample WorMetLIZISLAND2_FD_187412 | JGI IMG/M metagenome (GOLD analysis project Ga0209367, IMG submission 187412) | Marine gutless worms symbiont microbial communities from Max Planck institute for Marine Microbiology, Germany - Olavius geniculatus... ... | reverse complement strand
GATATCATAGAAAGTGGAATGATAGCTACAGTTGAAATCACCCATTACAGTCAAATAAACAGCGTCACTATCTTGATATAGGGCAGTGATTCTCGAACAGACGTCCAAATATTCTTCATAGCTATCAGCATTGTTATAGTCAGTAGGCATGTAGACATTAGCTAACATCACCGGTCCAAGGTCAATGGCTAAGAGAATTGCTGTACAGCGAGATTCATTAGTAGTAATAACTGTAATAGCATGCGCAAGATTTTTCTGATAGAGTATAGCTGTGCCACCATACGGTCTACCAGTAAGTATATCACCAGTAATGTTAACAGCAGAGGTTCCCCACGATAAAAATTCAACGTGTATATCAGACAAGTATTCAAGTTCAAAAGGTAGCAGCCAATGCTCTTGGAGTAGAACAATGTCGTGATTCTGGCACAAATTGCGTACATCAGCAATGCTGCTTTTTACTGAGTGACAATTATATGAACATACAGAGAGGTTATTCGTTACTGTTAACATTTCTCTTTTTGAAGAATCTTCTGACCAGTAATCCCATAGGCCACACCTCACTCGACATCAGCAATTCAATGACATCTCTGAAGATTAGTGTGCTGACTTTCACAGTGACATGTTATGATGTATACATATCATATTTCGTAGGCAGCTTTTCACATTGAATAAGTGCATCATTAGCATTGGCTGCAACTGAGGAAGACTCCAGTGCTTCAATTACAAATTCAACAATAGCATTTTCATTCATTGATGGGTGAACATGAGACACAAAAAGTTCAACTTCACGATACGTGCATACTGTCTTCAGTTTGTCACTGGCAGATGCTTTACCAACACAACTTTTAACTCTGGCAGTTTTTCGCAATGCACCTGATGTAACAGCTTGTTTTACAATCTGTGCTGATGATGTAGCAGAGGCATCGTTAGATGGCAGTGTAACGTTATGTGTAGAATTCACTGGTATTGCTGCAGGCAGTGGTGGGAAGTTTGAGTCCATGTTGGCATTTAGCCTTGATTGCAATCGATTTACTTCAGATTTCAGTACAACAATCTCTGCTTTCAATTCTCCAATACTGCGAACTTCTGCACGTAGCGCTCGAAGCTCAAGAAGTATCGCAGAGATATCGCAGTGTGACATATCAACGGGTGGAAGGCGTGCCAGGTTCTTGGCATAGAAGGTTGGCAGGTTAATCGTCGGATTCAAGATACATTTAGTGATGTCCTCCATTGTCAGTCTAAGTCGGTCTGGTGATTGTTTTCGTTTGGGAAGTCTAGTTCCCAAGGAATCAATGACATTCCGAGCTTCAATAATTTCTGACTCAGTATAAAAATCGGCACACAACTTGACAATATCATCAAATGGCAGAATGTTACACTTATCGCTGACGAAGCAAAGCAATTCGGACACCATCCATGTCCAGCTTGAGGGGGCGTCGACAGTCGACGTAGTGTTTTCACTGGCCGACATTCCACAACCAGTCGTCCACGTCTATTTGACGTCAATAAAGTAACACCTTGCTTTGTAGCAGTACTAAATATACTATATAAAATACTTTCAGAAACTTCATACGTTAAAATACATTTAAAAGCACCAAAATAAGAACAACAAGCAAATTGTTTACATTCACCATAGAATATTGCTGTGGTGTAGCAAGTATTGTTTTAGCTATTTCTCACAACTGGTAGTAAGAGTAGATGCAAGTGTCCCTCAGTGCTTTAAAACTGTTACTTGTGTGAGCATGTGGTGTATAGAAAAATCTTCATTTAGGTGCCACTTCTAGACACATTATAATGTAGTCAGGAGTTACTGCCAATATGTAGATGGTTAACCCACTTGTACATGTACGGCATATTGCATGCTTTTTCTGTCATTAGCCTATGTAGTTCTGGGATTTTCAAAGGTAACTGTGAGTCTAGGGGAGAGTAAGAACAGTCTGTCACCAGGTTTATGACTGTTTGACCTGTTGGCTGACTGCCTAGAGATCGAGATCAACTGTAGCTAAACACCTATTCAGAATATGGAACTTTCTTACAAGAATACGTTACCAAACATTTGATGACTATCTTTGTCGTGTATATATGGTTAGATTGGTGCTATCAAGGAGAATATTGCGGAAGACAACCAATGGTCTGAAGGCTTAGTGTCCGCGGTATGCTTCATTATTTTATCTTTTATGCCCATGCTCTTATACACTGTGGGCCGTAAAAAAACGTGGCACTTTACTTTTGTCAATATCTTCACCGATTATTGACCAATTTTCAAAATTTTTTCACTGTCACACTTTGCAGACAATTTGCAATAATGTGATTATTATATATCCCACCACACGGTAAATGTGTTTCCACACTATCTTGTCAAATATGAATGTAAGCAAAAACTAACACTGATTACAGAAAATTAGGTGAATGAAAAAACACTTCAGACCAACATTGCGATAAATCATCTGTATGACACTAGCCTGTGTTAGATCCACACAGTCTAGTGACATACAGACCTTCACTGCAATGTTGGTCTGAAGTGTTTTTTTAATTTTACCAAAACGTTTGTTATTAGCATTATGTATGCATATTTCATTGATATTTCACAAGGTAGTGTAGAAACACATTTGCGGTGTGGTGGGATATGTAATAATCGTGTTATTGCAAATTGTCTGATGGGTGTGCCAGTGAAAGAATTTTGAAAATCAATCAATAATTGGAGAAGATATGGACAAAAGCCAAGTGCCACATTTTTGGCCCACCCTGTATATTTGGATAAATTGTGCCATGTATAACTTTAGTGGAGTTAATTTTGTCCACTATATCCATGGTGCGGCTTGATAGTGCAGTGGTAGCATGTCAAACTAGTGACCGCAAGGTCCTCGGTTTGACTCCAGCTCAGTGCATTGCCAGGTAATGACTCTGGGCAACTTGTTCACACATTGTTCCAAGCAGTATAATTTAGTACTGGCATTACTGCTGGAATATAACAGCAGTACATGGGAGAGGTGTGGTATACCGCTCATATAGCGGAGTTGTGTTTGCACTTACTGCCGGCTCAGGGCCTCTGTAAATAGCAACGAGCATTGACTCGAAGGTCGCAGAGCTGTGAGAGGGCAAATTATGTTCCGTTTTACGTATGTCCATCGTAGGGGTACCTATGTTGCAAGTTGACACAGAAAACATGCACAAATAATTGACTCTAGTCATTGTCATTTTTCTGCTATTAATGTGCCAGAATTAGAGATGGTAATATGAATTGTTGAAACTGTTGTGGTACTTTTAGGTTTGGTTTTGAAACAAACTGCAATCAGTCAAATTAATTTGTCATAATTGCTTGAATAGCAAAGCTTCTTCAAGGTTGGCAAAGCTACTACAAGCTACTAAAGGTACTTCTAACACAGGTCTGTGATGTGTACCATTTATTTGTTCTGTATTATTGTCGTGTTGGTTTGCAGGCTCGTCTGGTAGCTATAGCAACACACAGCCTGTGTGATGCGGCCAATGCGATGGTGCAAGGTCAAGCCAGTGAGGAGAAGCTGATTTCATCATCAAAACAAGTTGCAGCGTCCACTGCTCAGCTGTTGCTTGCATGCAAAGTCAAAGCAAATCCAAACTCCAAAGCCATGCAGCGACTTCAGGTAAGGCCTTAAACAATGCTTCTGGTTGCAGCTGGCAAAAAAGTACGGATGGGAAGGGTGCAGAAATTTTTTTTTTAATTTTAATTTTTATATTATGACATGTCACGTAATATTGCAAGAGCTCAGAAAACAAATTGACACACTAACCATATAGTACCCATGAGAACTAATGTGAAGTTACTACAACATTGCAGAGTTGGTGCAAACTAGAAACTGCCCTAATTTTTTGAGGCTCCAATAAAAATTTTAGGGATGCAGGTTATTTGGGGATGGACGGCAACTTTAAGCGTAATAATTTTTTTACGCGTAATGCCATGTGTCTAGTTGATTGCTTGATTAATATGAATGGTTGACTGACAGACTGATTAATGTTAAGAAGATGAATCAGTTGGGTTGGTGACATGACATAGCAGTAACGCATTGTCTCTGATCAGTGAATTTGCTCTATGCCAGGCTGGGTTATTACTCGGATGGATAACTACCTGTAGGCAGGTAAACTGTCTTGGTATGTAACCAATTAATTAGGTCAACTCAGCCTTCCATCCCTCAGGGGTAGGTAAATCGAGTACTGCCCTATCTGGCTAAGGTTAAGGCAGGGTATGTTCACCTGTGTCGGGTGGCAGGTAACACTGATCCCATATGGCAGGTGATGCTCCATAGCTCTGAGATGGGTTTCCCATGAAGAGCTATACCATTTAACTTACTTAAAATTACTAATGGACCTTATCTGTCTGTGATTAATTGATTGATGGACGGATGGATCGATTGATTCTTCATTTGCTGTGTAGAATGCCGGGAATGCGGTGAAGCGTGCTACGGAAGCTTTGGTTCATGAAGCTCAGACCAGAACTCGTGATGCTCAAGGAGCCGATGCCAGCAGTCAAGATGACGTCGTTGCTGCTGCTGCATCTCTGTCAGTGTCTGGCGGCAGCAAGATGGTCTCCGGCATGGCACAGGTCAGTTTAATTTTATAAGTTATGTAAATTCATCGATAATACAATTTTTTTATTCTATTATTGTTGACGTTTCAGCATCTGCTGCTGCCTTCTTTGGAACGACTGTCTACCAGGTGTCGTTGCGGCAGACAGTAAACAGTCATAGATGTATGTAAGTTGATAGGACCCCTTTACTTGGTTCATCGACTTGTGTTGTTTTTTCCTGATGTGTATCATTTTCCTGATCCATCAGTCCATTCTGTTGCTTTCTGATGGACAGTTGTTTCAAAGAAGGCAGCAATCGTTGCCGAAACGTCAACAATAATGGAATAAAAAGGTTGTTTTATCGATGAATTTTTATAATTTTTAAGTTATTGTAGGTCAGTTAAATGCTTATACACGGTCTGTTCCACTGGGTGTGAGTAACTGAACGCAGAATACTTACTGAAAGAAATGAGGTGGTTACACGAAAATAGCAGACATGACTGCTGATTAGATAAGGGGTTATTTGATGATCATAAATATGGGGTCTGGTGATCCAAGTGCCAGGTCAAACATTTAGGGTTTATAATTTTGTAAAACTCAGATTTGCCAAACGTCAGTTATTTTTTTTGTGAATATTTTTTTTCTGTTTACTGGATTAATGTCAAGCAAATGTGTTTTAGCTGTCTTGCAAAGCATTGTGTATCTAGTGCATAGAGTACTGCTAGTCTCACTGGCTTTAAACTAACTCATTGATATGCTAAGTTATCAACCATGTGTTTTGTTGTTTTGTTGGCCTGTACTGGTTTATTTATTTATTATATGGCTTAAATGCACGTTATGTCATTGACTGTAAGAAGGAAGTCACATGTCACTGAAGGAAGGCACTACTATGCAAAACAGATTTAAGTCGGTTTTTAAATGTACCGTGGTTATAGCTAAATTATAAATTACAATTTTAGGAAGTGTATTCTGTAAGTGGGGCATGAAAAAAGCACACTTAAAGTGTGTTCGTCATGGAATTGAAATGAAACAAAATGAACGCAATAAAATTTTGAGTTTATGTCGTTTCATTTTGTTTTATTTTGTTGCAGTTCAGTTTGGTTGCTTTGCTCGCTCTTATGAAGAATTTAAGAACTGTTGTTTGATAGGATCTGACAAAACACTGCACTGGACCGCACCGGATTGCACCGGACGTTCGGTGCAGTTCGGTGCGGTTAACCCTAACTCTAACTTTAACCTTGAACCTAACCTTAACTTTATTCCATCCGGTGCAGTCCGGTGCGGTGTTTCGTTGGACTGGTTTGATATGGTCATGTCTGGTTGTCGTTTGTAGGTGATCATGGCACAGGAAGATATTCTGAAGAAAGAGAAAGAGCTGGAGGAGGCCAGACAGAAGCTGAAGCAGATCCGTCAAGCGCAGTACCAGGGACTTTCACCCGGCATTGAGTCTCCTCGCACACCACCAATTCGTGGATCAACGTCTGATCTCTAGTTTACACTGATTTTGAAAATTTCATAAGGCAGACTTACGCATCTTTTATGAAGTAATCAGACATATGAATATCTCATGGAAAAATAACGATTTTGAAAAAAATTGTAAAAACGTAGAAAAAACATTACGCAGAAGTTACGGAAAAATGTACGATAGCTTATTAACTGACTTTGGGAAACATCAGTCATGCATGCAGCAATTATTTTAATTTTTTGTCGTATACCCATTATTGTTTTCTACATTTTTACACAATTTTTTCAGGCCTCTGATGTGACATGTCTGTTTGGCATTCAGGATTACGGAACTTGATGTCGATATTGGATTTGTGGATGTTGCTTTTTTCACAGACTTGCATTCGCGACCGTCTCACACGAATTTATTACTTCCTGTTTGCTATTAATCATGCTCTTGTTAGTGTTATGCTAGTACAGTCGTAGTCTTTGGAGCAAATCTAACAGCTGGCTAAGCCTGGCTTGTTAGCATACTACATTATTATCGAAGCATCTTAAAATGTGCCCTAATAACCCTCATACCAGGATATTTAGCCATTGCATTTTTCCTTGTGTAGTTGGAAATTATTTTCCGCAAATGTTTGCATTGTGAATTGCAACAAGCAGAAAAAGTTGACGCAGTTTTTATTTGCCATGATAGAATATAGTGAAATGCCAATAAAATTGCTGATGGAGATGTCAGTGCTTCATGTACACAGCAAGTTTCATCGTTGCTTGTTATGATAGTGGTCCAAGTAATTGCATGCTGTTAGCGTCTATTTTCCTGTTGATGATACATTGTCATTGGTGAATTATTATGCAGTCATGCAGTTATGAGTTTTCTTTGACTAGGTTGAAATGATAACTTAATAAGTTACATAAATTCATTGAAAAACAACTTTTTTAATTGGACATTTGTTGGCGTTTCAGCAACCGCTGCTGCCTTCTTCAGGACGACTGTCCACTACGTGTCGCTGATTACTTGCTGTCTGCTGCAGCGAGATCTGGTGGACAGTCGTCCCGAAGAAGGCAGCAGCAATTGTCAAAACGTCGACAACTATCCAATTAAAAAGGTTGTTTTTTGGTGAATTTACGTAACTTATTAAGTTATGAGTCTGTTTCTCTGTTCATCCATATGGTCCAAAAGCTGGTAATAGGTTTTGTTGACTCACAGGAAGGGAATTGCAGCTAGTATTGGTTTGAAAGAGGGTGGAGTGAGAAGCATAATGAGTCAAGAGCTGCAGCTCAGTGTTGGAGCTTAAGTGAGAAAAAGCACTTTATATATTGTCAAGTTTGTCTGTTTTTAGGTACAGATATTGTTATTTATTCATCATGATTGATGTCAACAAACAACAGTGAAAGTTGTTGTCTGTCAAATTGTTAGCATAAAATGAGTTTTGTGTTGCATATTAGTAGTAGTTGTTAGTGTTGGCTGACTTTATTGATTGTTTCAGACAATATCTGATGAAAAACCAGTTCAGTTTAATCGGACATTGGTAATGTTGTACGTACACAGTCTGACTTCGTCAATGGCAATATTATACCTCGTGTTCAAAGACTTGTTACAGCTGAATCTCCAACACTGAGCTGCAGCTGTTGGCTCATTTTGTTCCTTACGATACCCTCTTTCAAACCAACACTAGCTGCAATCCCCCCAGGGAGTCAACAGGGTCTGTGACTGGCTGATGGTCTAGTATGTTTTTATGGGCTTGAAAACTTGAAGACTAAGACACAGAAAGATCAAAATTGGTGTTGACATTTGCCAGTGTGGGAGTAACCAGTGTGTCATTTTTCAGTTTAAGAAGTTAAAGGTCCTCAAGGTTAGGGCTGCTCAGCTATATGAGTAGGTGGATGGCTGCATAGTGCGTAATACAGGGTAAGACAAAAAACGTACCACTTCACTTTTGTCCATGTCTTTGCCAATTATCGACTGATTTTCACAAATCTTTCACTACCACACTTTGCAGACAATTTGCAATTATGTGATTATTATAGATCCCACCACACCATAAATGCATCTCTACACTACCTTGTGAAATATCAATGAAATATGCATACATAACAATAATAACAAACATTTTGGTAAAATTGAAAAAAACACCTCAGACCAACATTGCAGTGAATGGTCTGGTCTGGTCTGTAAAACACTAGACTGTGTGGGTATAACACAGTCTAGTGTGATACGAATCATTCATCGCAATGTTGGTCTGAAGCTTTTTTTTATTTTCCTAAATTTTTGTTATTGCTTACATTTATATTTTAGAAGGTAGTGTAGAAACGCATTTACCCTGTGGTGGGATGTATAATAATCACATTATTGCAAATTGTCTGCAGAGTGTGCCAGTGAAAGAATTTTGAAAATCGGTCAATAATTGGTGAAGATATGGACAAAAGTAAAGTGGCACGTTTTTATGGCCCACGGTGTATATTGGCACCGGGCGCATATTTTTGTAATCAATTCTTTTATCGATGGAGCTTTTGCACATTTCTTAACTTTGTCCTGCTTTTTGTGGTAAATGAATTGAAGAATGCAACAATGTTATCTTGTGCAGCTATTTTCTCCGTCGTTGATTCAGGTTGTATAAAACAAGCGATAATGTGCATTCCATATGTTTTTGCTACTCCAGTATTAGTTAAGTTCCATTTTTGCCTTACATTTGTCTCTGCTTCAGTGCTATGTCATGTAGAAGAAGTGTCGTTTTTTATACCTGTTTGATCCACATCTGTGATGTTCTGTAAATTCCACATTTGTATAATTTTGATAGAATAATATAAGATAGTATTTTGTGCATTTTTGTGAACAATTGCTTGATGAATTGCTGTAGCCGATGTTTAATTCTGTGCGTGTGATTTGTAGTATGCAATGTGTATATATTAAATTTGATATGCTTCTTAGTGTAGTGTATAGTTAAATCGCGAAGCGTGGAGCCACTGTTGTGTCATGGATTAGAATATAATTATGTAGACTTTTTTTACGTGCGAAAGCATCTACTGCTTTAGCGCATCTTAGCCATTGAGGTTCTGTTTGTCTGTCCATCTGTTCGTCTGTCTGTCTGTCCGTTCGTCTGTCTGTCACACCAAATGGGTGGATCAGTTAAAAACAGTGCAAGCTAGGATCACCAAATCTTCACCGTTGGCTGCCCGGAAGACTCTAGTGTCAGGAACCTTAAAGCTTTTCCATAAATTTGAAGGGGGTCACCCGAAACTAGGGCGCTAAATGAGAGGGAGGTAGGAAAAATTTGTAATTTTTAGCCAATAAGTCGCTGTATCTCAATAACGGTGCAAGATAGGGCCTAGGTTACTATTAATCACTAGTAGGAAGTCGTACACTGGCTCTCGATTGCCACCGAAGTCAATGACCTTGGATGACCTTGAACGCCAAAATAGGGGCTTTTACGGATTTTTCGGTGATTTTGGGCTGTGATCGAGACACATTTAAAGAGCGAATTGCATCAAATTCATTACAGATAGACCAAGACAAGCTGCATATGAAATTGTTAGCATTGAATGTAGATTTCAACAATCTAAGACCCGACCTTCTAGGTTCAAGGAAACCTGCGCACAAGGGCATAAAGAGCGGTACTCCCTAAAAGTTGTTATTTTGCCGCTGTTGGCAAATCTACCGTTAAAACGGTTGCAGATAGACATGGATGCTGCCTATCACAACAAGCCTTAGTGACGAGTTTTTTAGTTGTACATGTGTATTAACATCGATGACTTTGGAATACCCTTAACTACAAAAATAACGGGTTCCGTTGGTTTTTTTTGCAATTTTCGTGTGCACCGCGCACGTCAAGAGTGAATTGCGACCAAGGCAATTTGCGAACAGTAACTGCTATGGGCTGTCGCGCGTCTCGTGAGCATTAGCTCAAATTTCTTGTTGTGATGTGCCGTGTGACTGATCACTAGTTTAAAGGGTCATTAGTCCTAACTTGGTCGGGTTCTGTTCCACTATAGCCATGGTTCGCTGTAGCCAGAAATGCCATTTATTTCTATTCCTAACCTTATCACTAACCATAACCATAACCTCATCCCTAAATCTGGTGCTGTTCGTGCTATTGCACCTTTGGACTAGTGAACTGTTCCCATATAGTGTTGCAAATACAGCCAGTAACTTGGCCATGTGGCATGTTCTGGAGTAATTCTGAAGGTGTAGACCAGTTAAATGTGAACCAAACATAGTAGTCATTGGCCTATTTCGAGCTTATCAAGCAGACCGTTGACACAGTTATTGTACGTTTTCTTCTAATAGAGTAATGAGAGGAATCTGTATGATGTAATTAGTGTGTCTATGACGTCCCTTCTGTAGATCGTTGAATGTACAGTACTGACCTAAAACCTGTATGTGTATCCATAATTCATAAGTATCTTTCCGGCGTATGTTCAATGTTTACGTACATGTATTGTTTTTTTTACCGTGAACGACTTGAATTGTAGGAGAAGCTAAAAAAGCTAAAAGTTAATGGTCTAGCTAGCTTTACATGTTGCATTAATGCCCAAGTTAACAGTAAGGTTTTCAGTTAGAACTAATCGATGCTTAGTTAATTACAGCATCAGTGCTCATTCAGTTAATGCAGTTTGGTGTAATAGCACTTTCCTAACAACAGCTACATTGACGTTGTAGTTGCAAAGTTTTCTACACTGTGTTCCAAAAAAACATCCCCGACATTTTCAACTGTGTCTTGAAAACCAATTATCAAATTTTAATAATTTTTGGCACAAATATTCCTGACACAATTTGCCATCAAATGACCGTTCAGTTTTCCACCTCACCCACTGTATGTTTCTGCACTACCTAGGGAAAGCAGATCAACCGAAATATGCATTAAAATAAACAGAAAACCTGAAAAAACATCCCCAACATTATCGATCATACCTCGAATAAAGATCTGATTGGCAGATTTTAATAATAATTGGCAGAAATATTTATAACACAACTGGCTATGAAATAAGTGTTTTAGTTCTTACCTCACCCAACGTCTGCTTTTGCACTACCTGGGGAAAGCAGACCAGGCATAATACGTGTTAAAATGAATGGAAAAACGTCAATAAATTCTATCTGTCCTAATTTGTGGGCCCCAA
>Ga0209367_1012466_pt1 | contig 11107 bp, 9 predicted proteins | sample WorMetLIZISLAND2_FD_187412 | JGI IMG/M metagenome (GOLD analysis project Ga0209367, IMG submission 187412) | Marine gutless worms symbiont microbial communities from Max Planck institute for Marine Microbiology, Germany - Olavius geniculatus... ... | reverse complement strand
ACATAAAGATATCAATTTCGTAGCATAAAATAGTTAAGCTTACTTACTTATTCGCAGTAGTGCCTTGTGACGTCATTGTTACGTCATATTGTGTTTATTTACTTTGTTTACCAGTAATAATTTTTAAAATAAATCGTTTGATATGGGCAGAATAACAAAGGATGATCTCTGCTTGATCATGGGCTTACGAACTGAGAACTGTTTTGCTAGGTAATGTGGTCACACAATAAGGGTGCGGTGGGTGGAAGAACTTCACGTTTACGCGCCATAAATTTCTGCTTGTAACAGTGAAAGAGTGATTAAAATCGGTGCTGAATTACCGAAGTTATCCCAAAAATAAAACTGGGTATCCGTTTTTTGGACCACCCTGTACTGTGATCGTGACGGCTTACAAAGTGCAAACTGCAAACCTAACTCTCACCAGACAAGCAGTACAAAACTACCAATCTTGACGGCACGTCCTGAAAGCGGCGCTCGGGTAACCGCATCAGGTAACGCACTGCAGGCGAGGCTGGATTACTAGCATCTGGGGTCGTGGAACACCAGTGTCCATAAAACCGACCCATCAGACTTCTGAATCTAATTCTCAACAAGTTGTTTTTGAATGCATTCAACGACAGTGGTGTCATACACGGATCATCCAGTTTTTAGCCATATTGGGAGTAGCAAATTTTCGACAGACGTTACCAACTGCAAATTTCCAACACAGGAGATTATGGGTGCACAAAATTCCAATTTTGCTCTTAATTTTCCCCCAAAATTGGGTTTTAGCGCCAATTATTTCCAATTTTTTGACGAAGATTTTTTCCACAAGAAAAAGATTTTTCGACAATTTTCCGACAGCTAAAAATTAGGGTGGGCATTCGCCCCTGCACTGCTGTCACGACTCTACTGATTAGCCTACCGTTTTGAATTACGTCTGCAGACGGCGACGAAGGTACGACGTTTGACGAGAGTCCGCTGCTGGTGCATTGTGGGACTGGTGTCAGTCGGACTGCAGTCTTCATTGCTGTCGACTACTCGCTCAGCAAAGCCAAGCAAGAGAACTGCGTCAACGTGTATAGGTCTGTATACAACGAGTTCGCATTATGCATAACCTCACGTGTACAGTGTGGTCTAACGGGTTGAGAGCTTCACTGGTGCATGGCCCGGGCTCCTTAAAAGGTTAATCCGACCCTGAACTGAACTGAATGGGCCTATAGGCCTACGGCGTGCAGTTTATTTCATATTTTTTTCTGAACATACACGGTGCGGTTCCTACTTTAAATTAAAGCGTTTAGTTTGCAGTTGCTATGGTTCGCGCAGTGCAATTTTTAAAAACTAATATAATTTTACAAGGTAATGCAGCGAGGTGTGGCGAAAACCTTAATGACCGTTTTCTTGCAAATTGTCTGTTGCATTGGCCTACGTCTGTAAAATATATTGAAAATTGGTCAACAATATCTGGCGAAGATATGGACAAGAGTTTAGTACCAAGTTTTTCTGACTTGTACGTTGTACATGAGTCCGGCCGCCTGCGGCCTGCCGTTGTAGATGTTGTGCAGTAATGCGTCAATGTCGTCCTATGATGGTGCGCACTGAGAAGCAATACCAGTTCATCTACGACGTCCTGTTCGACGCGTTACTTACTCATCACGCTGAGGTCAGCGATGACGTCAACGTCAGCTATCGACTGCTGAAGCGCATCAACCCGCACACCAACCAGTCGTACTTCCACGAACAATTCAAGGTCGATTCTCGAGCTTCTCCGGTGTCTTAATGACAATACGAGACTACGAGAGTCCTGCAGCTGTCGCTAGGGTTAGCCGACCGTACTCCTGACACCGAATTGTATCCTGTGCCCCAGTGACGTCATTTCAGTAGGCCTAAATCATTGGGAGGGGTCTCAGTCTACGTGACGTACTGCTTTTGCAGCAGTAACCGTTTTAAAGGTACGATCTAGAGAAAAAAATAAAATCATAAATCCTTGGGGGGTCCGTAGACGCCCACAACGCCCACCTTCAAATGACGCCCGTTGTGTCCGTAGCTGTCCGAGATTGATGTTTCGAACATTTTGTTGCCTGCAACAGGAATGTGAACATAGCTACTTACTCGTTCGCATAGCTTCCAATATAGGCTAACGTTAAATTCCGCTAACTGCCCGAAGTACTTGAATTGCAAATTGCGGTCAGCCAGCTGCATGTGGTTACTATTAGTATTGACATTTTATATGGAGCTTATCGACGCCTTATATCCAACAGTACCATCACCGACGCCATAGGCCTACGACGTACCGTTTAGCTACAGTACAAAACGTTACAGACAACAGACAGACAGGCGGACGAGAGAGCGTAGCAGTAGCCTGACCGCACTAGGCATTTTCGGCCAAAAACGACGTCTTGCTAATGAAACAACGACGATCAGAAATCTGGGTCTGCGGACACTATTCAGCAGTATTTGAATTGCCAGGGAGGTTGAGGGGTTGAACCCCCCCAACTGTTTTCTCAACCCCCTAACACACTGTCAAGTTATGTACTGGGGGTCAGCTATATATACATGCAATTTACTTCACAATTTTGGTCCAGCTCCGGCCGTCGAAAAGTTTAACCCCCAGCTAATTTTTTTTCACAATTCAGACACTGCTATTCAGGGAACGACAACGACGACGATGCTAATGGCGATGATGTTGTCAGAAACGTTGTGGATTAAATAAATAGAAAGAGCAAAAAGTCGCAGTTTTCCTACAGAATTTTGACAGCCGACAGCTGCAAATTTTCAACAGACGGAAAATGGGCAATTAAAATTTTAATTTTGTCTTCAAATGTATTTTTGGACAATTTTTCGACAGCCAGAAATTTAAACGGGGCAATTGCTAGTCTGAAACATGTCACGACGCCAGTGATGATGACGTTGTTAGGTGCTAGAGAAGTTTACTGAAGCGCCGTCGGTGGACGAGTGCAAAGTTGCGCTGAGTGACCACAACATCGCAAAGAACCGATTCTCCACTCTGCGCCTCCTGTCACGTGACTCCGACATGCCACTACTCACAGGTGGAGAGGGGCGGGCGGCGAACATTTTACGTTTCAGAATTTCACAGACTTTTCGTGAATTTTTTATCAGTGAAGGTTTTTCACGCACGCTGAAAAAAATTCTGAGAAATTTGAAGGCGGAATCGTTCTTGCAGCGCCTATTTCTATACATTTCTGCGTATCGTGGTCTGTCTGTCTGTGTCTGTTTGTCGTATCTCTTTCACATTCGTGCACTTGCTTAAACCATTCGACGGATTCAAATGCCATTTGTGGAATCTGCCATTTGTGGAATTTGTGGAATACATGGGGTCCCTGACTCCCAGGGAGACGGGAGCTTTGACGGCTCAAAGGCTAGCAAAAACATGAAATTGCAAAAACATGAAATTGCAAATTGCTGCTGTCACCTGGTGAATACAAAAGAAGATCAGTTCCGTTTTTTGCCAGATTAATGCGGTTTTTACAGGTGCGCTGGCCGTGTCCGATTACATCAATGCAGTCTACGTGGACTCGTACACGCGAAGAAATCGTTTCATCGTGACGCAGACGCCACTCACCAGCACCGTTGACGACTTTCTAGCCCTCATCTGTCACCACAGAATTAGGTCAGCGGCAAAGCTTAACAGTTTACGGTTTTTCTGACGAATTAGCCTACGGACGTTTAGCTGTCAGGACATTTCGCCCACTAAAATTGGGGACAACGGTGAAGACCACGGAGAAGATGGACGTAGCCTAGCAGACGACAGACGGCAAAAACATTAAGATGGGCGGACGGATCGAGGGGACGACCGCGACACGTCAAAGGGGCAAAACGTCTTGATACATTTCTACACCTCTATTCCGGTTCTTCTATAAAAGCTGGAAAATTTGTTAGAGAAAACTAAGTGTTAGGTTTCCAAAAACCTGAAAACCCATTAGACTTCCGCATTTTACGTTTTAAAATCATTTACGTGTTGTGCAATTCGTAACCTAAATCAAATTTCATACCGCTATTTCATTCGCGACTTGAGAGTTCTGACGTCACGTCATTTACTCAACAAAAAAACCTGACATGGAGAATGGTGTTTATATGTTGCACGCCAAAAATTAGTAAAATCGGTCAATGCTTCACGCAGTTATTTTAGTGACACGATGTATTCTTTGCAGCTGTATCGTGTCGTTGAACGGCGACGACTACGTAGAAGAGACGTGTGCTAAGTACTACCCTGCAACACAGGGAGCGTCCGTGCACACGTCTAACGGTGTCGACGTCACGTTGACACGACTCGTGACGTCAGAGCACGTGACGCGACGTCAGCTACGACTAACCAGCGACGCCCTGCCACAGCCTCACGACGTCTGCCAGCTACAGCTACAGTCGTGGAAGATGTACGACCAGGTGAGGCTTAAAATGTTGTGTAGGCCTATAGCTCTTCATGGGAAATTCGTCGCGGTGCTATGCACTATGCAGTGTCACCTGCCATATGGGATCGTGCGGCGTTACCTGCCATCCGACACAGGTGAACGCACCCCGCCATAACCCCAGCCAGACAGGCCGGTACTCGATTTATCTACTCCGAAGGGTTGAAAGGCTGTACTGACATTGCTGGTTGCCTGTTCTTAGTCCGATCACCCATTGAAGTAGCAACCACTTGATAGCAACTGACTGGTAGTCAAACCCCTCCTCAGGTACAGTGTATATCGGCACTCATTTTGGAGCCGAAATTGATCCCCCCGGCGGATTTTGCGACAAGGGCCCTGGCTACCAGTGGCGTCTCGTCGCGAGATGGCGTTGCCAAACCCACGTAGATTGACAGCTGGAGTATATAGCCACGCCCTGTTTTGCCATACGCGAGGTTTTGTCGCACATGTAGGCGCTCTCTTAACGCCCGTACCGTTGGTTTGCCAGGTGCCGTGGTCACGGCGCGGACTGATGCAGTTGATGGAGATGGTTCAGAATTGTTCAACGGAGAGCGCTGACTCCAACACGAGACAGCCTCCCATCCTCGTCCACTGCGTTGATGGAGCCAGTCAGAGTGGACTCTTCTGCGCCTGCTGGGTCGTCTGTGAGAAGATGACTCTTGACCAGCGGGTCGACATCTTTCATACCGTCAAGGCGCTCAAACTCAAGAGATATCACTTCATAAACACTCTGGTAAGACCGATCTTAACCTTTATAGCATACGTTCTTTTGTGCAAAATAAAACAAAATGAACTGTAATAGGTACGTAGCTTTTTTTTATAATGATTGAAAGTATTTACCATGCTAGTATACTGGCTATTAAGAACTTATTGGGCGGAGTGAACAGATTCTGCTGACATTTTACGAAGGGATGGAAGGTGACCCAAAAATCAACTGTTTAGGCCTACATCTTGCGGGAGATGTGAATTCAGACCGAAGGTTTCCGAATCTGGATTTTATAATTTTAAAGAAAATTTGTGTAGTAGTTCATTAATTCCGTTGTGTTTACATGCAGGTGGCAGCCTTAGTATTGGCGGAGGTTTGAGATTTCTGGTCGCTTCTAGTTTTGTTTTATTTTACACGTAACATTAGACTATGTCGCTGAAATTAAACATTATGAAGCATTTCTTGTCAGCTTGCCAGCTGACATTGTTAATTTTTCCACGTTGATAGCATTCAAACGATCAATGAATACTGTGGATCTCTCTGCTTACTGTATTGGCTCTGTTTAGCCTGTTATTCACCTGTCCTGGTCGTTGTTTTTACTACCTTGTTTTGGTATTTGTTTGTTCTAACTTTAGAACTTATGGATTTATCTGACTGTACTTGTGTATTAAGGGCAGTGTTCAGTATTTTTAGTCTCACTGTCCGGTCCTACTGCATTGTCATTTGCATGTTTTAAATTGTTTTATTGGACAAATAAAGATTGATTGATTTTGTGAACTCTTGTTGTGCCAGCAAGAAAAAACGGCAATTAAGTATAAAGATTGTTTTGATATAACATTGCAGCCGCAGTACAAGTTCTGTTTCAAGCTGCTATGGGACTTCATCAACACACGTTTGCAGCAATCTCGCTAGGTGGCACCACTGCAGTATTAGATCTAGGCCCTACTCTGCAGGTTCCTCGCCTCTTGTCACCCAATCTCTTGCGGCGTGTACGGAGCGAACGAAATGAACTCAACTGAAATCAAACCCGTAGACAGACTTTCCAACAGGGGATGGGGATTTCACCCCCCGGACTGCAAAGCCTTCCGCTGTAATCGAGCTAGGAGTCTGGGGGAGCGCTGCTAGATTCCCAGACTCACGATGCAAAGCCCGGACTGCAAACGCATTTGTATGCATTTTGAGCTCGAAAATTGCATCTCATGTTCTGATGGTGACGTTTTTCGTTAATTTCATGTACCGATCAAACTCTTCTATGTTATTGGCCCAGAATGAACTGAACTGCTTAATTTGCTTTGTACAGCTGTGCAACGCAACTGACAGCAGTTTATTTCTATGGCTTCGTACACCCCTTTAAACTGGTCAATAACCGAAAAAATCACTACTGATAAATTTGTTGGTCATTTTAGCTGTCCGCAGCACCCAAATTTCTCGATGTTGTTCTTGTAGTTGATATCATTTTTAAAACATCCCACAGGAGGGGGGCAACATTTTTGGCTTAAGACAAAATAGATGGAATGCAGACAGCTAACCGACAAATTTTGGTGCACATTATTTTGTAAAGGTTTAGGTTTAGGAAAGGTTTCTGAACGCTGAAAGTAGCATTCGTAATTTAGAGTCAAGATATACGTTCTGTCCAGGAACTTGCTGTATGCTGCTACTGTAATAGGCTACTGATGTCGTATGAATGAGCTTAGGACTTTTAGGAGATCGTTCAAATGCTGTTCGTGTAGGCCTACGGCACTGCTAGCAATGCAATTTCATTAATCAGTGATGCAATTCAGTGGCGAATCCAAGGGGTGGGGGACGTGCGGCCGCCCCTCCCCTCTGCATAAGAAACACTTTATTTGCTCTGCCGAACTGCAAAGTAATAAGTTTGTGTATCAGGAAATGATAAAAATTATTGCCACCATATGTTATATTTTAAGGCTAAAATGGTCCAAATTCGATTTTGGCAGACCCCACTGGGGGAGGTCACAACGTTTTCCCCAGACCCCTAGCTGGATTCAAGAGGTCCTACTTCCAAAGGAAGGGGGAAGGAAAAGGAGGAAGGGGAAGAAAGAGAAAAGGGGAGAAAGGCAGGGAGAAAAGGAAAGGGGAGGAGAAGCGAAAGGGATATTCCGCCCCCTTGGCTGAAGCCTAGATCCGCCACTGATGCAATCTAACCGTAGTCTTGAGTTGGCTGCAGCCTATAGGACCATGCAATAGCAACACATTTGGTAACTTACTGTCACTAGAATGGTGCAGATTTGGCGTTTATTTCATGCACTTGTGAATTAGTACATGCTACGTTATGCTGTTATATTGATAACTGCGTTATTTACTTAGCCAGTTGCGTCGTATTTCATTTTATAGGCTACTTCACAACTGACAAAACTGAAAATCGATCAAACTTAGATCTGCTTGTGATATTAGTTTCGTTTCGTAGGTCAACAGCTACGTTTTCGGTGATAGCTAGTTTGATTAGATTGGTTCTGACAATCTTTCCACATAGTAGATTATCTCTTAGTGCTTGTGTTTTGCATTCTGTTATTATCCATACAGATTTGCTACATTTATGAGCATAGCTATTTGCTGCATTAGAGTAAATTGACACAAGAAGAGCCTCAATATTCTTCACGTTTCATGAGATAGGCTAATTATAAAAGTAGACTGCGAAGGCAACAGCACCTACACAACATCATGTATTATCTGAAACTGCTGTGTTCCACAGAATTGCATAAAATTGCCCTATCGGCTGGGGATCCCTTCCCCTAACCGCTGGGGAGTTTGAGTTATGACACTACCTAAGACCCTATCCCTTTGTGGGCCATTTGACATACACAGTTTTGTTGCCCCAAAATTGATAGGTGTGGCTGCCACTGATAATTTGCCCAATAACCATACAAACATTGCACACAATTGCACATGCATTATATACAAACGCAATTACAAATAAAACACAACTCACAAGGGCGTATTCGGGAAGATCTTGCATCCGCTATCCCTTCAAAAGTAGATATTTTAGTAAGAAAAAAATAATCATAACAAAAAGTGCATTTGCCAAGCTCAAGCAGAACGTAAAAGTTTTTTGCTACACCAAAACCTGGGTCTCCTTTACACATTTCTAAGTGTGCTCAGCCCTCAATATCTCGGTGCAGCGGTGTGTAAGAAAATGCATTTTTATGCGGTGGGCCGTGGACGATTCAGAGGCATTACCCCTCGTAATATTAAATGGATGGGCAAAAAATCAATCGCTTCAGGACTGAGGTGCTGCAGTCACCAAAAGGGGAAAGGTGTACCGTTGGGGTAGGGCCTGGGAGGCCTTCAGGAAAAATGCAAATTTCATTCAGTAAATGTCAAATTTGGTAAAAAAAATTTATCACAGTTGTTGTACACTTTATTACTGCAAAACAGTAAAATGTCATTAAAAAGTAAATGCATACCGGCTAGAGGAGGGAGCGATCATCCCCAATGGTGTGGCCCCCATGGATCCGACACCATTTTTATGATCTGTAGTGAGCAGTGCAGATAAAGCATCGTATAAATAAAAGGCACAAGAAGTCGGTGGTGGCAGAACTAGGTGGAAAGGACAAGGAGCTATCAGAGCCATTTTAACACCCTTAAGGCGCGTACAGAGCAATGTAACTGAATTGAACTGACATGATTTAGTTTCTGATGAATTTACCAATAGGCACTGGCAAGCAGTGATGTATGATCACAGTAGACACTGTCTAACAGTGTTGGTGACTACGTGACTATGCTCACGTACCAGGTACCAGGTCAGCCAACGACCAAAGGGATCGCTATGCTGGCCCATTGGTAAGTTTGTCAAAAACTAAACCATTTCAGTCAGTTAAGTTAAGTTACGTCTCTCTGTGTGTGCCTTTACTTTTACCTACGATTGCCCTCAGCTAGTAGTGACCTCAATCTGTACCCACAAAGATCAGTTCATCTTTTGTTCAACTACACCACCAACCAAATTTTGGTGAAATTCCTAGATTGGCTGCATGGCACAAAATGGAAAACTGGTATTGGGACTAATGGGGAGTGTGTCTGTAAATCTAACACTGTGCATATCTAATATCACTGCTACAATAATGTATTATTTCATTTCACGAAAGAGGTGGCGTTATGTTTCCCAGGCAACCAGAAAAAGTCCTTCTGTGTTGCCATCCCATTTCAAGCCCTGAGAAGTGACAACAAGGACAGAAGGAGAAAGACAATACAACTTTCTGACAGTCACAAGATGATAAGGAATGCGTCCATTTACTAGGTGGAAGAATAATGAACAATGCTAGAGTAATCCTAATGAGAACATAATGTTGGTCATGACGGTCGTTGAAGAGGTTCACCCACTCCGCTTGCCATCTGATACACCGCCAATCCGACTTCATACGCCAACTGATCAGCATTAGACTGTAACATCACACACCACCACTACTACCACTATCACTCACAGGCAAAACTGTTCATTGCAGCCTATTCCTACACATTTTTCCATAACGCGGTCGGTCGTCCGTCACATTTCTACACCCCGCTTAAACAGTTTGACAGATTCAGATGCCATATGGCAGGTACATTTTTGGGGCCAATGACACGCTGTGTTAGATGGGAATCCTGACCCCCAAGAAAAGGGAAATTCGGGGGGTTAAACCCGTAGCAAAAACATGCAGTTACAAATAGCAACCTAACCACAATTAAGAACTAAAAAGTAACATTCATTCTTCCAATAGTGGACTTACCGCCAGACTGCACAATGACATGCTATACAACATACATACAGTCCAAACCAATATATTAATTCCAGGCAATGAAATACATTATGGTTTATAATAAGCACCATAAGTCCTACGCCGCCTCTTGGCAAATACGAAGAAGCAATTCAGCCATTTGGCAAATTACATTAGTCCTTGTTAGTGATAGCAGCAGCAGAAATAGGAAATTATTTTCAACTCCGCTTTGACTTCTGGCTAATCCTGTCGATTGCATATCTCATTATCGTCGTCAAACGGCCAAAGTAAGTAAGTAAGTAAGTAAAGTGTAAATTTATATAGCGCATACTCAAAAAGATCTCTAATGCGCTTAATACATTTTGTCATCAATATTTCGCAAAAATGTAAAAAAAATGTAAATGAGTAAAGTAAGCAAACAACGACTAATACCTGTGTATCTGCTTCTGCGTAGACACGAACTATATCCTCCGTACCTGATGGCCTGCATACAACACATAATTGCACGCTCTGGTTAACTCAGCTTCCTACCCTCAGTGGGACGGAAATGAGTATCACAGTAGCTGCCGGGCTATGGATGGCCACTTAATGCACTGCAGTATCATTAACTCATGACAGTGGGCTGCCACTTCTGAGACTGTAATGTGCTCCTGGAGATGAGTCTCTCATGTAAGCAGCGCTATAGCAAGAACCAGACTTTACCTATACCTTTTAAAAATGACTTTTACGATATCTTGGGCCAGAAGTTGAAATTTCGTTTATAACCTATTCAACACAGCTTCAACTTCTGGCGTATAGCAATTCAAGGATAAACCTTAATTTTTTGGCCGAGAGTGTTTACTTTAATGTCAGACCCAACATCTTTAACCAACCTCAATCAAAACACAGCATCATGTGTCGCAAACAGAGACGAATAAACTTGATTCAGAAGCAAGGTCGGCGGCTTGGTCCAGTGTTAGCATCGTTGGTTGCATGAACAAAGTTAAGGGGATGTCAGACGAACGACATGTCTGTGTCGCTTGTCATCCTATTTACGGCATATGACGCTCCGTAGATGTGACTGGTTTACAGCTCCAAGGCCCAGCTGTTTTATTGGAGTTGGTCGCTAGGTGGCGTATCTGATTGATGTGTTTTCACGGCAGCTCTGTTTTTATCGTTTTTTACTGGTTTTAATGATGCTGCCGTCGCTGTAATAGACTGTCATGTTATAGTAGTCATCTGGAGAGTCCGTGGACGCTTTGAACACAATCGATTGTTTTCTGTTTCACTGGTACAGTCCTGTTCTT
>Ga0209367_1012465_pt1 | contig 11107 bp, 5 predicted proteins | sample WorMetLIZISLAND2_FD_187412 | JGI IMG/M metagenome (GOLD analysis project Ga0209367, IMG submission 187412) | Marine gutless worms symbiont microbial communities from Max Planck institute for Marine Microbiology, Germany - Olavius geniculatus... ... | reverse complement strand
GATGCTTGCATTTGCGTCCCCCCAACCAAAATTTTTGGGGGGGACGCGTCCCCCCCGTCCCCCCTATAATCGCCGCCCCTGTTTGGGGGGATGGAAGCCACTGAATAAGGTAAGCGAAATCGAGCGCTGTTGTTTGCAGGAGATGGTGTCTATAATTAATAACATGCTAGATGACGTCAACGCCGACACGTGGAGAACTCTTAACACGGTACACGCAGCATAATTTTCACGACCGTCTTTCAGGCTTGTTACTATAAATAAATGTACAAAACATCAGTTTATACATTTGTTAACGGCAACATTTAAGGACTTGCACATCGAAAACAGCAAAAATTACAAAAAGTGATATTGCCCGCATCACATTGACTGTGTGTCAATGTGCTGCTGAATAATATTACAGATGAATGTTGAGACCCCCCTAGGAAATCAATCCTTACTGAAACACGTCATACAGTTCAAAAAAATGTGGCGATACTTCCAAAAATGTGTTCTCCAGAGCTTGGCAAAAAAGTATTTTTAAAAAATTGAAAAGTAACCCAGTTGAACATTATATTTCACCCCTTTGCCTTGCCGCATCTGCTGGGCCGATTTGTACCATATTTGGCACGTAGCGTCAGGCCGCCGACGTAATCATCCAAGTTAAATTTTACGTCCATTGATTTAGGTGTTTGGGAACTACGGGTGCCCAAAATTTGAGGTTTTCCATTGACTTTGATAGTCGCCCTTGCAACAGTGTTACGCACTACCGTGCTACACTGTGATAGTCGTCTGCTACAATACAGAACAAGTAGGCCCACGTGATATCTTATTGAAGCATACGGCCGGTGCGCAGAATTTTAGCTGCAACACATTCATTGCTACGAATGAGAAATTTATGGACATACAGAATTGCGATGGCAGACTCAATGTTTCTCATTTAAAAATGACAGACGATTGAACAAGAAGCCCAGCTGTCGTTAGGAAGGGCCGACCGTATGGGTGTCGGAAGGCCAGCAAATAATTTTTGTGTCATGTGAAAGGGCTTATGCAATTTTCTATTAGTGCTCAATAGAAACTTTGGTTTTTCTCTCACCGTTTCTGAGATACGGCGTACCGTTTAACGACAACAGCACGTACTGACCTTTAGGGTCATTCAAGATCAATGATTTTCGTGCCATTTAAAAGACAATATGCCATTTTTTTAGTGATCAGTAGCAATCACGCTCTAACCTTTACCGTTTAGCCACAATGCATCTGTTACAGACAAGCAGACAGACAGACAAGACTACCATAGGGCAGACTGTTGCTCAAAAATTGATCGTGTCGCGGCTCGCAAGGTAGGGTCCTTGATCGATAGGCGATCGATTATGAAGGGATTTAAATAATCACTGTAGACGCTTCGAGGCCCACCCACGTCACCGGTTACGTTCATTAGGCGTTTTTGTCGCAATTTTAGAAATAAACACGCCTTATCAGCCGCACTGAGCAATTGTATCATTTTCAGTCCGTCTAGCTGTACAGGCGTGAATCAAAGCGGTTCGCCGAGTAGTAGTAATGTGTTTGGTTAGTATCACCTGCTGTGTGTTACAGACTGGCGATGACGTCACACTGACGTCACACCGTGATGACATCACTCCTGCAGAGATGCTGCTGTGGTCAATGAATATCTTATCAACTGTTTATGCGGAACAACTGGCAGTGTTTCGCACTCCACTCCACATCAGCACCCGCAACTTGCGTACGTATTAGTAGTAGTAGTAATAGTAGTAGTAGTATTGTTGTTGTTGTTGTTGTTGTCTGGTTGTTGCGATAGCAATGGCAGTATTGTTTTCAGCGTCGTTGCAAAGTTTTTTTCTCTTTTTTTAATACGATAACTCATAAACCGTTGCACTTAGCTTGCTGAAATTTTGCACGAACATGCAACTTGACAAACTCTAATACTCTGTCGAATATTAAGGTTATACGTCAAAGGTCAAGGTCACATGCGTTTTTGTGTGTGTTATTTGTGTGCACATATTGCTTAAACCATTAGGCCCGGTTTCACAAAATGTCCTTTGCTAGATGGCGCCACTTATTACAGCCCGCGGAAACAACTGCCGCCACCCGCGAACAGCACTCAGCTTTAAGCAAGGCATGACAATCTTCTTGTTCACGTTGTAGTTGTAGCTGTTGCAGTAACTTTTGTTGTTGAATAGTTGTAGTATTTGTAATAGTGGTGGTTGCTATACACTGTGTCCGGTAAAAAGTAAACCCTTAGTCATTGTACAATAGAAATGTCAAATCCAAACAAATCTGAATAAAATGTTCCACATTTAATTTTCAAGAAATTGCTAAAGCAAGTACTAACTTTCGTCAAAAAATATTATTCTTTAGTGGAGTTATTAATTGTTGAATATCGATAACAAAATATCTTTCTTACCAATATGACGTTACATAAACGTCTTTGTACATCTGCGTAATTCCAACAAACAACATATGATTTTGACAAAATTTATTGTCAGCAATGCGCTGTCTATTGCCAATCAATGCGCCAAGTTTCAGTTAAATTTCCCACGAAAACAATAGCTACAGCGGCTTTTGTGAGGTCATCCCAAAACGTAAAGTGTTGATCTTCTGCAACAGTTTGTTTAATCCTGAAGTGTCCACGGCTTGCTGGAAAATTCCGCGATAAACCTTTCAGCACCATACTCTTTGTTTTGTCTCAACAGTTCAATTAAAGCAATATTGTCTGCAGAAAATACCATTCTGTAATTGTCTACGTTATTCTTTACGTTGATTGCGTCAACAAACGTCAATTCCGATCGAGCAAATGCAGTAGCCTGGTATGTAACTCTATGTTCGTAACGGAGATATTTTGTTATCGATATTCAACGATTAATAATCTGCTAAAAATAATATTTTTCAACGAAATTTGGTGTTTTTTTAGCAATTTATGGGGGATTAAGATTCGTTTAGATTTGACATTTCTATTGTAAAATGGCTAGGAGTTTACTTTTTTACCGTACATAGTGTAGTAGTAGTAGTAGTAATAGTAGTTGCTGTTGTTGTTGTTGTAAACAGTGATACAGATCGCTAAGTCCAGAACAGTGAGAAAATTACCAGTCTGGGACAGTTCTCCTCAATGGAGTTCATCAACCACGGATTCGTTCCAGCTTCCCGAATCTCACTGGATTAACCATCTCATCGGTCGGCACGCATTTTTTTAACGTGCAATTAGTAGCATCGTTCGGTCGAAATATTTCATGATAAATGTGTTGCAGATATTTTTTTTGCAGGCGCCGCGCAGAATAACAAAAAAAAATTGACAGCGACGCCAGAATAGTAATGTTTATTCAAGTAGTGGTAGTAGTAGAATTTTATTTATTTATTTATTACATGCAAAACCACCACAACGACAACAGTAACATTAATAATACGACGTAGTAGTAAATTGTTTGAATTTTAGTCACGGTGGTGTGCGACAGTTTTCTTAGCAAGCCGTAAACGCAATATTTATCATTTATTGTAAATGAAAAACGAAAACACAGCACAGTTTCGATGTGCAAACCAACGTACAAATTTTGCCGTTATGTTGTTATTAATGTTTTATGAGCAGATGTCACCATTACGCTACGTTTAAAAGTATCAGGGCGTGTACGGAGTGACATATATAAACTGAACTGAACTAAACTCGCATTTTACACTTTACGAAATAAACTAAAAAGGTTAAAAGATTAAGGTGGTGGTGATATAGCTTTTAATGGAAACCCCATCTTGGAGCTACGGAGCGTCACCTGCCGTATGGGATAACACAGTGTTACCTGCCACCCGACACAGGTGAACGCGCTCTGCCTCAACCCCAGCCAGATAGGCCTGTACTCGATTTATCTACCTCGGAAGGATGGAAGGCTGAGTTGACCTAGACGGCTGGTTACATACCAAGATGGTTTACCTGCCCGTAGGCAGTCACCCATCGCAGTACTAACCCGGCTCAGTGTAGAATAACTTCGTTGATCGGACGAAACACGTTACCGCTACGCCAAGCCACCAACAAAATTAAAATCAACTGAATGCCAGTTCATTCTCTTTGTACTGTTTGTGTAACGCAACTGAATTAAACTAAAGTGAATTGGCGTATTGTTCTTGCCCGCATTAGAGACGACAGTAGTGATTTCAGCATTGTCGATAAGTTTATTTTGTTGATTTGTTTTTTTCTCTGTCGACACGATAACCCATAAACTGTTAAACCGCTTAGCTTGATGAAATTTTGCAAGAACATGTGCCTTGACAGTCCAAGAATTTTATCAGATTTCAAGGTCATAGGTCATAAGTCAAGGTCACAGATACTTTACCATTGCAACAACGAAGTCTTGCTTTTACTAGTTGTCTAAAGCAGACCTAGTTAGGCCGATAACTGTTGGTTGAACTTGACTCTGACATCATTGCTATAAATTTCGCACTGTCGATCACAGCGACTACCGCGGACAGTCTTAGCTTTGCGCAAGGCTTGGCAGTCCAGTATTTTAGTTCAGTTGAGTTCAGTTTTTTTGTTTTTTGTTACTTTTTACACGCCTTAAGACAGAGACATAGCGGTAGCTGAAGTGAGTCGGCTTGTTTCTACGTTTCAGATGAAAATGACGGTTTTGTTTACGCCTGCTCCTACGCCAGGAATGTCCAGAACTATTTGCCGCAAGCCAGCAAGTAAGATAGCATTATTCTATTCGTATCATTTTATTCGTCTGCATTTTAGTATTTCCCATTAGATGTGCATGGCGTATCTCGAGTATCTTCAAAAACGATGTAAATGATTGTGACTAATAACTAATTAATGGTAACATTTCATTGCACGTAGCAACAAAGGGACGGCCAGGCTAAGTCGACCTCGATGGTTGATTACATACCAAAATGGTTTGTTTATCTAGTGACGGTTACCCATCCAAGTACTAACCGGGACCGACGTCGATTAACTTCATTGATGCGCTCATGCAATGGCATTACTGACTAAGCCAAGCCGCCGCTATTTTAATGGTTGTTGTTTTATTGATAATTCATCATTAATGAGCTTATGCCTACTGTTGACCACATGAGATTATATGGCGCGTGAAACGACAATAGTTTTGTGATCAAGAGTGATTATAGCCTGTGTGCATTATGCAAGGAAAGCCCTGGCTGTAGACTTTGAATTCGTTTTTGTTCTCCTCTTTAGCTCTGTATGCTGTATGTTTTGTCTGTTTTTTTTGTGAGGTTTAACAGCAACGGCAGTTTCATCAATTCGGCCGTCATGTCACTGGACATTCTCGATATTCCTGACGTGCTGCAGCCGCCCATCATTGTAACCATGAAACATATCAAGGTCAGCGACGGTTTTTTTAACTGGCGTCGATAGATTGACGAATGTCGTTAATATCTCCACCCAGTGAACGGAGTAAATAACGACCGTACTTAACTAACAATGGCGTTTATGGCATGGTTATCGTCTGTCCGTCGTCCGTTTGTCGTCTGTTTGTCACGGAGGTATCGTGGCTAAACGGTGCGAGCCAGAGTCTAAATTGCTATTGATCACTAATAGAAAGTAGAATATTAGCTTTTAAATGACATGAAAATCAATGACCTTGGATGACCTCGAAGGGTCATAACGCACTGTGGAATATTGTGGCTAAACATTAAGTCGTAGAGGGTCGGCATTGGTACCGTCGGATAGGGCGCTAGCGACATTCTATAGGCTGCCAATAGTAATCAAGTCTCCATCTGCAGCGGTTTGGCCGCAATTTTTAATGGAAGGTTTTAAGGTATAAATGGTCGTATTTCGGAAACGGTGAGAGAAAGAGCCAAGGTTACTATCAATCATTAATTGGAAGTGGCAGGCCCTTCCAGATTGCATAAAAATTATTGACCTTGGATGACCTTGAATGTCTCTGACAACCAGTACGGTCGGCTATCCTAACGACAGCTAAGCTTCTTGTTTTCAAATGTGTTCCGTTGTTTATGTGCAGCAGATCAGTTAATCAGACCAGTTTTAGCGTCAAAACGACTAAAGACTTTAAACTTGGCCTGCATGTATCTAAGGACAGTCCGCATATGATCCTATTGAGATTTTCCGTGAAAAGGCGTTGCCAGCCTGCGTGACTTTTATATTTTTTGGGCGTTACGTGTTACTGCTACTATCTCGGAAAGTGTCAAAGTTACGGATTTTATTTTAAAATTGCCACACAGCTTTAAATTTTAATTTCTAAATATTTATTTGGCGAAGATGTATATGCTCTCACGGTCGGCCTTTTAGTTCACCATACACTTTGATCTTTTTATGTTAAACTGTTTGTCTACATTTAGACGCAAATTAGCCGTTAAGAAATAATTGTAGGTGCTGGAAAACAGCCAGATATTTTAATTTTGCCATTAAATTTGCAGAATATCAAAACTTTTACGTTGTTGTACTTGCATTTTTATAATGTGTGAATAATGTTTGCAGGAAATAAAGATCAAGACGCAGAGAGGAAGCTGTGTGCACTGGAACTTTACCAGGTAAAGTATTGTCAAAGAGGAATCAGTTGGCATGCACAATTTAAAGACTTACCAGGAACACCCAGTGGCGTCATTTCAGCATATATAGTTGGGGAGAGAAGGGGGTCTCAGTAATCATTGGAGTCTCAGTCTACGCAAAGTATTGTTCTTGCAACAGTAACACTGTTTCGGAAGTACAATTTACAAAGAAAATAGTTAAAATCATAAATTTTTGGGGTCCGAAGATCCATACAGCCCACAAGTTTCGGCTGCAGCCGTGCGTCATAAAGCAAACGACGATGTAGTATATGCGATCTGAGCGCGGTTTCAGTACGATACAACACTGTCTGGAGTGGTATAAGCTCATATTCACAGCATAGCGGACACATTAACGCTATGGCAAAGATGTAATGTGATCACGTGATGTGATTGTGTGTAATTCAGCGGTCGTTGGTCGTCGGCTAACACGACAGTGACATCAACGAATGCGACGCACACGATTTGCAGTGTCCGGCATCTCACAAACTTCGCAATACTCGTCAGCGCTTACACGCCGGTACGTCTGGCGGCGTATTCAATTACGTCACTTTGTGCGGTATATAGCTTTCAATAGAAAACCCATTACCCATCACGGAGCTACGGAACGTCACCTGCCATATGGAATCACACAGTGTTGCCTGCTACTCGACACAGGTGAACGCGCCTTGTCTTAACCCCAGCCAGACAAGCCAGTACCTAATTTACCTACCCCGGAGGGATAAAAGATTGAGTTGGCGGTTGGTTAAAATAACACTTAGGTGGTTTACCTGTTTGCCGACAGTCAATCGGACACCTTGGGTAGATCATTGGGTACTTTCGTACTAATGGCAGACACTAATTGAAACTGAATATTATTTGACGAGAATACTCAAAATTTAGAGTCCAAAATATTACCGCTAATACTGTTTCACAACGTCAAACATATCTAGATACGTACGTCTAACGGTTTGACTTTTCAAGGCCTGCACGAAGCCATTGAAATGAACAAACTGTTACTTCGGTTGAGTTTAGTTCAGGCCATTTCTGTCGCTTCGCACGCGCCTGAAAAAGTGTACATTCGTGACTACTGTACACCAATGCAGTGAGTAAACGCTGTTATGGCGCTTTTATGCGGTTTTTTTATGACTTTAACAACAGTAAATAACTAATCAAATCATTAAATATGCAAGTAAGTAAGTAAGCAGTTGATCGGTGTATGGGACGTTGCAGACGGGAGACTTAGCGATTGCTCTGAGTATCATTTCAGTGATTGGATGCGTCATCTCAAGCGTTTGCCTGTTCTTCACCATTGTTCTCTACATCGCCAAGTGGAAGTGAGTATACACATGCAGGTGCGGGCTACGTCACAACGTTACATATTTTCTGCAGGACCGCGACGATAAGAAGCATATAATCAAGTAGGCTGGGATATGAGGAACGAAACAAAAAATCCCCTTTCCGCCCCCTCTCTACGACGCCACTGCCCTCCACACACCTCCACCGATTACGGCCACTGACACTTTTTCGGGTCTCAAAGCGCGTACAGAACGACGGAACTAGACTGAACTAAACTGAGCTGGCACAGTTTAGTTTTTGACGAACTGATTATTAGGCAAACTGGGCGAGCTTATTGTTTATTGGCTGACGCGTACATGCGCATAGTCACGTAGTCATCGACGCCGTTAGGCGGTGTCTAAATTACTGCATTACTGTTTGCCCATTGGTCAGTTCGTCCAAAACTAAACCATGTCAGTTCAGTTCAGTTTAGTTACGGCGCACTGTGCGCGCCTTTACGATCTATGTTTAATCAGCATGAAACTGTCGTTATTGAAATATAGCTGGTGCCTATACTCATCATTTTCATTTTCACAGTATAGTGCCGATCTTTTTGAAGATATACTGACATTGTGTTGGTTGTTTTTTTGGTGTTGCTAATACAGAACAATGAAGTCTCATCGTGCGGTTGTACTACTCAACTTGTGCGTTGCGCTGATAGTCGCTAACATTGTCTTCGTAGCCGGAGTCGACAAAACGCAACCCACGGTAAAGTCCGTACAGTTTCCGCCCAACGTGACGCACGCAACGAACGCAACAAACGTAAAAAACGGACTCAACACAAGAATAGACACCGCTTCTATTTTTTGTGTTTTGGCCGTTGCGTCGTTTGCGTCAGCAACGACTGTTGCTTTCGTGGCAGCAATGACGCATGTACTTCTGGAATTTAAAAAAGGAAAGGGTTGGGAAATGAAGTTTTCTAGAAGATGAAGTTTTTTTTGTTAACTGATACGTAATTTTAATGTTTCAGGATGTATTTAGGTAATTTTGTAAGTAAATTTTATTTGGTGCTGTACAATATCGGCGATTGTCTAAACATTAATAAAGAAAAGTTAAAGGGTTAAAACATTGTCTAGCATTGTCTAACATTGTCTGTTTTTACACGGGCTATATAAGGGTTAAAAACTAAAGGCAATTAGAGGCAATACAGCTTTTAATGGTAACACATCTAACACATCATTTTTGCCCAAAAGCCATCTGGAGGCTACATCTGAACTAGAGTCCGCTAAAGTTTTTGCACAACTTCTGATTTTGCATTAAACAACTAAAAACTATAAAAATGCGAGACAGAGCCCAGCGTGAGGCTGCCCTCTGATTATTACTCGTCCACAATCTTGCCGGTGCATTCTGCAGGAGGCGTGTACTGTGGTGGCGGTGTTACTTCACTTCTTTTTCCTGGCGGCGTTCTTCCTGATGCTCGTCGAGGGCATTCAGTTGTCAATCTATGTCTTCGCCGTGTTCCATGTGCATCGGACGCGCGACACGGCAGCCATGATCTTTGCCGCTTGGTGTAAGTACTGGCTGTTACAGTAGTAGTTGTAGTAGGCCTACCACGTAGAGGGCAACAGTTCCGGCTGGCGGTGCTAGTGTATCGCTGCCTCCACGGCTCTGCACCTGGCTACCTGGCCTCAGAACTTCAGCGCGTGTCACACCTCAACGCACGTCGACGACTGCGCTCTTCGATTACCTCAGCGCTGGTCGCTCCACGCACTGTGCGTTTTACCATTGGCGACCGCGCCTTTCCAGCGACTGCTGCGTCGGTCTGGAACAGTTTGCCGGAGTCAGTCTGGTCATCGCCGTCGTTGCAAGTTTTCCGCAGCAGACTGAAAACCGAACTTTTTGCCCAGTCTTACAGCCATGACTAAAAACATCTCATTGCACTAACTACTATTACGTGACTTCACTGTTTAAGTTTATTGTTACGTGTCCTTGTAGTCTTAGGACTTAACGCCACGCTAAAGTTTATTCGTCCTTCATCATCATCGTCATCAACAGCAGTAGTTAGTGCAGCAGCAGCAGCAGCATTAACAAGTAAGTAAGTAATTCATATAGCGCGTTAACTGTATACAACTTTGAACGCACTCGACATGCTAGCAGAACGAGAAGTAGAAATGTTTAAGATGGCGTCTGGAAATATGTGTAAAGTGCGTGCTGCATTTAAGAATGTTGAGTGGAAAAGCGTTGACCACGATTTCAAGATCTGAGATGTCTATGGCTGTCAATGCTGGAGACAGGTCAGGTATTCAGAAGCCGTAGTAGCTAATGGGATGTTTACACGATCCAGCAAACGTCCAACAAACTTCCAGCAAATGTATTCAAAATACACGTGCTAATGCTGGACGTTTGCTGGATCGTGTAAATACCCTATAAGTAAGTACGCGGTGGTTTAGTGGCGTAACGGTTAGGACGTTGGACTTACTGTCAAGAGGTCGCGGGTTCGACTTTCGATCGAGTCGCTATCAGGCGACTACCTGGATGCGTGACTGTCCACAAATAGGTAAAATAACTCGATGTAACCAACCACCAAGCCTATCATCTTTTCGGAATAGCTGAATCGAGTACCGGTCTCCTAGACTGGGGTTAAAGTCGGGCACGTTTACCTGTGTCGGGTGGCACGTAACACTATGTGATCCCATATGGCAGGTGGCGATGCATAGGCCCGAGACAGGTTAACGCTAAAAGCTATAGACGATGCATCTTTAACCTTTTAAACTTTGTCGGTATGTACGTAAGTTAGTGTTAGTAACTAATTAAGTAAGGTACGATAAGTTTGCAATTTATAAGTGAAACGGCACACTGGTGTATATTGGATGCAAAACACGTCCAGTGTATCAGCGTCATAACGTCTTGTATGCGTTGTTCTGTAGTTAGTCGTCGACGGTGCATGCTATAGTCGTAGTTGTTGTTGTTGCTGCTGCTGCTGCTGTAATTATAGCGTGTTGTTGTAGTTTTGTCGTTGGTCGTGGTCGGTGTTACGATTGGCGTTACAAGAACGGAAGGCTACGGCGACGACAAACAGTAAGTAACGGCCTACTCGCTCTACTATAGCATGTGGGAGTTACGAGACACGCGTTGCGCCGCACAAACTGATTCAGTTCATTTCTGTGCCTTTGTACACTCTTCTATATCTTTAAAAGTTGTGTGATTTTGACATTGGCTATCATCATCGTCATCATCATCGACAACCGTGGGCTCAATGCCCGTTGGTGTCTGACGCCATTCTTACTATCGCTGCCCACCGCTGCCTATCTAGGGCAGCGTGGCTTAACTCCTGCAGGGTTGTCCCACACCACTG
>Ga0209367_1012464_pt1 | contig 11109 bp, 7 predicted proteins | sample WorMetLIZISLAND2_FD_187412 | JGI IMG/M metagenome (GOLD analysis project Ga0209367, IMG submission 187412) | Marine gutless worms symbiont microbial communities from Max Planck institute for Marine Microbiology, Germany - Olavius geniculatus... ... | reverse complement strand
ATTAATTACTAATAATAAAGATTAAAGATTACAGTCTGTCCACAGCAGAATCTTTGTGGTAAACCACGCTACGATGTGTCACCTGACATGCGTAAATCGTACCAATCCTCGCACCTTTATATGATATCTTGCTCGGTGGTAGTAGGCCTATTTATAAGGTCACCACGTGTAAAGACGGGCATCTTTGCTAGCATGACAGTTGTTGGTAGGGAGCACAATTAAGGTATATTTAATCGAAAACAGATACTTAAAATTTGGAGATCAGCGTTCAAGTTGCCACAACTAAAATGGTTTTATGTCGAAAACACTTCTAGCACAGTTGGGGACGAGTATGTTTCCAAAGTTGATAGAATTTAAAATACTGGTATTTGCACTGAATTACATGTATCTGCAATTAATTTTCTAAAGTGTTTTTGATTTTATGTAGGCCTAGTTTAAAGGTCAGCTGCTAGTATTCTTGTTAAGAGCTTTGCTGTTTAGCTCACCGGTTTTGTATACTGTTAGCAACTGCTTACTTCTGATCTGCTGAGAAAATAAATGATATAATATTATATGTCCTAAGGAATCACTAATAATTCTTAAGCTCGAACATAGCTTGAAGCAGACTTACCGGCTTGCCTGAGTCGGACATCCTTGGACGTGTATCCGTGCTGATTCTTAGCCAGACACGTGTAGTTGCCGTACAGAGCCGGCTGCCAATCTACCAGTTTCACCTGTACAGGTAGCAACATTGTAAACTTCATTTCGCCATGGCGGCAGCAACACAAAAGATACACGAAAAGCAAACACCAAACAAGCACAAAATAACAACAAGCACGCAATGTAAAGTGTAAAAAAGAGAAAAAAAATGCAAACTAATAGCAACTAAAAACCTTTAGTTGACAGTTCATCCAGACCAAATGCATCATACCGAAAATGCATGGCAGAGTTACTAGACGACCGTAGAATTCGTAAAAAAACAACTCTACGATTATCCATCAATTTCAGTAACATTCTGTTAGAACAGCGTGCTCGACTGTGGGCGGCTTCCACGACAGTTGAGGCGAGTACTAAGCAACAGAAATAAACTGAAATGAACTGCAATATATCGGCTCAGTTCAGTTCAGTTCAGTTGCACTGTACGGACTGTACTTGTAAAGCGAACGAAACGCGACAGTTCATTCCAATTCGTTTTCGCTCTGCACGCGTGCCTTAGCAGTAACACACGTATGAAACTATAGTGCGTCTGGTGCATTTCGACCGATAGCGCAAAACATTAGTAATCTTCCACAGTTATTCACAGCGCACACTGTCGTTCCGCAGACAACAAAAGTATACAATATCAGAAGTAATGCTTTAGTGCGGCACACCTAACAGGCCCCAGTACGGGTTTTGCTTATGCGTCTGTCTGTCTGTCGCTCTGTCCATCCGCATGTCCAATAGGCGTTCACTAGACAAGTAATAGGCGTAAAAAAGTAAAATTAAAAAACGTTCTCTAGTGCCATTTTTTGGTCAAAAGGTCAAAGGTCAGGGCTAAAATAAAAACTAAAGTTACACAGCTGTGAGCGGACGGCCGCATTATATGTCGAAACGGGACCGACATCTTTTAGTTAGATTACACAACATTTGCATGCGTAGTTTTCTAGCACAAAGCTATGACTAAAAAACTGGTTAGAAAAAAAAATAAATTTTCAGCCTTTTTGAACCGTAACACCTCAAAAATGCAAAAATAAAGTTTCACGCTTTCATTTAATATACAATTCGTAATACAAATCAAATTTAATTTCATATTTTTTATCGTGATTTGCAAGTTCTAACGTTACACCATTCACTATACAAAAAACGACGTGACATGGAAAATGGCGTACAGAATGTTTTTTCTGCGTCTTCAAATTTGCATTCTTTGTGCACAAAAAACCTAAATAACCTTCAAAATCTAACAAAAAATATTATTAGATTGTGACCAATCTAATGTACTCCTCGCGCGCATCATTTTCTTTTGTATTCTTTTAAAAACTTTTTCGTTCCCTTTGGCATGTATTAGATACCCGGCGTCTAATTGAGACCCGTTTAATATTATACTAATAATGACTGGCGTCGAGGTCGTTATTGGAAATTGTCTCCCAGAAGTTCATAAAATATTGCCCGATGTTAAGAATTGAGAGGAAAAAATTTCCAATAATGGTCGATGACGATAGTTGCAATTTGTCATGTTATACCTAAACGCATGCGTCCATCTGGCACCGTTACGGAGATATGGCGCCTCAAAGATAATGGGGTCACGACCTTGACCTTTTGGGATCACGGGACGTCATCGGTCACGTACGGTCACGTGATTATTCAACCCCCGGGGTTCGACTTCCTATCGGTGGTCCATTAGTGACCATGCGTCTATCTGGCACCGTTATGGAGATATGGCCGTTCCAGGAAGGCTCTTCCAGTAACAGAGGTCGGTCGTTGGTCGGTCGTCGGTCAGTCGGTTCTCAATATTACACTGATTTCATTTACTCCTCTTTGCTACGTTAAAAACGTAGCGCGCGAGGAGTAAAAAGTCTTTTTAAAAACGTAATTTTCTGCTTAACCTATGTCTATTCCGTCATGTTACAAATGTGTCAGACCTGAAGACGGCTGGTGACTGAGACGTTGGATCGTGACGTGACAACAGTGAACGCCGAGTTATCAGTAACCTGTTGTCCACCGCGGTACAACCACTGGACACTGGGCAGCGGAAGACCTCGTCCGATGCACGTGACATCACGTAGCTCGCCCGTCCAACCGACGAGTTCACTGTCACCGCTCGACAACTCCACTGATGGCAAGTCTGCACGCAACACAACAGATCAGAGCTTAAATTACGCTCAGCTCACACTGGCGCTGCTGCTTTCGCAATTTTCGGCTGCAGTCGTGCGTCATACAACAAACGACTTTTCAGTCGATGCGATCTGCGCGTGGTGGTTTAATTACTCGTACATCGAATGAGCGCGTAAAGCTCAAACTCTGTTACGCCGACTTTGCGAACAAAGTCGCGAACTTTGCCGCCAACTTTCATGACTTGTCGCAGACTTTCCCCGTGCATTGTAACGAACTAAATTTTATTAGAGCGACACAAACGAATCTGTCACAGACTTGTGTAGGAAGTTTGGTCTGAACGGTAGCTTACTGCTGCTGCTGACAATACTGCTACTAGCGATAGGTGCTGTTATAGAGGTGAAACTTAGAGAGGAAACTGTGGTAACCGGAAATACATTAGACCGATGTCGCAAATAGTACGGATGGTCATCCATTTAGCTGTGGGCCTATGTTGTTTACAAATGACAGAAAATTCCCGCTGGGATTTTCCCCGACTATCTTACTTCTCAGGATTCGCCCGTGGTAAGCGAGCACGCTCAGGCTTTACTTTCTAGATATCGACTAGCTGAGACCGACCGGGAACAGATGCAAACTAAACTAGACTAAGATTAGAAAGTGAAAACAAAACTAGAGGACCTTGAAAGAAACTTAGCAATTTTGTATAAAGAATAAAAGCAGTAAAGCCCCTATTAATAGGACTGTATTTTTTGTCGTTATTATTATTTTATTATTATTATTATTATTATTATTATTATCTATCGTTATTAGTTATGTTTCTTTCGTGTTTGTCATTTGACGAATATATAGGACCGAACGAAAAGTAAACAACAATTAGAAATCAACCGCCCGCGACGCATCTGACTTTATATTTCCGGTCGAGAACAAAGACTTTCTCTGCCGGGCAACAACAAACCAAAATCTTCTTCCTCACAATCAAACGAACGAGTCAACAGCAGATAATATCTTCATCGAAGTGAACAAGTTTTCAGTAAACAGCATCTATTTTTTTCACAAAGTCAACGAACAAGTCAACAAGATGGCGAACTCGTGAGGGTTGCCCTAGTGCCCTCCCCTTCCACAACGCCATTGCTGCAAAAGATAGCGACTTGGCTACGTACATTCGACGACGAGTAGTACTTCGTAGCTGCTGGTCCCGGCGTCGTTGACGGCTGAGCACGTGTAGAAACCGGCGTCTGAACGACTGACCGCTTGAATGATCAGTCGACTGGAACCAGCCTTGGTGGGGTCCACCAGAATACGATTGTCAGCCTATAGCATAGCACAAATATCACAAATATCACAAGCAATAAGATCAGACAAAAACAGAACGCAACAGACACTTCTGAGCAACCAAGTCTGAGAAAAACGACTAAAGTGGCTTCGATAGGCATATATGCTACGTACGAAAGACGAAAAAATCGCCAGTTAAGTTTATCAGTGGCAACAAAGTCGAACAAAAATCAAGAAAAAGGCTATCGAAGAGATGGATGAAAGAACTAAAAAGAGCTGGTGTAACTAAGTTTGGGAAAACATCTGGAAGACAAAGAATGACAATGAGTAACATCGCGGAAGACTCAAAACAGCGGAGGAAAATGGTTGTTTAAATTCTGTTTTCGCAAGCCCTATCTACACAAAATTCGTGTCGTTTGATGGAGATTTTGACGTCTGGTGACCTTAAACTTGACCTTGTGGCCTAAAAAGCACATCGATTACTTCTGCCCAGTGCCCAGGCCCGCCGAGAGTCACAGCGGAGTAGCTACTAAGAGCCGAAGCATTTAATCAGCTTTTCCCTAACCCTAGCCTTTATGACTCACTAGGCGCGTTTCTAGGCGCTTCGCACTGTAGCGTGAGCAGTAACCCTAGGTTTTTGTGCCAAAAACATAATAAGGAAAAGCTGACTAAAAAATTAACGGACCGCCTGCTGTGATCCAGCTCCGGCTCTTAGTAGCTATTCAGCGGGGCCGAGAAAAACATTCTCACGGGGTCACCAAACATTTTCACAGGGCCCCTCTAAGGAGAAATTTTTAATTTTTTTTAAAACGGTGCATTTTGGCGATTTCTGGCCGACGGTGGGGCCCCCAAAAGTTGCGGGTTCCGGGAAAACTTACCCCTTACCCCACCCTCTCGACATGCCTGCTCCTGCCGTGAAAATATGTTTACACTAATTTTTTTGATGTTTTTCTTGCTATCGAGCTAGCAGCCTGTATAAAACAAACACACAGAGAGACATTATGAACTGGTAAGACACGAAATGCAGCCTATTAAGACGACTGCATAATAAGCATTATCTTTAGACCACGACAAAAGTGTCATATAACTGAAGTAACAGAACACGTTATCTAAAGAATGAAGACTAACTGTGGTGGAGCAAGAAAGACGCTAATAATATACTGCTAATTGTCTAATATTGTCAAAACAAGCAATGTTGCAACTTGCACGTATAGGACATACCGTGCAGAGACACGTACTAATCACAAATGTAGTATGCAACGCAACACATATCGCCAAGTACAACCCAAGTATTGGAACACAGCAAATGTCAACGAAAATTAATTAATTTGCTAAGAAATGTCATAACGCAGAAAATTTAACGCCGCCAGAACTCAGAAGTGCTGTTTAAAAACCAAACTGCATCATAGCCTCAAACTCAGCAGTGGATATGCATGACAGACTGCTGTAGGCCAAGTCTCTATAGACACTATGCTTAGTTGCTTACTCAATTATTAGAACTACATTTAAGAAAGATAAGCTGAGATAGCAGCTTGTCAGTGGCGGCAAATAATGTAACTGCACGCACAGGAACAATCACAGGCACAAGTACAAAGTACTATAATTGCTAAAAAGCCTAAAACCGGCATAGTTGTTTTGACAGTTTGCCGTCTAACCGGTTGTATGCCTGCCACATAGTTGTCAGCGGTTGTGCTACGTCTCCAGGAGATTTCAGGCATTGGACGTCCGAGAGCGTTGCAGACGATCTCACAAGTTCTCCCCTCAAGCACCACCGTAGCATCCTGCTCCTCTATCACTGGCAGCTCTGCAACGGCACAACACCGCATTGCATCATAACTATTAACCAGTCTGCTTAGGGGTTCAGGTTTAAAGTTGTTTATAGCTTCTTATAAAAAACCCATTGCGGTGCTACCGAGCGTCACCTGCCATGTGGAATCACACAGCGTTACCTGCCACCCGACACACATAAACGCGCCCCGCATCAACCCCAGCCAGACAGGCTGGTACTCGATTTACCTATCCCGGAGGGATGGAAGGCTGAGTTAAGCTTGGTGTTGGTTATATACCGAGATGTTTTACTTGTCCGCACACAGTCACCCATCCGAGTAGTAACCAGTTGAGAGCGTCCCAAGCGGGAATCGAACCCACGACCTTGCGATCGCAAGTCCGACGTCGTAACCGTTACAATACCAAGTACAGAAGAACGAGAAACAAGCGTCAAATGGGTAAGGAATTAGGACGGGAAAAACCCTTCCCAACCGACTAGGAGCCTAGAGCGAAAGTCGTAGACAAACTCTAAACAAAAATGGCTCGGTTGTGTAACGGTTAAAACGTTACTAACGATCGAAACGTCTTGAGTTCAGCACACAATCGGGTTGCTATCAAGTCGTTACTACGGTTGACAGGTAAACCATCTCGATAAGCTTTTAAATTATAACCATACACCAAGGACGTCAACTCAGCCTTCCTTCCTTACGGGGTAGATAAATCGAGTACCGACCAGTCTGGCTGGGTCTAAAGAGGATGGCATCTATAGCACCGTGTGGTGACTATGGTCCCATATGGCAGGTGAGGTTCCGCAGCTCTGATATGGGTCAGCGGCTAAAGACATCATTTAAACTTTTTATGCACCGGTATAGTTTGCTATCGAGTTCTAGTCGGTTCGAATTTTGTTAGATTCCCATTACATACCAAGAACAGTGACGTTGACAGGAAGTTCCTTGCTGCCGAGACTGTTACTGACACGACAGATGTATCGACCCTCGTCGTCGAGGTCGACGGATCTCATGAAGTACGATCCGCCCACGTTATGCAGCTTCATCCGCACGCGGATCGACTCTGACATCTGCTTCTCCTGCTCACGACAACCGACCATAACTTACAACAGTGATTGGAATTTTTGCAGTAAAAAGAAAAATAATTGCAGTATTTCATAATTTTTGGTACAAATCATCTCGAGTCTTCACTTCAGCAAAACAGTAAAAACTTATCGTACATTAGCGTGTCATACGTAAGGCACTGACGTAACTAGAACGTTATCAAAAATGTGGTTTTCGCTGAACTTGGACACAAAAACTCAACGTCATTCTGGATAATAACTTTAAAAAATTCAAACATATTATGCAATTCATTTAGGCCTACTTTGATTAATGACGTGCTTGAAACCAAAGACAAGCAGTGCAAAAATAGAACGGCAATAGGCATACAGTGAATCATACCAAAATACTCCAGTGTATATTATACAGAAGTGAGATCGTAGATATCAATACCTTGAACCACTCGTATTTGATGGGCGGGTTTCCGTCAGCCTCACAGGACAGTTCTGTTGATCGTCCCTTGACTACGAGACCGGCGCTAGGCTCACGCCGTATCACCGGAGGATCTACACAGACATCTCAACATCAGCTGCAAATTGTTTTAAAAGCATAACTTAGGCGCACGTGTTAATCAAAAATGATAACATGGTTGGGCAAATCTATAGGCTATTGAGCTAATAATAAAAGAAACATTACACCAGGGATGTTGTCCTTGGCCTTGGTCCTTGGTCTTGGGTTGTCCTTAAGGACAAAATCACAGTCCTTGGTCCTGGCCTTGGCCTTGAACCTTCAGTCCTTGGTCCTGTCTTTGGCCTTAAGCCTTCAGTCCTTGGTCCTGGCCTTGGCCTTGAGACTACAGTACAAAGTATTGCATTAAACTATTTTCACTCTTGTACCTTTAACCCAATGGAGACTCCACTATCAACACTCTGTCAGCAGTTTCCTTATGCCAAACAACTGCTCGGTTACGTTCTGTGTTCGCCGGCGACGTCAGCACCTGTGGAACGTGTGTTTTCGCAGAGCGGCCTTCTGATGCGTCCAAACCGAGCAAGAATGTCGAATGCTCTTTTGGAAACGCTTGTCTTTCTGAAGTGCAACATCTCACGTCTTTAAATCTTAAGCTGCTTGCTATGTGTTGCTGCAGCTGACTTGTCACCAGGACGGGCTAATAACTGTAAAGGTTGTGGCGATTTGAAGTTTACAAATAATCACTGAAACAGTAAACAAGAAAAGTGTCAGGACAGAGAGTGGAGAATAGGTCTACAAACAAATTAAAATCGTGACGTTTATTGAAGTCATTTGGTGTAATTTTTTAGTAATATACTGCTGATATGTAGTAAATATAATGGTTTTGTATTTTTTAGCTGTTTTGACATACTGTAGTATAACGAACGTTGAAGTAACAGTGAGATTTTTTGTATTGAGTATTGAATTAGTGCGTGTTATAATAAGTCCTTGATCTGGTCCTTGGTCCTGTCCTGTCCTTGTCCTTGAAGGTCAAGTCTTTGGTCCTGTCCTTGGCCTTGAGGTTTGAGTCCTTGTTAACATCCTTGCCGACACCTGTCTTAGGTATGACGAAACACCGCACCGGACCGCACCGGATGGTTAACGTTATGGTTTAGAGTCGGGTTTAGAGTTAACCATTGATGTAAAAAAAACGTTTTTTTAACGTTTTTTTATTATTGCCACGTTTTTTTGACAATTGCATTTTTCCCCGACCGACCCACGTTGCCATAGCAACGAAATTTGGGACAAAATGGGCTATAACTCGGCTTGCGTAAAAGATTTTTGCGCCTACAGGAGGTTTTCGGGGATAGGCCATCAAATGCTGCCAATTGCATTTTTTCCTGACCGACCCCCGTTGCCATGGCAGCGATATTTCGGACAAAATTGGCTATAATTCGCCTCGTGTAAGAGATATCTGCGAGATTTTTGCGTCATTTTTCTTTCCTGTTTCCTTACCTTTCCCTTTTTCCTTGCTTTTTCTTTTTCCTTTCCATTTTTCTCTCCTCTTCCTCTTTTCCTTCCCCTATCCTTTCCCCTTTTCCTTTCCTTTCCCTTTTTCCTTACCCTTTTTCTTTCCCTTTAGGTGCATGATACTCTCATAGAGCATGATGTGGAGTGTCACCTGCCATATGTTGTTTCCCCTTCTCCATTTTTCTTTCCTTTTCCCCTTCTTTATTTCCCATTTTCTTTCCTCTTCCCTTTCCCCGTCCCCATTTTTCTTTTCCGTTCCCTTTCTTTTCCCCTTTCCCTTGCCCTTCTTTTTTTCCTTTCCATTTCCCTTTCCTCTTCCTCTTTTTTAGTTATAATATTAACGGAGATATAACCGATGTAACCGACGCACGACGCCAGTTCTATTTCAATAACATTGCTGCTGTACAATTTGAGATCAAACATTTTGATTTTTTCTAATTATCTAAACAGCTAACTGATTATATTTATGCAGACATATACTGTAAACTATCGAAATGCATTCGACAGACTTCGTGTTCGTATGAACATTATCTTGTTTTTTAAAAATTTTTGCCACGTTTTAAAAGTTTTAGTTCAACGTTTTTTTAATTTTCTAGAACGTTTTTTACATCTATGGAGTTAACCACACTGGACAGCACCGCACCAGGCCTCTGATGCGGTCCGGTGCGGTGTTTTGTCAGACCCCACTCGTTTTCACTAATTTTACACACATGGTGGATTGGGTCACTGTTTCATGTAAACTGTCATTTTTTACTAACTGCATAAAAGGCCCGGCCCACTATGTGCACCACCGACCTTTATAGCCGCCTTGGAAATCAAGTATGTCGTGAAAACCTTGTTGTTCTGTGATTACCTCAAACTCTGCTACAACTTTATAGTGTGACGTACAGTGACTACAGTCAGATCTTTACTCATTCGACCGAAATTTAACTATAAGCACACTTGCGACACTAGTCACACTACTGTACCAGTGATGTAAACTCCTCGGGTTACTGTCAGTGACGTAGGTGTAACAAGATATTAGTAACAACATGCGAAGAACAAGAAACAACCTTTTATCAGAGTGGCCATTTCTCAGTGACAAAAACATTTATACAACCTGTGTGCGTTGTTGGCTGGAGTTCTTCGTAAACGTGTTCTTGTGTGGGGTCAAATTGCAGCTTTTCATAGACACTGTCAGACTTTGGTAGATTCTCGTAGACTCCTTCCTGTACAAGCTGTCGTTTTTGTGTTGCAGCTGTCACTTGTCTGGCTACGGTCAGCTGGTCTTTTACATTCAGCAGCTGTTTTCTCGTTTCACTCAGCTGCTGAATCGCGCTGTTTAACTCTCGCTGTAGTTCGCTATCTCTGTCTGCAGTATCTGAGCTTGCGGCCTGAGACTGAACATTCGTTGATCTCAAACCTCGCAGCGCTGGTTGTGTCGTGGGCCGAGTACTTTTTACTGCGTCTTCTAGCGACTGTTTCAGTTGATCATTTGTCACTCTCAGTTCAGCGTTCTCGCGTTTTACGCACTCGACTTCAAGCTTTAGCCGCTCGATTTCAGCGTTCTGCAGTTCAACTAAGCGTTGGCTGCTGGCGTCTTTTTTAAACATTTTCTACAACACATCAGTGACAAATTGCGCTTCAGATTATTTCTTACAGTAGCCAAGCCGCTTACAACTGTTACTTACTATCTAACGGCGTGACTGAACAAACCAGACGACACGCGTCAGGCATGACGTCACCGCCGGCCTGCATTGCTGACAATACTGAACAAAATTTCTTTTATATCCACAAAATGGCCATATAAACAAACAAACTACTGTTGCACGCATAACCCGTTTAATATAGGCCCGGAAAACACTTCAATAGTGCTAATTTACGGACGTGTGAAGATGACGGGATTGGCCTTTTATCATTGATGGTGTTTGACGATGTTTGACTGTAATTAGTACAGATAAATACCCCCACTATAGCCTAATATGATGAACAAACCTGCAAGAAACATATTCCGCTCGTTTCTCAGTCGATTTTTGTCTGTCCAATGCAATGCATAGCATTGGACAGAGTATAAAATCACCTTTGTGTCCGTGCGTCCGTGCGTCAACATTTCTTAAGCTATCTTCCTTTCACCTTCCCTTTCCCTTCCCCTTCTCCTTTCCCTTCTCCTTCCCTTTCCTTTTCCTGTCCCCTTCTCCTTTCCTTCTTTCTTCTCCTTCTCCTTCTTTTCTCCTTTCCCTTCCCCATTTTCCTTCCCCTTTCCCCTCCCCCATTTTCC
>Ga0209367_1012463_pt1 | contig 11109 bp, 7 predicted proteins | sample WorMetLIZISLAND2_FD_187412 | JGI IMG/M metagenome (GOLD analysis project Ga0209367, IMG submission 187412) | Marine gutless worms symbiont microbial communities from Max Planck institute for Marine Microbiology, Germany - Olavius geniculatus... ... | reverse complement strand
GATTCCTGTTATCTGCCCCACCACCAGATGCCACCAAGGACACATCAAGATCCTCTGATGCAGCTGAACTCGTTGGTGGTATTTGCGAAGCTGTTGTATCCCCGTTCTCTGACACAGAACTTGACTCTGTCGACTGACCTTCGGCAACGGTCTTTGGTGCCACTGTAACTTTAACTGCGCCTGCTTCTGCAGCTGACAATGAAGTTGTTGAGTCTGACTTTCGCTGCTGGCCGTTTGACGCCAGCGTCTCCAGCGTTGATCCATTCGGTAGACTGGAGCTCCAGGAGTATGACTTGGTGCTTGCTGTCAGCGTTGCATTCCCGACCACCGATCCACTCGAATCCAGCGGCGTGCTTCTTCCAGTCTCTGCTACCAACAGTTCCCTAGCACCACCACCAACGCTACCACTTCCTTCCCGGCTGTCTGACATGCTCCCAGGTTCCGATGTGCAGGACACCTTGGATGGTTGCCACGAGTATTCTCGAACTATTCTTTCAACCTCGAACTTGGATTTGGCGGAGCTTATCGCAAATGCTAACTGGCGGACATCAAAAGCAGGAGTTGCAACGGTGGTCTTTGCTCCATTAGCATTAGCCGGCAGCGAAACATTGGACGACAATGGCACTGACACACTGGAAATGTCACTGGGGTTGTCACTTTCTGTGCCAACGAGATCCTCCGCTGTCATTGTGCAATCAACTTGATCCTCTTCTGCTGCCGAGTTCTCATCTGCATCAAAATATCAATAATGCCCAATGCCAGATTATTCAACAATCGATCGGAAAAAATGTTTAACTTCGGTAGCCATGTTCTGAAACTTTACACTTACGACTAATTAGTAATTCCCAACGAACAGCAGTCCAGTTGTTCTATATACAGCTGCAACATGTGCTTTGCCCATCTTAAAAACGTGCAGTTTACCACTGGTATTCTCAAACTTTAGATAGAATAAAAACTGACTCGGTTACAATGCTGTATCATGGGTGAGAAATGGTTTCTATTGCACTAAGAAACTCGGCTGTCTGATTTGCCTTCTCCAATTCCTGACAGGTGTCACTCACCTTTTAGCCACAAGTTCGATTGGCATCAGCTAATGGTAAGCACCATAATATTCTGGACTTTAAAAATACAACAAAGATCCATCTGGGGCAGTTACCAAAATGGGTCAGAAAAGCTGGCCTAAATTTTCAGCAGAAAAATGAGACAGTCCAGGCCAAGACAAAAAAAAATCAAAGAGCTGAGCCAAACCTAGTGGACAAAACAGACTGCAAAGAATAATTTAGGCCCATGGCTAGTAGCAGTTGGCAAAGAAACTAAACTGATGTAAACATTTCCAAGAACAGCTGTGACGAATGTGCCAATTTCGAGCTCAAATGTTCAAAGATCAAAGTCAAAAATTTGCCAAAAAAATAATGCATTGATGAAAAGTTTCTGCCAAAGTGGTTTAAACTGCAGCTGTTGTTAAACCAATGCAGCAGAAGCAGGTTTTTGTCAGTTCTGCCACTTTCAAATTTTTGTGTTTATTTTGATATTACAAAATAAATGCAAAACAATACAATTCTTCTGTTTTAATAATAGTTTCTTGATAGGTATTTTGCAACAAAGATTCAGTTGCATTACAAACGGTGAATTCTGCTTCTAAAATATCATAATTTGGCACAGGTTTCACACATTAATCTGCTTACACTACAAAAAATAAGTGCAATACACATTTTCGAGTACTCTTGGCCTCAACTAAAGGGGATGTCAGACGAACGACAAAATCGGCCGATTTTATCTGCCGACAAAATCGCCCGACAAAAATCTGTCGTGTGTCATGCAAAAATCGCCCGATTTTGTCGGCCAAGATAGAGTATGTTCTATCTTCGACGATTGTGTTGGCCGACTTTTTGTATATTGGACAACAAATTTTGTTTATGTTGCCATGGTAATTGTTTACAACGAAAGATGAATATTTATTTTAGTTATTTATTGTGTTTGTTATTTATTTTCGTTCATTAGATGCAGAAAAAAAGTGATGCAAGTATTATTTTGCGATCTGCATTCGGCTGTTGTGCTATTGTACGAAGTAGCAGATGAAAATATCGGCCGTGTGTCATGGTTCACCGATTTTGTCGACCAATTATGTCGGGCAACTCAACCACGCCCACAAAAGTCGGCCGACTTTGTCGTTCGTCTGACATCCCCTTAAGTTTAGCCGGTTTAAACGTCATGAGCAGCAGAAACCCAACCCTGATGCAAATCTGGTTCAAGGTGCCGTGAGCCAGCCAGCTATGATCCCTTGATCCAGTTAGCTGAAGTCTACAGCTCCAACTACCAAGGTCTCCAAAGAACACAACCTCATTAACTGTCACATAACAAATACAGTACATAGAATGCTTCAATTTCCAACTACTATTCAATCAGAACACTGCTGGTGGCTCACCAGATGTTCCACCGGTGGCAGCATTGACCACCAGTGTATCAGACTGGATGCTCGATGTTGACGACGTGCGACTTAGTCGCAGCAAAGCCAGAGATCTCGTCTTAGCGGGCGGCGGAGTCTTTATGTTGATACCAAATGTTGGCTGCAAGAAAACGCAGACATTTGGATACAGAGCTCGTACTGGGTTGTCTGATAAAAAAGTTGCCAATCTTTCAGAAAGGGAGAGGGTTTAGTTCATGGATTGAATCATCAATCAGGATCGGTAAACAGGGCTGACAATATCAATCATGACATTGGCTTAAACTTATTTAAACACTTAAATAGACCCAAAACAAAAGTGGTAGCATTCGCCTGTATTGAGTAGCAAGCAAGCAACAATCTTATATGACACGTGAGTCAGTCGACGTTCCATAGTATTAAAATGAGTTATCCTGTGAAAAGCCATACTCAGCTTTTACATCTCTTAACGATATATATCCGACCAACAGCACGGCTATATGAAAAAAGCAGCAACAGGTATGCATGAAAACTGCTAAGAAATGCAATGAAATTAATTGAAAGAGAGAAAAATGAGTCCGTGTGCTACTCACGCGAGCAAAGATGTCGTTGCCGTCCAAGGAGCCCAAAGGCTCGGAATGTTCTGCGATAAAATTCCCCAAAGAAGCATTAGCATCCATTATTCGAGCCGTCTCAGGCGTTGGCTCAAAGCTGTCAAGCCAACTCGAGTCACAGTATGATTTGGCCATCAGCGAGTTAAATGTGTCATCCTAGTCAACAACACACACGTGCTATGCACCATTTTTACGTCTTTATTCGGGTGACATCATGTCAGTCAAATGCCTCACAGTACGTCTTCTGGTCTGCGATGTCTGTCAGCAAAGTGAAATTCCCCAACATTTCCCTGATGATTTGGAGCACAACGCACCATTCTAACTGGTACTCAACTAGCATAACTTCATCCTAGTACTAACTAAAATATAACATAGATACAAATATAAGAAACTAAAACATAAGTGGGCAACATTGAGCAATAAACAGCATAAAACAGTTAGCTGAGCAGCCAATTCGGAACTGGGTCACAACAGCAATTCAAGTTCATATCTACAACGCCAACTCAACTCAACTCAATTCAATAGTTGAGCTAAATCTCGTCAGATATCATAAATGTGAATTAGCCATTAGTCATAACCACTTCTTAACATCTAAAATTTCCCAAAAATGGCAAAATGAAAAACGCATGAAAAATCCTGAGACACTAACAAAACAAGAAATCCGAGCTAATGCTGATGAGACAAGCGAAAGCCCACAGCAGTTCCTGTTCGCAGGTAATCATCTTGGGCTATCTCCATCCATTTCGTTGCAATTTTGCAGCCAAAAATCACTAAAAAACCTGTATTTTTAGAGTTCAAGATCAATCAAGGTCATCAATGTTGACATTTCTAAAAAGCTCGTCGCCAGTGCTTGTTATGATAAGCAGCATGTCTGTGCCTACCTACAACCATTTTCACGTTAGATGAGCCAATAACGATAGAATAATGCTTTTTAAGGGGGGTGCCCCTCTTTCGCCCCCTTGTTCATGGGGACCCCTTTCACCCAGTGGCATGAAATTTTGTCACGAAATACTAGACACTAAGCTATCATACGGCGAAAACCAGAACTCTCTATCTCACCTGGGCTGAGAAAATCTGTACCAGATCGTGACAGATGGACGGACAGATGAATGGATGGAGTTACCATAGCTAATAGGCGCTAAACTAGCTCTCATGCGTGAAAATTGCTGACACATACTTACAGGATATAGCAGTTGCTAAGTCACTGTCAAGTGCAAAAGTCTTTCAAGTTTAATACCTTTCACTGGGAAATTATAAATATACAGTAGTAAGAATAACACATTTATTAATCACCACCTTGGAAAATTTGTTCTCCTCTTCAAAGGCTTTCTGCGCATTGTCAAGCATCTCCAAACACTCTCCTGCAGAATAAATGACTAACACGTAAAATGCGAGTGAATACTGCGTAAAACATGATCACCATGTAGAAAAGATTTTTTCCAACCCGGTGCCCTAGTCTTCCATTAGTTCTCGATTCACAAATAAGCAATAATACTACTAGAAGTACAAAACTTGACATTTTCACAAATATTAAGTATTAATCACTTAACATGATCATGATGCACTTTTGCTGATGTACTGACTTCAGGATATATCCATGGTTGTTAGCTAAATATGAAATTTAGACTGATTAATGGTGTGACATGGCCGTAAATCAAATCAAAGCAGTTAACGTATGGTGGGCCCGGTTAGTACAGGTGACGACCTATGGGCAGGTAAACCATTTCAGTATGAAAGCAGCCAATTACGTTGACTCAGCCTTCTACCCTCTATGGGATGGTAAAATGAGTACCGTATCAGCTTTTGGGCTTATAGCATAAAGTGGCGATTGTAAGCGTAGTGCTGTAGCTGACAGTTTAGGCAGATCCAAGCTGTTGCCACCAGGGTTGAAGAAAAGAGATTTTTTTAAAATAAACATTGAAAACATCGCCTTTTTGATTTAAATCAGATTTTTTGTTATCAAAATCATTTTTTAAAATTTTTATTAGATTTTGACACCAATCAATGCTATCCGTGACAGCCATTATGGTTACTTTTATCGGTTACTTCGTGGATGACAGTAATTGGCCATGATTAAGGGGTTTTTTGTAATTATGTGTGTTATTTGTTTCTATAGCAGCCTACAATTTTAACATAATGCATGCATTCTAATGTCTGTGAACAGCTATGGGGCTGCAACTTCTTCAAGGCAAATAATGGACGATGAAGACGACTGTAACATTTCAAACGCCTGTAAGTGTTCATTGAAACAAAATGCTGAAAGCAACCAACTGCGTGACTTCACTGTTTAGGCTTATTGTTACGTGTCCTTGTAGTCTTAGGACTTAACGCCACACTAAAGTTGATTCGTCCTTCATCATCATCATCATCAACTACCAACAACATGAGCAATTAACAAGAGTCAAGGCAAAGTCTTTGGTGACGTTAACTTTGGTAATTTGCAGCAGGTTAAGCCAACTCAGCAGCTCCGAAATAGTCGAACATTTGTGTGTAGGTCAGAATAAAACTAGGTAGCAAGCACTACATTGCACTGAATACAAGGCATAATACATAATACACATAATAGATTATATAATAAAAACAGCCATCAAATTTACAGAAAATATGTAGTTTTACTTTCGGTGATTTGAACCAATTTAAATCATGATTTTATTGCTGATTTAAATCATGATTTAAATCGACTTAAATCAACGATTTAAATCACTTGATTTAAATTGCATCAACCCTTGTCGCCATGTGGCTATCAATATTATCACTGTTAGGTTAGTTTCGAAACAAATCTGACAGCGTACCAGCTGGCTTAAAGTCCTCACAATTTCCACCTATGATGTCCGAAATCTGCAATCTAGTGCTGTCACCTGCGGGAAATCCCGAGTTGTCCAAAGGACGATGATACGCAAGGTCGATTGTGGTATTTCCACCTGCATCAAATACAGGCCCGTGCATAAAAAGTGTCAACTTTACATAAACGAAGCAATCAAACAGTTCTGACTAGAAGCCCAATCATAGCAGTAAGTAATCAAAACTTGATTCAAAACAGAAGCTGTATCAAAATTTGTACTGTAGCCATACTGCATAATTTCTTATAAATAGCATAAATGGTGTAACAGATTACAAACTCTAAAAGTATAACTGCAGTTAAACCAAGATGAAAATTACATCATCCAAAAACTAAAACTAAAATAGTTTGCATGATGAAAAAAAATTAAACAAGGTAGAAACTAAAACCGAAAATTGAACTGAATTTTAAAAGTAGAATATTACTGCAAAAACAAAAGACAATACTACAAAACGTTCCAACAGACAACTTCAAAATGTCACAAGACAGGTTTACCATCGAGCGATAGGGAATGACCAGGTAGGCTGCTGCTGCTGAATGACGTTGCAAATGGAATTGGATTGGCACCATCCTAGATGCACAGATGACAAGCTTACAGAACCACAAAATATGGCCCATCAACAGTCACTCATTGCAATAAGAAAAACACGGAGCACTTCTGCAATTAACATGCAACACTGGATAAACGTATCATGTGCCGGAGAAATGAACTGCAATAAATTATTTTCAACTGGTGCAGTGGCTTGGCATAGTGATTAACGTGTTGGCGTCGATTAATGAAGTTACTCTATGCCAGGCTCTTAGTACTCGAATCGGTGACCATCGGCAAATGAGTAAACCATCTCGGTATATAGCCAGCCAGCCAGGTCAACTCAGCCTGGCCATCCCTTCGTGAGTAGATAACGCAATGATTACCAGCCAAAGCTAGGGTTTAAACAAGCATAATGCACAATGTATCAGCAGCCATTGCAATGTAAGCTCGTGTATGGCTGAGGGCTGAGAAAATGAAGACCCTCACAGCCAACAGCCTTTGCAGCCCAGAGAGAACTTTAATCACTTGCGGAATAATACAGTCAGTGCCCACGGCAATAGCATCAATAAAACAAGATAAATTCCTGAGGTTTTCAGAATCAAAATCTGATAAAAATGACCAATTTTGGCAAGTGTGGTTAAGTTGACAAATAAAATCAGCTGACAAACTGTACGTATTTTTCCTTAGCAAACTGAATAAACCAAGCAATTTGAGCAAAGCTCACATGACATGCGACAGCAGCTGTCCTGCCACCTGGGCAATCAGTATACAGCATGCAATAAAATAATAATGTGCCTTGAAGGAGTACCCAAATTTGAGGCCTCCGTACGGAAGACTAGTTGAATTTAGCAGGTTGATTGTTAAAAATGAACGTTTTATACTAAAAATTTCATACGCAGGTTGTCTAGGTCTATCTGCAGTCATTTCAGCACAATTTACTCTTTAAAAATGTGTAATACAGTGAAAGAATTGAAAAAACATCAAAACTCGTTATTTTGGGGGTTCAGGGTCATTCAAGGTCATCAGTGTTGACATAATTAAAAAGCTTGTCACTAGTGGTTGTTATGATAATCGGCATGTCTGTGTCTAACTGCAATTGTTTTCAAGCTAGACAAGCCAGTACCGGTGAAATAACCACTCTTCAGGGAGGAGGCATACATTCACATACAGATGCCTTGCCAACGACTTACAGACCCTGCCCCCCCTGTCCTCCAATAGACAGCATTATCACATTCATGACTGTCTGGAGGATAACAAGGAAGATTATTAGAACCGCCATTATTGTTAATTACATATGCACGCATATAATGGAGTTCTTACAATTTTAGGTTTAGCTTTTTTTTGTATTTTGTGTTTCTGAAAAGGTTTAACTTACTGTTCCATTATTATGTGTTGGTGTGCATTCTGCCTGGAAAGGCCGTCTCCGAAATGACCTATACTGTGTCGGGCGGGACGTTAAACCCTACTCACTCACTCACTCACTCACTCACTTACAGACCCTGTCTGTTAAAATAGCTGAAAGAAGAGCAATCGACTCACAAACTGTGAGGAGGATTCATTGTCGATGGTCCCAGTGGCAGCGAAGTAGCACTCGTCCAGACCAGACACAGAGTGCAGCGACCTGCTGCTGTTACCTGGCAACTGCAAATAGACCACACAAGGTAAAGCAATTGCGCATTTTCCTGTTCACAGACAGCAAAACAAGTAATAGATCCAAACAATAATCTGCAAAGGCTGCCTGCAAAATCCTCAAAAGCGCTGCACGTTTTGCACACAAGTTCAGCATCACTATCCATAAGTCACTCGCGGTTGCGGTATACTTACTGTTTGTGATAAATTGAACTGAAGCTGGTTCTCTGTTGGTTTCTCACAACCCACGCCAGCTTCGCGACGAAACCTCTGCGAGTCGACGTAGTCCACCGCATCGCTCGACCAGACTGCAACGCCATCAACAGATATTCAGCTTACAGCTCATCATTTACGTCTCAGAAATCCCCAAAAACTCCCACATTTTTCAACTCATTCATCAGTTTTGCTCTTAAAAATTCTCACCCACCTACCCATTCGGTACCATATAGGCCGCTACTGTATTTCAATGTCAATGTTACGCGTGATTTTGTGTTTTTATGCATTTCTCCTCTTTGTATATTTCATCATCACAGGCTTAACTGTAAACTAATCATTGTAATATATTTGCTTCAATCAAGTAACTGTGCTAAAATGTTTAAAAATACTTGACCTGATGTAAAAGTGAACTGCTTTTTTCACATCAGCAGAACACTAAAAAACCGCCTTAATGCAATGCACTTCTTCATAACTAGGGCCCACAGTTTTCCACGGTAAATTTCGCCAAATTCTGTGGGCCAGTTCACAAAATTCCGCGGCTCACCTCGGCAAAATTGTTCAAATTCTGCAGCTTACCGCAGCCGTACATTTTGTGCGTAAACTAAGCTTTATTCTGTTTTTTAAAAAAACTTCAGTTTTTGGATGCTGGCATGGCACTCAGTTATGCTAGCAACATACAAATGAAATTATTGATTTTTTTTTCTTTTCAAAAGTGCAATTTGTCAATCAGTCCCAATGTGTTAATTTACGATTGTGCCGTATTACGATGGTAATTATTAGTAGGGACGCAGTTTCAGGCAGTTCAGTTTAATTTTTCTCAGCGATATAGTTAGTTTAAAGCCAACGATCGTACTAATCATCGATCATTTCTTAACTTTTGTAAAATTCCACGGAAAACGGCAAATTCTGTGGCTCAGCTCGAAATTCAGCGGCCCGCAGAAAACTGTGGGCCCTATTCATAACTCATTAAATAGGAATTGCTGAAAAATATGGAGATAGTTACCTCCATGTGAAACTGTAAAATCAAACTGTCACATCCAAGCATACCGGTATGTATGAGTTATCTTTTGTCTTGCAAGTGTCATGAATACAAACAAACAAATATGCCTATTTCAACTGAAACTTATGGCAAAAATTACGAACTAAGTTTAATTACTGAATTTTCCTGCGCTCCCCAGTCCCCAAAACAAGGCTTCAGAAAAACAAAGAACCAGCAATACCTTCCACGCTCGGTTGCTGCTAATACTAATTTCAGTCAATATTTGTTACAGTGGCTTCAAAATAGTATTGATTGACAACGAAAAAGAAAACTTAAGGCACTGTTATTGATTTTTTGCACTCTGGATGCCCTGAATAACAGTGTGACAGCACTAAAGTGTGGTGCTAACATTACGAGAACAAGTAAAAAAAACTTCACAGACCATCAACTTCTTCAGATCTGATGGCTAAAGACTGATTCTCAGTGTTAAGAGATGCCAAGTGTTCTGCATCCAGCATTGTAGCCTCAGCAGCACACTGAGAACTGTCTGGTGCATCAGTGGGTGTTAAGCAATCTTCATCTGAAACATCCGTCATATTATATGCAACTAGGATGCACATGTTACAAACTACGAACCAAACAACATTCGCTGCAGTATCAAGAAATCAATTTTCTCTCACTATTTGGTACATTTATGCTACAGTTCAACCCAAACGTCAGTAGCTACAAAAAAAACAAGAAGCCCAGCTGTCGCTACGATAGCCGACCATGCTGGTTGTCAGCGACCTCATCCAAGGTCGATGATTTTCATCTCATCTGAAAAAGTGTATGCGGTTTCCTAACAGTGATCAATAGCAACCTAAGCCCTATCTTGCACCATTTAGCCACAATAGTGCATAACAGCCTTAAAGGTCATCCAAGGTCAACGATTTTTATTTCATCTACAACGACGTATGCCACTTCCTATTAGTGATTAATTGTAACCTTGGCCCTATCTCTCACTGTTTCCGAGATAAGGACAGTTTTCCATTGAATTTCCTACATCATTTATTCCACCCCAAAATTGAAAATGTTCCCTTTGCACTAGATCACTGAAATTTTGCACGCCTAGGTTTAAAGACAATTGCCAGATGATGGGACTCTCACTCACACAAGTAACACACGAGGCTGAGGACAGAAAACAATGGACGGAATACATGACGCTGTCCGAGCGTGCTTAAAACTGCATCGCCACGCCACTGGAAAAAAAATTTAAGGCACATGGCAAATTACTCATGTAAAAAACTTTCCCCTATGGCCTAACGCTTAGCCACAAAACATCTGATACAGACAGACAAATGAACAATGACGGCAGTTGACAACCTTACCATAAGCTCGACCGCTACTTAAGTACAATCAACTAAAAATTGTCACACTGTCATTTACTAACAAATAATAGCTAAATCTGAAAACCCTTGATATTTCTATTGATCCAGGTTCAATTTCCACCGAAATACACTGAAGAACCATGAAAGACAGCAAAAAGCTCCACCGCTTCAAAAAGATCACAGATGTAGATGCGCAAATTTAAGTTGTCAAACCGAGAAATGCACAACAGTTAAACACACAACAGCGCATCCTCCTGGATTTAAAAGATTACAATCTCGAGGGCATGATTTTATACTGACCTTTGTTAGGTATAATTTCAGTAGAAAAAAATCATTGCCCAAGCACTGTATGACTACACTGTGAACCACAAAAAAGTGGAACTGTTTTGTTTTTAACTGTAATAACTTTGTCAAATATAAACGAAATTGGATAATATTTGGCATGTTTTTAGCCTAGACATTTATTGACATGGGTGCATATTTATTTACTTATTTACGAAATCATTGTGGC
>Ga0209367_1012461_pt1 | contig 11110 bp, 12 predicted proteins | sample WorMetLIZISLAND2_FD_187412 | JGI IMG/M metagenome (GOLD analysis project Ga0209367, IMG submission 187412) | Marine gutless worms symbiont microbial communities from Max Planck institute for Marine Microbiology, Germany - Olavius geniculatus... ... | reverse complement strand
TTTTCTGCTCGCTTCGCTCGCAGATTATTTATACTTTTACTTTTTCATTTGTTCTGCCGCCCTTGTTTCTAGTGTTATTGCAAGTGATTGAAAGCCAGCATTGGTATTTCGCATGAACAAATTAGTCGGGGAAAACAATTCATTTTGTTCTGGAAAGTCAGGGAAAAAGTCAGGGAAAATGTATTCTGCAGAGTAGTAGGAACCATGATCTAGAGCAGATTGACATATTGAAAGTCAATAACAAACTTGATCGAGTGCCATCCCTCCCGTGTTGAACCAAAAAAATTTGGTGAACTTTGGTCCACTAACAAACAAGTTGCAGGTGCGGATGTTGACACACCCTAAGTCGACAATGCGCGTTCTGCGTATGCTACTGCATTTGACTTCGGGCCACGTGACTTTGCTACCAGGTGATTTTCACCCCCCTTGAATTAACCCCCCATCGGACTTAGGGCGCCGGGCGGCCTCACGTTGGGCTTTGCCCCGTATTTCTAGCTTATCATTGATTTGTCAGTAGTGAAATGTTCATTTTTTTGCTATTTTGTGAATAATTGGTATCTACTGCACACAACCTTTTTGATTTGCAGTGTGGTTTTGAAATCACAGTAGGCATGTAAGTAAATGAGATGTTGGTTGCAGATGTAACAGATTCAGCATCAGATGACTGTGTTGTGCTGGACGAAAAGATGCCATCAGAAGACTTGGTGAAGAAGGCAGTTAGCCTACAGCTTCCTCCTACATTTTTCAACTATCTTGATTTGCCCGAGTGTCCCGGCTGCATCGGCTGTCGTGATACACTCGAGATGCAAGACGTCAAACCACCATCCACTACTACTGGTGTTTATTATTATAATACCTTTTTCATTTATAGCTGTTGAAGTGTTCTAGGTGGAATGGCATTGTATTTCGCTGATGATCATTTCCTTATTACTAAAAATTAGTATTGAACACCAAATTTGATTTCACGGGGGCAGGGGGGAGGTGGTGAGGGGGGCATTCAGCAAGTACTGAGAGTGGATGTGTTAGAATGAATGTTTTTTGCAATTGGTTTCTCAGTGAAAGGTTCATTCTTTGCTGACTGGTATGAGTTTGTTGCAGATAATTCCGTGCTACATGGTTGCTTGTGTTAGGGGTGGCAGCTTAGTGCAGTGGTAAAATCGTAGGTTGCATCAACAGCGTCGCTTCTTGTTGAGTCAGGTTACTCTTAGGATAAGTTACCATTCGCAGGTATATCGTCTTTCTTACTCAATCACACCACCAGGACCAACTCAGCCTGCTGTTTCATCTATGGATGGGCAGAAAAGTGCTTTAGGACCCAGTTGGTTAAAGGCACTGGCTGTTAATAGAGCCAGCCAACCAGCTGACTTGGGTTGTATGCTAGCCTTATTGCATTTAGCACTCACCAGCTCTAATTACCTCCGCCAAGGAGGTAATGTTTTTGCCGGACTTTGTTTGTCTGTCTGTGTGTGTGTGTGTACAAGATAACTCAAAAAGTTATGGCCGTTCTTTCTGAAATTTTGAGGGTATGTCGGGCATGGCATAAAAACTACCAGTGATTCAATTTTGGGGGTGATCCGGCAGGAATCCTGGATTCTGGATCACTTTGAAATTTTTGTTACCATTGCATTAACGGGGGAATAAGGGAACCGCTGGCAAAGCGAAGATGGTGATGCCACCTGGCGAATAGCTTTCCCTTGGCGGAGGTACCTGCAGGCTACGACTGCTTTTCTAGTTTTTTTACTTGGAGATGTGAACTGTTTGATTGATACTGCTTTTTTGCGGCTTACTTTTGGGGTGTAATGCATATTACATAGTACTGTTAACACGCTGAAGTTATGGGAATTGTTCGAGCAAGGCATTTTGTAGGCCAGCCATTAGTAATAAATGGGGCTTGTGAGTGTAATACTGTACAGTGGTTGCCAGTTCAGGCGAACCTGAGGCTGAGGCTGATTGGCCTGGTCCAAAGGTCGGAGCTGCTTGGCGGTCATCTTGCTCTTGTGCTGTACTCGTCAAATGGACCTGATGAACGCTTGCAGTGGCTGTGCACTGGCAGGATGACAGTACCGTAAACATTGTCGCAGCTGTTACTGTTACTATCAAACACTAGAGGGCAAATAGTGGCTGTTTCGCAATGCATTTAGTTATATACGCTATTGTAAGTAATTGTAGTTCATATAGTTAAATTACTTTGCAGCGGACGTGACGGAGGCTGGATCTCAGAAACTGTTTGGTGGGTCACTGCCATCCGTTGGTTTTGCTCAGCTGGTGTCTAACGCTGGACCGTCAGGAGCTGTATTTGGCAGCATCTCTGCCTTCGGTAGTCAGAAGCTGTCTGCATCCGCAACGTCCATCCCCACAGCAGCGGAGATCAGTTCAGTCTTTGGCAGTGGCACAAAAGAGAAAATTGGATTTGCAGATCTGGTGGCCCGCAGCGGCTCCGGCGTGTCGGGTTTTGACAAGAAATCTGGTCAGCTGTTGACTTATTATCCTGTTTATTGTGTTTTTTCATAGCCCTGTCTTGTTAGCAACGAATGCAGTAGACTGAATAAGATTGTTTTCACACTGAGTAGTCTCAGCAGTGCAGTTAGTATACTGTGGTGGCAGCCAATCTGTCATTGTGTAGCTATATGTTCTTTAATCGAGAAGCCGTGTGTGCAGTTTTATTGATTTTTTCAGCCATAATATAGGTGGCTGTATAATAATTTGGCAGTCTTGTTGGTATTTTTATATTTGGTTTGTGCTTATTGAACTGTGCACTGATCATGTATACTCGTGGCTTGGTAGACTGATGGTAGTACATCAGACTAGTGACCGCAAGGTCACTGGTTTGACTCTTGGTTGGTTCACTGTCTGGTAACAACCCTGGGCGAGTTGTTTGCACACATGCACGTCCTTCACCAAGCACTATAACTTGCTACCAGTCTAACCCTCAGAAAGGTAACAGCAGTATGTGAGAGATGACTGGCCCCCCACCCATATAACTGAGCTTTGCTTGTATTCACTGCTAGCTCAGGGCCTCGGATACAGAAATGAGTACTGCTTAGTAAGTAAGTAAGTAAGATGACTTAGCAGGCACAGTTGATTTTGCCTTATCGTAAACTGATAGTGTTGCTTATTTGAAGATACATCGTTCACATGGGCTGGGTCTGGTTCCCAGCTGTTTACTCCGCAAGCTTCGCAGCAGGCAGTAACTGAAGTGAAGACGGGTGGACATGACGACAGTCACGATGATGATGGACAAGATGATGATGATGGATACTCCGCAGATAATATCCACTTTGAGCCGATCGTCCAGCTGCCGGAAGCCATCGACCTCAAGACTGGAGAGGAGGACGAGGAGGAGGTCTTCCGCCAGCGTGCTAAGCTGTACCGCTACGACGACAACGCATGGAAAGAACGTGGCGTTGGAGATATGAAGATCTTGAAGAATCCACTGACTGGTTTGTGTACTGCTAGTGCTCAGCTTAGTTTTTTTCCCAGTGTGTTTGTAATCTGTAATAAACAGGTCTGATAACTAAATAACAATCCGGTTTATGCCATATGTCAGAAAGATTTTAGTTAGATATAAGTAGATTGTAAAATTTTTCTTGGATTATTTGGGACGCTGTTTTTGAGCTGATGATTCTGCAAAATTGGTAATGAAACAGATTCCTACGCAGTGTTGTTGAGTTTCTGTAATGTGTAGAACAGGGGTCATTCATGTTATCATGAAACTGTCTTGTTTGATATTAGTGATTATGTTCAGTGAGTTGTGGGTTCATTTTCATGTTTGAGACACAGAATTTTCTCTAGTACAAACACGTGAAAAACGTTACTGGACAAAGACTATAAGTGCTGTGTATCATTTTTGTTTAGCTCTAAGAGCAAACGCAGGTGATGTGAATAGGTATTATTAGATAGAGTAAGCACCAGAATCGATGTAGGTAATAGTCATTAGTCCCATGTCAGGCATGCTGTTTGCTCCAGCTGACGTAATTGACTTTAGAGTAGATACTAGGGATCTTGGTAACTTTTGTCAATTCTGGGTTGGCTGTGTCTTAAATTCTGGGCTTATTTGTGTGTTTTTGTAGGAAACTGTCGGCTGTTGCTGCGTCGAGAGCAGGTGCACAAGGTGGCGTGCAATCATCGGCTGACGACAGACATTCAGCTGCAGCCGATGCAGACCTCGGAGACTACTTGGTGCTGGTTTGCAATGGATTATGCCGAAGATGAACCGGCGATTCAGAACTTTGCATGTCGCTTCAAGGTCTGTTCTTGCTAGCATTGATGTTGTATCGAGTCTGGCAATAGACACAAGTTTGACTCGAGTCTTTATTTTCTTGGATTTGCACTCAGGCTTTCATAACTCAGACTTGGACCCACTGGATTCAGACAGTGTTGTGTAACATGGAAGCAACTGCACTGTATTAATTTTTGTATTTTGACTAATTGTTTTGTTAACGTAGCATCAGCAGACAAGTGCTGACTAACTTTGTCTTTTTTTTCTCACCACATACTCCGAGTGTGAATGCTGAATTTTACAAACATTCTATCTTGTCAAACTCACTGTATTCGACTCGGACTTGAACGCAAAGCCATTGGACTCGGACAAGTGACTAAGTGGACGCTGATGGCTAGCGGCTGTGTTAATGTGGATCTGCTGGGAAGTAATAAATGTGCATGTGAAAAGTAATTAATATGGTGATACTGTTAGCTGTTTGCTGTCTACAAAGATGATTGGTTGGTCGTTGCTGAAAATGCAAAAGAGGAACATGCAAAACTGGAATTTGTGGCACCAAAATGCAGTCCCGTCCTGCGTTTTTACTCCTGCATTTTGGTCCCTCAAATTCCAATCTTGCTTTTTACGTTCCTGCTTTTCTAGCTTCTGTGTTTTCTTTCTCACATTTTCAGTTGCCAAATTGGTTTATTTCCTGCTTACTTTAAAATGTTAGAAATAGTTTATTTAAAAGAATTGTAGGTCGAAGGGACGTGTATAGCTCATCCGTTATTGACTTACAGAGCCATCATTTGTCAGTGTTACCTGCCATTCGATGCAGGTGAATTTGCCCCACCTTTACCCCAGCCAGGCAGGTTATTACTGGATTTACCTTCTCGCAGAGATGTGGTCTCAGTCGAGACGTCTCGGTCTTGAGACGTACTCACGTCTCGTCTCGATCACGTCTTGGACAAAATCTTCAACGTCTCAGTCTCGTCTCAGTCTCGGACCAATGCATCTCTGGTCTCATCTCGGAGCAATATGTCTCGGTCTCGGCCCAGAGGTCTCGTCTCGGGTCTCGGGCCATTGTGTCTCGTCGAGACGTTTTGTGCAGGCGTGCGCCGTGCATACTGTAGCTGCAATTAGAGCAATACTAACCAGCATTACATTTTGTGGCTTAGACATATTCGTTTCCAGTGTTTTTACTCTTTTATTTACTTATTTATCATAAAGCAGAATTATGTCATGTCAGTTTCTTTTGTCATAAAATGACCTAGTCGCAATGAAGATAAAGTGTATGATGTCAGAATGAATACTATCAGCCGAATGTAGATGACGTATAAGGCTATAATTAGCTGTAGTTTACTAATGTCAGTTGCTTGCAAATTGTGATAAACATAGTGGCTCATGTCTACAGCACTGCAGTTGCAATTCTTTATGGTGCAAGACGTTAATTATTTAGTGATAATTGTCAAAATAAAGTGCAACAACCCACAATATTACAAATAGAAAGTGCTTTCCATGGTGCGAGTTAATTAATCTGTATAATTTTTTTCCTTGTCAATGTGTTTCACCATATGTCACGGAAAATATCTCTGTGAGACATTGAAGCTCCCGAGACTTCCGAGAGTCTCAGGTGCTTCAAGGTCTCGGCCAGCGTCTCGGAAACTGCAACGTCTCGGTCTCGTCTCGGACAAAATTTTGAACATCTCGGTCTTGTCTTGGTCTTGGCTCAGAAGGTCTCGTGCACATCCCTGCCTTCTCCATAGTGGGTATGGAAAGCTGAGTAGATATGGCTGGTAGATATGTACTGTGATGGTTTACCTGTTTGCAGACAGTCACTCATCCAAGTAGTAATCACCTGATAGCGACCCGACTAGGAATCAAACCCACAACCTCTTTGTCATAAGTTTCATGTCCTCGTTGTTACGCTACCATGCCATTAGAAGCTGCCTGAGGACTGAATATGGCCTCACAAGGGGGAGCAAATGCTGATGCAGCAGTTGTCAGCGCATTGTGCTGTTGATTGTGTACAGAATGCTGAGCTAGCGAAGGAGTTTCATGCCACTGTTACTAAATGTCAGTCGGAACTTGCCACAATACACACAGGTTAATTTCTGCCTTTGTCTGTTTCACTTGATTTAGAATTCACACATTTTATTATTTAACAAAATCTTTATTATTTTTTGTTACCTACATTTTGCTTGCAAATTTTCAGTTTGAACAAAACACATTCTGTAAAGCTAAGTTATGTTAGTCGTAAAACCACTTGATGTGCTTTGTTTATATAGCTTTCAGATGGTGGAGTAAATTTTGGTCTCTGCTAGAAACTCAATGTACAATGACACAATGTACAATGTACAATGTACAATGTACTTTGAGCTAGCAGCTGTGTTTATATAGATAAGATCATGTCAATCCAGTGAGTCTTGTCAGTCGCAGGACCATGTACGTGGAACCATCTTCTGGTACTGCCATGCAGCTGTTGCTGCTTCTATTCTGTCACGAGTTGAAAACAGAGCACACCACTAACTGTTGGAGCCGGCAAACATTAACTGTTTCAACTCATCATCATTCATCATTATTGTTTGCATATGTGCCATTGTTGTCCGGCTCAGAAGAGATGTGTCAATAGTATTACACTTAGTAGGTTGTTGTTGTTGTTTTAGTAGTCCACTCTGCAAGACCAGCAGGCTGGTTCACAGCCGAAAACCCAATGGAGGAGGGAGGGTTCACTTAGTTCACTTCACTTTCCACTAAACTTGTTTGAGTTTGATTATACGATGGTGTGGAACAGACAAAGATGGTGAGCAAGACAAACTGGAAGTTTTGTCATCGTCAAAGGTGGCTGAAGCTGTTAGTCTTGCTGCTGATGCTGATGTTGAGCAAAGTGCTGAGGCTGCTGCAACTGCATCTGGTGAGCAAGACACACAGGAGCAGGAGGAGGGTCGTCTCTTTTTCAAGAGAGCAACTGTAATATACGCTGCCGTCGATGACCCGGAAAAACAGGTTAGTGTTCAAGTAAATTTTATAAATTTGTTATATTAACAACATTTATCGAGTTGGTTGTTGGTGTTTCGGCAACTGCTGAGCAGGGTTGAGATACCGGGCAGATACTCCAAAAAACCCGGTGGGTTTTTCTGGGCAGCACACACCTAACAAGAAGCCTAGCTGTTGCTAGGATAGCCGACCGTACTTCAAGGTCATTTAAGGTCGATGATTTTCATGTCATTTGAAAGCCAATATGCGACTTCCTATCAATGATCAATAGCAGCGTATGCCCTATCTCGCACCGTTTAGCCACGATAGCATGTAATGGCCTTCATTTGGTTACACTTGGGCACACCCGTGGAGTTGTCAGCCCGTTATACCACCGAAAAAGACACAGATGTGAAGATGGGCAGTATGAGGTCAACCATGGAATAAAACGTTTTAATCATAAGTTGATTTTCATTACTGGCATTGCATGTTTTGTACTAATACTAGAAGTAGCAGCAGATGTAATGTAGTAAATAGTGGAGCTGTTGAGCAGTTCATTTTTTAATCTTGTTGTTTTCACATTTAACTATTTTAGGTAGTTGTGGATGAACGTTTGTAGATGAAGCAAATGGTTCAACTGCTTATTGTACGAGAGAAGGATAGACATGGAAAAGTGCTGAAAATGGTGATGGATGATGGGAAAACTGTGTTCGAACATATCATTCGCAAAGATGACAAACTGAAAGGGTTAGTTATGATGCTGATGTTTTTTTTATTTCATCTGATTTTAATGTGATTTTCTACGTCTGTGAGAATCGACTATGTTCACAAACGTGGAAAAGCTATGCATTAAATAACTTCTCTTATCATATTATGTCACAGCGACAAGATTGTCATGGTGTAAGTGCAGAAAGCATAGCAAGAACATGTTACAAATGATGGTTAAAACATGCAAAAATCGTTATGTGTCTTCTCGTAGTTTGCGTTCATCTGACTCTAATTTGCTGTCTGTTCCTCATGTTTGACTGTTCGGATATGTTTTCATTTCTGTAGCTTTGCTGTAGCCACTCCGACCATCTGGAATACCTTCTTTTAGATATTTACGGTTTTATTACGCAAGATAGAAGAATGCATTGTGTGTCTTAGCCATCGTCTAAGCGTCTGTCCGTCTGTCACACTCGTGATCTGTGTCAAAACAGTGCAAGCTAGGATCACGAAATCTTCACTGTTGGCTGCCCCAAAGACTCCAGTTTATTGCGACAAAATTTTTTGCCCCTGGGTGAAGGGGTTTCTCTTGAATGAGGGCATCAAAGAGGGGTACCCCACTTAAAAAAACGTAATTTTGCTGCTATTGGCTTTTCTAGTGTGAAAATGGTTGCAGGTAGGGTTGCTTATCATAACAAGCACTGGTCACAGTCTTTTTAATTTTATCAACATCAATGACCTTGAACGACCTTGAACCCCCAAAAGGGGATTTTTAGTGAATTTTTCGCAGTTTTTAGCTGCAGCGCACATTTCAAGAGTGAATTGCGACGAAATGCCTGACTATAGACCAAGACAACCTGCATATGAAATGTCCTCATCAAATGCAGATTTTAGCAGTCCAAATCTACCCCTTTAAAAAGTGGTTATTTTACTGATATTGCCTCGTCTAACATGAAAACAGTTGCAGATAGGCACAGTCATCTTGCTTATGCTAACGAGCACTAGTGACGAGCTTCTTAGGAGTGTCAACATCGATGATCTTGGATGACTTTGATTCCCAAAATAGGGGTTTTTAGTAATTTTTGGCGCTTTCGGGTTGCGACACATTTTAAGAGTGAATTGCGTATAAAATTATTATTATTTTATTGCATGCTGTACAGTGTACTCTGATTGCCAAAGTGGCAGGACTGCTGCTATCGTGCATCATGAGAGCTTTGCTCAAATTACTTGTGTTTCTGTAAAGGTTAAACTTACTGTTTCAGTATTATGTGTTTGTGCATTCTGCCTGGAAAAGCTGTCCCCAAAATGACCTATGCTGTGTCGGGTGGGACGTTAAACCTTACACGCTCACTCACTTTTTCTGCAACTTAAGATTTTAGGCATACACCCTTTTCACTTCATATTCAGTGGGTTTTCCAGCTGACATTCTGCACTATACAAATTTACATTCTCACTTACTTACTTACTTACTTAAAAGAAAACTGCAAAAGAAGTTATTAAAGTTGTATATAATATTTGTTAGATGTTTGCAATATTTGTTAGATTTGTTAGATGTTAGTTATTTGTTGATGCTCTGCATCAAATTAATATAGTAGAGACATTGCTGCTGTTGGTGTTTTGAGTTGCTTTAATGATTTTGGCAGTGATTTTGCACACTTCGTTAACTGCTTATGTTGTTGTGGCAGGTTTAGGTAATAGATATATGTTTCTTGTAGCTATCAGTAAGCAGTGTGTAAGATAATTTTGTTGATACAGTTCTGCTGTGCTGCATTTGGTATTTCTGGTAGTTTTTCTTGGCACATGTTACTGTGTTCTATAATGAAGCTCTTTCATATCATATCATACGGGCACCACAGTATCTGGCCGACTGCATTCAGACAGCCGAGTAGTCCAACAGATGACCTGGACTCAGATCTGCTGATAACACAGCTGCTGTCTACGTGTACAAGAACAAAATTTGGAGTGCAGCTTCCGCTTTGCCAGATCTGCTGCTCCCTCCCCCCCCCAAAAAAATATTGCATGCTGCCAGGTGGTATGGTCGGCTATCTTAGCAAGAGCTGGGCTTCTTGTTATTGTATTTAGTGTATAGTTGTAGTGAGTGGATGGTTGTATGCAGGGTGACGAAGAAGGCAAACGTTGAGCTGGAACTGCTGACTGGCACAGACACCGAGGAACAGGAGATAGCTCGTATGTTCACGGTCATGTTCAGCTCGTCATTTGCAGCCGACGAATTCAGTAAACTCTTCAAGAAAGTAAGTCAATGATGCAATGCACAAGGGTATAACAATTCTTCGATGATTAATAATGAAATTTCAATGGTTGAATTATGCATTAAAACCAAGTTCACAATGCATTATGAAGTAGACAAGCATTTGATATGTGATAATCGCTTTCTGTGGAGAACATGAGTGAGCAACACATACACTTAGGCCCTACTAATGGTAATATGGACATATTATTGTCTCAGTGCATTTGCAAAAGCTGTTAGCTGAATAATTTATGAAGTAATAAAAACATGCATTTTTCTTGCCCAGAACCACTGTTAGTTTTTTGTCCGAATTAACCTTCATTTTTGACAAGTTAACTACTGAGAACTTTTTATCATTACCAGCTGTGGAATATTTGGGTTTTAGGATCCTGCTGAAATTGAATTTCTTTGCCGCTGTCTGTTGTCTTGTAGTTAACATCTGAAGCAGAGAACTGACAAATGTTGATACGAAACTCGGAGACACTTGATGTTGCTGAATCAATATAATGCTCACACATTGACTGTATAATCTTCATTTGCATTTCTTACTAAAAGTTGCGTAAGACAGGTGCCATACTATGTACAGGATTTGTACGGAGTTGCGGAATGTGAAAGTTAAAATTTCCAGACCTAGAAAGTCCAAGGTCGTGGTCTTAAAAATATATTGTGGAATTTTACTAATCTGAGTGAAACTACTAACTCCATCCTCAGTCCTCAAAAACCGCTAAGCCAATGTCGTATAATTGACAAAACTAGCTTCTTTTAAATTAGCTTCTTCTGAGCGATTTTGTCAGCTGATTTTACCACAGAAATCGGCCATTTTTATTGAAATACACAGTATTTTGGCCATTTTTACGCGCAAAAGCAGCTACTGCTTTTAGCGTGTCTTAGCCATCGCAATTCTGTCCATCTGTCCGTCCGTCTGTCTGTCCGTCTGTCTGTCACATGGGTGGATCAGGCAAAAACGGTCCAAGATAGGATCT
>Ga0209367_1012460_pt1 | contig 11111 bp, 14 predicted proteins | sample WorMetLIZISLAND2_FD_187412 | JGI IMG/M metagenome (GOLD analysis project Ga0209367, IMG submission 187412) | Marine gutless worms symbiont microbial communities from Max Planck institute for Marine Microbiology, Germany - Olavius geniculatus... ... | reverse complement strand
CGTTATATATTAAAATAACTAGTGAATATACTTCTGCTAGTTACTATAAAAAAAGTAATAGGAGAATGATCTGCGACATGGAAAAAAAATAACCTCTTGATATCATAGTGGCAGCAAAGATGCAAAAACCAACATACAAACAGGAGGTTGTCCCCAAATTTCCTCTCTACATCACAGTAACCAGAGGGACAAACAACGGCAGAAGATTCTTTTCAATACGAAATCTTTCGAGACTGTTCGTAAGCAGGAGAGAACCGGAAGACCTGTGGGCGCTGGCGGCATTATCGATTAATTGGAAAAAGCAACGGGCCGGCCGTCAAGTTCTCGCTGGGAACCGTCGGGGCGCCTTCGATGATGCCGACGATCTGGGGGGCGTATTGGGCCTGCCCGACCCACTCTGTTACCAAAATGCCGGTTTTGAATCCGGTAATCAGACCGCCGCCATACTTTTCTTGTTGGGTTATAAAAAAGGGTCGTGAATTGAGCGAACTCACACGACCCTTTTTCTACTGGCAAATTATTGGTTTAATTTTTTATAGGGGGAAAATATACATTATTCTTGACCAAACCCCGAACGTTAAGCGTTGTGCTTTACTATTTTTAACCAGTATTGTGCTGACGACCGGTTTAGCCTTTATTTTTCTTTAACATTTTCTTGCGCCCGAACCCTGCCAGGCCAAGCAGACCGGTACCAAGTAGAAGCATGGTTGCTGGTTCGGGTGTCGGAACCGGCTGTTTTCCATCGAGACCGGCTACATAAAATTCAATACCGCTGTAAGAATCCTGGAGTTCAATATCGATTTCGTTGAAACTTTTTCCCTTCAGGCTGATTTTAACTAGCCCATTTGAATAAGTTTCAACTCTGCCGGCCAAGTCTAAATCGTGGCGACGGGTGCTGCCATCGGCCTTTTCCACTTGAAGTTCAATCACAATATTTTCATGTTTCACCAAATCTTCCACCTTAAGCCCAACACCGTGAAGCCAAAGATAATCATACCTAACTGGCGCCTCGCTCCCAAACCTATCCTTTTCATAAAAATCTATTTCAAATATCTCATTTCCACTAACCATCGGGGATCCACCATAAATCCCTAAACCTTGACCGCCCTCCCATGATAAGGTGCCACCACGATCAACTTGAGCCTGGACTCGGACACCGTCGATTTTTTGTCTTTTTCCATACCGAGGGAAGACGGGATTCCATCTATCTTCCCTAAAATCAATATCAAAAGGATCCTGAATGGGTATTGATGTTGCACCTGCCGTTCCAATGAAGCCGAATAAAAATGCCGCCGAAAACAATAGAACCGTCCCTTTGCTCAATTTCATCGTCTACCCCCCCCCTACTCCAGCATGAGTATGTTAAAAAAAATATTACCTGTATTACACAATATGTTGTTGGTTAATGATTAAATAATGATAAACAATAAAAGAATATAACAGATTATTTCAGATAATTATGCTCTATCGGTGGTATGAAGTTAAATACCGACTGATCATATTAACAGGCAAGAAGTATGCCACTACCGAAATAGTTTTTTGGTAAATCAATATAATAGATTAGAATATAAAATCCAGCTACTTATATTATCAGAGATATGCGCCTATAATCAGCGGAGGGTTTAACCTTCGTTCATTATGTACTCAGAGTGATAAAATTGGGTAGATTGAGTAATAATTAATGCGATGAATATGCGCTAGTGCGCTGGATTTAGATGTCAGTGTTGCCTTTTGGCCAGAAAAACAGCCAGTCGGATCAAATATAAACTATAGATCTTGAAAGAAAAAAAGGAGTGGATTCTTATTTAAAGCAATAATTGGACAGGATCAACAGGATGGTTTGGATGATGCGGCCTGCGGCCGAAAGGCCCCTCGCCGCGGGCGAAAAAAATCCTGATATCCCTGTTGATCCTGTCTGAATAAAAAAAATATAAATCGAATCCATTGTGTTGGAGGCCAAACCCACCACTTCGGGGTGGAACAGCGCCGAGTCCCACAGGACTCCTACACGTTATTTTATCGGCGGCAATTCCTCGGCTATCAGAGCGAAAAATCCGGCATCAATCCTTTCCTCGAGCACAAGATACTGATAGACCCTTTTGTAAGACAGTTTTCGACTAAGCTTTTTGACCATCGCCTGTTTGAACTTCAATTGTTCGGCCTGCAAATCGAGCAGCGTTTTGGTCATGGCCTTGGCTTTTTCATCAGTCAGGTTTGCGCGTTCCCGCATGTAGACATCGAGCATATCGTTATACCGATTGAAATAATTTTGCTGCTTTGCTTCGATCTCATCGTAAACCGGCCAAAAGATCGCGCTTTCTTTCTCGCTGAATTGCATAATCTCTTTAACAATGGCTCTTTTATTGATCATCAGCTGTTTTACATCGATTTCCGGCAAATTCTGCGCAAACAGCGGCGCCGACAGCAAGATGAGTAGGATGATCAAAATTTTTGCAACGGGCCTCATTCGTTTTCTCCTCGGTTAAGAATTATTCATTGGAATTTCCAGATCAGGTTAACAGCGAAAAAATGAATTGCATTGGGATTATAGTCACCTTTAAGCCTTTGCCCCTGTATTGTCAAGGCGACTGACGAAGGTTCACGCTCCATTTCTCACCACCCCCTCTTTCACTTGGGTCGGTCAGAATTAAGAGAATGGGCCCGGTGCCCCGGATAATGCCTTTGCTGGGTCGCTTTGGCGGAAAGAAGGCGGTAAAACAACATCAACCAGGAAAACAAAAAGGTCGTATTCATTTTTAACATGTGTCAAAAATAAATACGACCCCTTGGTTTTCATCTAAACCCTTTTTGTCAAGCATTGCCAGATCTCACTTTCCAAACCAGCAGAATATTGAATCCAACGGGTACATTATTTTTTTAGACTTTTTCGGCATAAAGATGTAATGTAATTGACATAGATCAACCCAGACATTACAAAAATGTATTTCGTGGTAAGCAAAGGAGGTCAAAATGCATTGGCCTGAAATCCGCAAAGCCTATCCTAAACAGTGGCTTATTGTCGAAGCCATCGAGGCCCATACGACCCAGAATAGTCGAAGACACTTTGATCGGCCGGCAGTTGTTGAGAAGTGTTCGGACGGTAGCATGGCAATGAAACGCTATCGTGAGCTGCACACAAAGTATCCGCAACGTGAGTTCTATTATGTTCACACAGATCGCCTTGAGCTCGATATCCTTGAACGACAATGGGTTGGCATCAGGAGAGGTCATGCAGTTCGTATTGAAGGGTAACTTACCGTTTACAACAGTAGTAATCGGTTACCAAGATTCTAAGGTTGAAGTCACAGATGTTCTGATAGATACAGGATCTGCCTCAAGTATTTTTTCAGCCGACATCGTTGAACGAATACAGATAATGCCTTCGCCGCACGATACGCTACAAGTCATTCGAGGAATAGGTGGAACTGAAGTCGTTTTTAAGCGACGTGTTGATTTCTTAGAGCTTGGTGATTTTAAGCTGGCAAACTTTGAAATCGAAGTAGGCGGCATGGATTATGGTTTTAAGATCCATGGGATTTTGGGTATGGCCTTTTTGATAGGCTCAGGTGCCACTATAAATTTAAAGAGAATGCAAATCCGGTTTGGACATTGACTCCGACTCCAATCCTTTCCCCCAATAGAAAACATGGGAGTCGCGTCTTCATTCTTGACATGTGTTCAAAAACGAATAAGAGACTCCCATAATTTCTTCAGTCAAGTGCCTTACTGATGCAATACCTCGGTCAGCACGGTTCCTACCGCCCCAGAGGGGGGCTTAACGCCCAAATACGCTGCAATGGTCGGGGCGATGTCGGTCGGTGCCACCCGCCGCCCGATCCTCCGGGCGGGCACGCCGTTTCCGGCAAAAAGAATCGGCACGTAAGTATCGTAGGGCCAGGGGGAGCCATGGATGGCGGCGATCGATCCGATGCCCATCTTCTCGGCCTCTTCGGTGGAATGCAGAAACCAGTATTGTTCGGGAACCATGTGGATGTTCCCCGAGCGGGTCGGATGAAAGCTGCGGCGGATCTGGTTTTGGACCGGCGACTCCGTGATCCGGCCGGCCAGCAGATCGCCGCGGGTCATGGCATAAGCGATGCCCGGAATTTTGATCAATTCGTCGGCGACGAACCGCTCCACATCAGCCAGGTCCAGTCCGGCGGAGGAAATAGCTTCCAAGTTCAGGTACAAATAGGGATGGCTGTGCCCGGAGATCAGATCATCCCGTTGGAATTTTTTCTGTAGGACATCCGTCAGAGGCCCTTCGGTCTTGAACCAATCAAATGCAAACCGTCCGGTGGAAAGTCCAAGGGCAGCCATGTATTCCGGTGCCTCCGGCGCGCCGTGGTCGGCACTGAGCACGATCAGGGTATGGTCCAAGCCGACTTTTTCATCGATGAAGTGAAACAGATCGGCCAGGGTCCGGTCCAGACGCAGGATGTTGTCTTCGGTTTCCAAACTCGACGGGCCGAACAAATGACCAATGTAGTCGGTGGAAGAAAAACTGATCTGGAGGTAATCCGGCGCGCCGCTGTCGTTTTGGCCTAGCTTTTCGTTTTCCACCAGGGCCTTGGCGAAGTCAAGCGTCAGCACATCACCAACCGGTGTCAGGGCGAGCAGCAGGTAGAAGTACTTCGTGTCGCCGCCCAAAGGATGGGGAAACGTGCGGCCGAGTGGTGTCAGATCAGCTTCGTATGGCCGGTCGTCCATCTGACCGTGAACATAGGTGCTCCGATCGTTGAGCAGCTCCCAGGATTTGTTTCTATAAGCATCGGCCGGTTTGGCGGCATTCCATTGCTTGACCCACTGCGGGTACTCATCATAGTAGTAAGTGCTGGTCACGAATTCGCCGGTGCTTTTCGAAAACCAGAAGGCCTTGCCGGCATGACCGCCCGGCAGAATGGCACCACGGTCCTTGACCGAAACACTGAACGCGCGGGATCGGCCGCCGTTGTGAACCACCAATTCATCAGAAATGGTGGAGGCCAGCAGGTTGCGGGGCGAGACCCCCTCGTGAGCTTTGGCCTTTCTGCCGATGATGTGGTGGCGCTTATCCTCGGTGTTGTAGACAAAGGCCCCGGTTTTTTGATCAATCCAGTCATTGGCGACAATACCGTGACGGGAGGGGTCGGCACCGGTCGCCAAGGTTGCATGTCCGACGGCGGTCTCGGTGTTGGCGTGCTGGTAGTGGGCATTGAAATACCACGTTCCTTTTTCCATCAGGTAACGGAATCCGCCTTCTCCCAGGTGGTCGCGGTAGCGGCCCGGCAAGTCGCCGCGAAGTTGATCAACGGTGATCTGAAGAATCAACCGGGGAGTGGGGGAAGCTCCCGCCGCCGCTTGAGTTACCATCGTCAAAATTGCCAGAACGACAACCAACAATGCAGTCCATCTTAGAAGTTTCATCGCAGTTCCTTCTTTATTCCATTAGGCCTTGGTTTCATAGACTGACTATTTCATCAATTTCATTAAGAAAACATGGGGTCGCGTTCTTATTCTTCACATATAGTAAAGAATAAGAACGCGACCCCATGTTTTCTTAAATTGTAAGCATTAGTTTTTAGATTGTCGATCAGTCCTTTGTTTTCTTCAATTGAATCCTCCAAAATACCGTTCGAAAGAATGAATGTTTGACTCCCAATAAAAAATGTAACGATATCAAACTCCTTGAAGAGTTCCTGTAAAACTGCTATATCGTCTTTATGGACAAAGTGGCCGTACTACTTAATGAGATGGTTGAGCAAGGTATTATTGATGACTATGCGGTATTTGGTGCCGTAGCTCAAATGCGTTACACCGAGGCCGTGGTGACGATGGACGCAGATATACTTGTGGCACTAGCCGACCCGGATAAACTGGATGTGTTAAGCACGATCTATGCTTTCTGCCGGGAGCGAGGTTACCCGCCCGAGGGCGAAGCGGTCCGTGTTGGGGACTGGCCCGTGCAATTCATCCCTGCATTCAGCAAACTCACCCGAGAAGCCATTCGTGATGCTGAGATAGGAGACCTTGATGGAATTCCGCTACGGGTCATCCGTGCGGACTACTTAGCGGTCATCGCACTGAGCGTGGGCCGTGCAAAAGATTTTGCACGCGTGTTGGCGCTCCGTGAAGTAGGCGCTGTGGCAGACAAAGAAATCTCTGATTTGGCCATGCGCCACAATCTTACAACTGAATGGAATCTATTTAAGGAGCGTTTTGATGAGAGATGATATTCAGGCTATTCTAAAAAAGCAAGCCGCCTGGCAGCGATCCCGGGCCGAAAGGCCTTGGGCGCAGAAGTTGCGGGATTCTGTTGCTATGCGTCGTGCCTTATCGTTTCTAAAAAAACAGCCATCTCCGCTTTCTGAAAAACGACCAAGTCAGGAATAATTCGACGACTGAGAAAAACAAAGGGGTCTTCATTCTTGACATGTGTCAAGAATGAAGACCCCTTTTGTTTTCCAAATGAACTATAATCTCATAATAGTACTACCGGCGACTGCAAGGAGAACGTTGGCAAAGGCGTATGCACCAACATAGCCCAAGGTGGGTAGTGTACTTTGCGCGCTGGCATTTACCTGTTGTAAAGCGGCGGTGCTGGTCATCGAACCCGTTATTGCGCCCAGCAATAAAGCGGCGTTCATCCCCAGCAGGTAACGACCAACGGAGAAACAGACTAACACGGGAACGATCGTCACCGCAGCACCGGATAGCACTAATTCGATGCCGGCACCCTGAAACGTCTCCACAATGGTTGTACCGGCGTTGACAGCGACACCAACCATAAACAACAATAAACCAAGCTCCATAAGAATGTGGCGCGCGGCAGCCGGCAAGCGTCCAAAGAGGACATAGCGAGAGTGCAGCATCCCGAAAATAAGTCCAGACACCAACACACCGCCAGCCGATCCTAGCCCGATTCTAGTACCGCCAAGGGTAAATGCGGGGATACCAATCAAGAGCCCTACAGCGATACCAAATGCGAAAGTCACCAGATCGGTTTCCTGCCAACGGTTTTCCAAAAAGCCCAGCCGCTTGGCCAGAGCTTTGAGATGAGGGGTGGTTCCGGTGAATACGAGGATATCACCTCGATGCAGTTTCAGGTTGGGACGACAAGACAGATCCAATCCGCTGCGGGTGAGATGCAAAAGGGAGCAATGATCGTTGGCTGTGAAATTCATTTCAGAAATGGTTTTACCCTCATAGGCTTTCCGTGACAGCACGATTGCTCATGGTTTCAACCGAACGGTCGAGCAATTCCTGATCAAGACCCGCGAAAGCGCTAACACAAGGATAAAGGCAGAGCCTGCCGTAACAAAAACCAATATAAGGTAGCGCCCGCCATCCTGTTTAAAAGCTCCCCAGAAACGAGGGCCGGCCTGGACACCGACACAGTAGATAAACAGAATAAAACCCATGCTGAGGGCAGCTTTGGGGACCGGGAGTCCCAAATGACCGGCGATCAGACCAATAAAAAGGACACCCGCCACAGAACCCAAAAGGGTGTCCCCAATCTTGATTTTTCCAACAAGCACACCCAGACCTAATATAATAAAAAGATTTAAGACCGGTTGCGTTTTTAGAAATGGGATAATTGTGTGTTCCATATGTAAACAGCTATTGGTCTCTTTCCTCACTGACGCCCATTTCATTTATTTTTTCCGCATAGGCGCTTTTCAGTGCGTTTAGATAATTCACATCAGTTTTACCCTTCCAGGTGGTTAGTTCAGTAAATCGTTTGGGAATCTCTATTGCCTCTGGTTTATAACCAGTGGCCAGCCGAAGCTGCCAGCGCACTTTTTGGATCTGCTGTTCGATTGGTTTCAAGTTGTCAGCTATAACATCATAGCCCAATACGTTGAGGCACTCAGCCAGGACTTCTTTTGAGTAAATCTCCCGGGCGAACAGGCAGGAGACCATCGAAGTCAGCAAAACACGATCCCGCTCGTCAGCTAACAGAAAGTCGACGGCCTTTTGGACATCTTTTTCGTCATGCTTCTGATCGTATGAATAGCCGCCGCTGTCAAGATGTGAATGTCGAAAGCCGAGTGATTGTGCCGTATAAAATACTTCACCAGTGGCGTAACCGGCCATTTCCTGGCCCAGTACACAGGCAAAGTCCGCCCCGCCATAGTGGTGGGCTGCTTTCAATGTGCCCATGCCCAGCAGGCGATAAAAATCGTTTTTCCCGGTTCCCAGATGACGAACTGCCTGCTTATAGGCTTTCGCATCGCCGAATTTTAAGGGTACGATGGTCTCACTGTCAGAAATGATGGCTTTTTCGGTTGCTTCTGTTGCCCATGCCAGGGCCACACCGGCCGACATCACATCCAGCCCCATCTCTTCGATTTCATCGATAATTCCCAGCACTTCAAATGCATTGTTAACACTCAGCATGGCACCGGTGGCGAAAATGGGTTCATGATCGTAGGAGACCTGAAAAAAATAATATCGATGATCTTTGTGGAATTTTTCTCTGACATACCCCAGATGAATGCATCCAATCGGACATCCGGAGCAGGCCTGATTGCGCAGCAGAGTTTCTTCAGCAAAGGTCTCGCCGGTGATGCCATCGATTTGCGGATCGCTGGTCTGCTGAAGGTTGCGGCAGGGCAAGGCCTTGAGATTATTAAGTACCGCCACGTTCACCGGGGTTCCCAGATCGTGGTATTTTTTCATCATGTCGGTGGTGGTCAACTCATCATATACTTTTTCAAACAGTTTCTGATATTCCTTGGCAGCGGGCAGATCAAACATCTCATCGCCTTCGATGACAATGCCTTTGAGATTCTTGACACCCATGACCGCCCCCCCACCCAGGCGGCCAAAGTGGCGATAGGTGTCGACATTAATGCCGGCCATGGCCGAACCGATCTCACCGGCGGGGCCGATGCGCAGAATGCTGCGATGCCCGGAGCCCGGAAACATGTTTCTGAGCCTTTTGCCGGTGGCTTTAATGCTCTGACCCCATAGGTAGTGGACATCTTGGACTTCCAGGTGATGTGAGCCAACCGCTAGACATGTGGGTTTTTCCGCTTTGCCGATGATAACCACGGCATCCAGATTTGCAAATCGTAGCGACAGGGCCGAGCGGCCACCGGCATGGCTTTCAGCATATTGATCGTGATAGGGAGATTTAAAGGCACAGACGGTTTTGCTCATCAGAGGGAAATAGCCTGTCAATGGACCGATGGCAAAAATCAGCGGCTGGTCCGGATCGTTCCAGGGTCGTTCGGCATGTCCGTAACGGTTAAAGAGCAGCGCCGCCAGACCACTGCCGCCGATGAATTCATCGCGCCCTTCATGAGTTACTATTTTGCCCTTACCCAAAGATAGATCGACCACAAGTACGCGAAAATGATCTCGGATCATGGCATCACCTCCTTAGAATCTTCTGCGGATGTTTTCATCATTTCCAAGCAGTCGTGAGGGCAAAAGGGGACACAGCGGCCGCAGTGGATGCAAACATACGGCTCACCGGTGTTATCCAGATAGATGGCATCAACCGGGCAGGCACCGGCACAGTCTCCACAGCTGATGCATAGGCTTTTTTTAACAATGACGCCGCCGCCTTTGCGCTGGGAATATGCGCCGGTGGGACAAGCCTCAACGCAGGGCGCTGGCGGGCAGGCCAGGCAGGATCGAGCATCAAAACCAGTGGACATACCGCCGGTGGACATGATACGGATGCCGGCTGCAAGCCATGAAAGGCGCTTATGCACCAGTCGAGCGCACGCCAGAGAGCAGGAATTGCAGCCGATGCAGCGTTCCATTCGCGGGGTGGTCAGAATTTTCATCTCAGCCTCCTTAATTCTCCAGGCTTAGGGTTGGATATCACAATCGTCTTCCTCCGCACCTTTATTATATGGACATTTAATGCGCAGCCTCTATCCCGAGCGCTTCGACACATGCATCCCCACCAGCCACGCGACAACCACCACCAGATAAAGCTGGCCGACAACTGCTTCCAGGACTGAAAACGCCTTGGCCACTTCGGTAACCGGCGTTATGTCCCCGTAACCCAGCGTGGTTATGGTTACGAAGCTGTAGTACTGAAAAACCAATAAATATGTCTGAGGCTGATCGAGGTCGACATTAAACGATGCCGGATCGACGAGTTCCAAAAAGGTATAGAGGAATGCCCACAAAAGTGCTGCCAACAAATACAAGAGGATCGCCTCGTATATGATCTCACGGCTAATCGCTTCAGATTTGAACATAGAGCCCAGGATGCTTGCGATGACCAGTGAGATAAAGAGAATACCGGCAATCATGGCAATGGCTGCAATCCCCTTGTTTTGAAAAAAGTATTGCAGCCATAAAGACGCCAACATCACGATCGCGAACAACACACCCGCGATGACCTGCCGCTTTTTATGGCTGATGGTGTATACCATGGATACGACAATGGCGGTCAGAAAAATGTCCAGGAATATGTGAACCGCGACAAACCGGTTCAGTATTGGAACCAGAAGGAGTAGACCCAGAATCAGGCAAATAAGGATAAAGAACCGCTCTTTGGAGCGCATTAGACTCATTAATGACATTGTCGTGTCCCCTTGTACCACCTGATCCATGACTCAGTACGGACAAATGCCTAAATTGCCTAAAATGCTCTAAAATGCCTAAAATTAGGGTATTCTGCCTGTCGTGAGTCTTTTGTCGAACGGTCTATTTCAAATGATAGGATTCCACAACTTTAGTTCATTTTAGTCATTTTAAATTTTAGTTCATTTGTACCTTGAAGTACTATGACTCTACTAACATCGACAACAAATTGTCGGTACGACGCCGCTAAGTACATAGACGTCCAACACCGAGTAACGAATAACAAATAACCAATAACTCCTGGGGGGTTCTAACCCTTGAACCCTGGACGCTGAACCGAACAGTTTAGCAACTATTTTTTAAAATCCTATCACGTTTGCGAAGCGAAGGATCTTTCTAGCAAAATATTTTCGCCACCAAGACACCAAATCACGAAGTTTTTTTTATAAATTTTCGGGTCTATCTACCATTTAAAGGATTAATTTAAGGCGATGTCTTCGAGTCCCCATGATTTGGTTCTGCGTAGCCGGATTCCGGAAAGCCTCATAATGAGGATAATCATCATATCGATAGTGGGGATC
>Ga0209367_1012459_pt1 | contig 11113 bp, 7 predicted proteins | sample WorMetLIZISLAND2_FD_187412 | JGI IMG/M metagenome (GOLD analysis project Ga0209367, IMG submission 187412) | Marine gutless worms symbiont microbial communities from Max Planck institute for Marine Microbiology, Germany - Olavius geniculatus... ... | reverse complement strand
AATGAAGAATCGTCGCGGTAAAGATGACGTAGTGGATCGTTGTCAATGATGACGGTAATCTGTCGTATCGGTAGAAGATGAAGTCTTTGTCGAATCGTCGTTGATGTTTCCGGACTTACTTACTCCGGTACGTCGCCGTACAGTTTCCCACCTCCACCCACTGTACCACCATCTACCTTTATTCACAGTGCACTGATTGCTTTGCGTAGATCTACACTGTCCGAAAAAAGTAACTCACTGGACACTGTATTTCTGGTTGTTTATTTCATTTCGCTCACACACATGCAATTTTTCCGAGCGGTGAGCCATCGCGTTGGCATGCAAAATGTGTCCAATCGACGGACAGTCCTCCGACACTGACGACACTGACGACGATGGACGCAGCGCCAATGATCAGCCACCGTCAGCTGTCGTGGATCCGCAAGCAGAGATGTGTGAAGTTTGCCTTATTAAGCCACGTGACGGCCAACATGCGCTTGTGCCATGTGGGCACCAGCGCTTCTGCGCGTCGTGCGTAGATAGAGCAGCAAGTCAGATGCCCCGTATGCCGCAGCAGCATAAATCTGGTTTTGCGTCTTTAGTTACTAGTGACACGTTGCACGTCCTGTTTGGACAGTACATTTGTAACCTTTTACCGCGGTTCGATTCCGACCCTTCCCCTCGGTCTTCTTTCCGGCGCGGCGGTTATCATCTCATTGACCGATTGGGTTCTGGACGGTATCCACAGAAGACAAACCCGGCTCAGTGGAAAGCCAGTTTCCCATCGGCGGTGTCGGAGCCCTATCGTGCTAAAAATTGCTGTCAGAACTAATGTTAAATCGCGGAGAAACAATGCGGTAAGCTTTTGTTATTAACTATGTTGAAAAGCGGTCGCGGACGGTACACTTTCTCAATGCTGTCAGAAACGGCAAACACTTACTCTTCTCCTCGGTTGGCGGTAAGTGATGATGAACTCCGGCGGAGAATTTGGCAAGGGGTTCTTATATTTTATGTTTTACCGGTTTCTGAAAATGCAGAGGTGGTAAGTCTCTCGGTCCCTAAAAATTAACTAGTGAACTTTTATCAGTTACCACGGACTTTCTGACCGGCGGTAAACGATCTAACGTTTAAACCGTGCTTATATCGGCCATCTGCCGTAACGTCCTTCGGTCTACTTAAGCCTATCTTTCTATTAGCAACAATCCGCTAAATCATCACGGTGAAAATGGTTTAGTTGGTCTTCGTCGTTTTTGTAGATCTGCAGAGTAGGTATAACTTGACAGTTCAAACACAAAGGAATTGGCGGGAAAAGTTCCTACGTGCTTTGGCCTCATTACAAAGTATCCCCCTCAGTCTACTAGGCTTTGTTTTAGCCTATAGCCTAAGCCTCTTTGTCTAGCCTTAGTCTAGCCTTGGCCCCCGCCTTACTGCCTTGTTCTAGGCTAGCATGTCTTTGTTTCGGTGCTAACTCAGCCTGGCTAACCCTAATTAGCTCTGTAGTGCAGCCTACCTAGCCCTAACTCGGTCTTTGTTTCCAGGCTGGTACCCTTATTTAGCTAGCTCTGTCTCTTTGTCCAGCCTTTACCCTAGCCTTAGTTTCGCCCCTCTAGGCAAGCAGGTCTTTGTTTCGGTGCTAACTCAGCCTTTGTTTCCGGGCTGGTCACTTAGTTAGCTCTGTCTCTTTGTCCAGCCTTAGCCTAGCCCTGTTTAGCTAGCACTCGGTCTAGTGTTTGTTTCAGTCTATAACATAATTGGCTAGCAGCGAAATTTGTTTAGTACGGTAATATTTTTACGCGCAAAAGCAGAATGCTTCGCGCGTCTTAGCCATCGTCTGGGCGTCTGTCTGTCCGTCCGTCTGTCTGTCTGTCTGTTCGTCTGTTTGTCACACTCGTGATCTGTATCAAAACGGTGCAAGCTATGATCACGAAATCTTTACTGTGAACTGCCCCAAGGTGTCTAGTTTATCGTGACAAAATTTCGTGCCACTGGATGCGGGGATTTAGGGTTAAAAATATTTATCATTTTTCTTACTTTTGGGTTTACAAAATTTAAACAAATGCTTCTCAAAACAGAAAGATTTTTGACAAGTCAAAATTTAACACAAGATAAAAGCGTTATCGGTAGTTTGCAGCGAAATACAAAAGTATGGGGTGGTCGAAATATATCTGGGTACTTCAAGCTTCCAAAATGACCCGCCCAATTTGTGGCAAATTTTGACCAAATTTTGAAAAAAATTGTCATTAATTTAAGAAATGGCTTAAAAAGTTATACGTGTGTATGTGGTCAGAGTCTTTAACACATCCAATTGAAATATTTACGCAACCGTTTCTACATCTTGAAATTTTTTTGGGGTCATACTTTTGGTCATATTTTTACTTTTCGCTCAACAATATTCAAACCCGCTTTAAAACTAAGGTCGCTAAGTAGCGCCAAAATAGACATTTTGGCACAAAATGTCTATTTTGGCGCTATTTCCGCGTTTATTGCAGTCTTAAAATAGATACAAGATTGACAAAACGATATTTTAACACATGAGAGAATATTTACAGCCCTTTCCAACGACTTATAGATTTACGGAGTAATTAAAATACATTGTTGGCTATGAGTCGACTAAAGTGACCCAATTTATGTGATATTTTGAATTTCGACAATTTGGCGCCATCTTCTGAACGCAGTTATTAACTTAAGGCTTTGACGTTGATGCCAAACGATAGACTATGCCAAGATAAACAATGTTTTCCCCGACACTTTTTTGAAGTCACGGTTTAGAGGCTAGAACCTAAAACTCTTTTTTGATTGGTTTGTCACATAAATAAAGTCCAGTTGTGTGATTTTGATAGCTAAAAAAATGTCAACACATAATTACGTTTTAGACGATTTTTTTGATGTGGTACGTCTAAAAATGTGCTTCTACGCCATGCATCCACCCGGCAAGGCGTCCGATTTTGGCACAAAATGTCTATTTTGGCGCTACTTAGCGACCTTAGTTTTAATGCCGTCGGGCCAATTTTCCACATTTTTATACACAATGGCTCAGTGAAAAAAAACTTTCGAGTTTTAGCTTCGTATCTTGGTTCAGTCAAATTTGACGTGTGGTTCAAAATGACGAAAAGTCCAATTTCCGCGTTTATTGCAGTCTTAGAAATTTGCCGGCACGCAACTAAAGTTTGACTGGACCGATCTTCATGAATTTTTTATACAATATTCTGTTGTCAATTCCCCCTCTGCAGTTTGGGTAACACCCTATTCCCACGGTCATTTTTTGGGGGTAGGTAAATTTTCGGTATTCTAACCTTGCCATTTTAGCTACCTCACATCAAATTTTAGCACCGATATATTTTACTTGCTTTCTGTTTTTGAGATCGGCGTTACTTTTCCTCGACTCCAAACACCCTGAGTGTTCAACGGCACATAATAAATAAATAATTTACGCTAAACGGAGATGGAATACCCCACCCCGGTTAGCCCAGAAGGGTTAAGCAACAACAAGACTGCAAATTTACGTGTCAACCGTGGGGTCAACCCTTTTTCTGGCTAGCCAAACCCGTACTTTAAAATTGAAAATTATCAAACTGTACTCGAATGCCTTTTTACATTTACTTACAAATTCGCCGACGTGAAATTTGCGTTTGCATGGTACGATCATGTTTTAATTTGTACACACAGTGTTCAGATGTCGATGTTTCCAGATTTTGTGGTCGGCGTTTATGCTTCATTTTTCGACTCCGATCACGCTGAGTAACAGTGGGTGTACACGAAAATAAAAAAATGGGTAGGCCTATAGGCGATAGAAACGGCGTAAAATCACAACAAAAAGTCGTTTATTTGCGCAGTGGCGTAACGAGGCTTTGCGTGGACCCGGTTCAACAGTATGTTAAGGGCGATTTTGGTATCTCGATTTTTTTCGATACTGGTTGACCACATTTCTGTAATATGGCATAACTGTCGCAAAATAAAAAAAAATCTTAAATACGAAAAAGTACAATATCGCTTCCGACAGCTTCATTACCGGGCGGCAATGTAGCTACTTCTCTGTAAATACCAGTCTCGCGAAAAAAACTGTCGCAGCTTTCTGAGTTTGTTCAACGTCGCGTTTTTGTTTATTCCGATCTTAGGCCCACCAGTAATGATATACTCGACCGTAATTACATCAATATGCAGCCGCGACCAGTCAACCGTATGCAGTATTTCCAGTTCTGGTCCTTGAACATCGAGTGATAGGTAATCGACGTGAGTAATGTTAAGTGCCGCCATAATCGCATTCAGTGGAAAAGAATGGACTGCGACTTGATGTTTTTGTATATTTTTCTTGCCAATAAAAGCCAAAAAATCTTAAGGCATTTTGCTAAGAATGCCGCCGAGTACACCGGCAGGTAGAATTTGAGCTGTAGCCGGTTTACTCTGAGTGCTGAGACAACTTCGCAACACATATGCACGCCGGTGTTTGTTTAGCATTGCTCTGTAAAAATCTGGGTTAGGTTCAATTAGTAGTCTGGTCCAGTTTCTTTTTAACTCAAAAAATAACGAGTTGGATAGTATTTCGCCATCGGCTGCACCACATTCAACAAAAAAGCCGTTTCGACGTCCAGACAAAAGTTTGTCGACAAACGTCGCCATTGACGGAAAACGAGTCTTTACGTATTTACGCATAAAACGCGGTGGTGTCAGTGACGGTCCTGAGATATGGCTGCGTATATACTCACTGAGTTGTGGGTCATATAAAGAAAACTGGTTGCCATCGCCATACAGTATATACCGCATCTCGTCCGATGTGCTATAGCGCCGACGAGTTTGTGTTAGTTGACTTTTTATAATACACAGTTGTCTATACTTTAACCTGTCTGTCGACATTAAAAATAAAATCAAAACGACTACAAAAATTACAAAAATAACAACACCGACTTGAACCTTTGTGCTCATCCTGGTAATAAGTAACCTGTGAACAAAAATCACAAACGCGTTTGAAACGCATGCATAATCAACACCTGCTGTGTTATACACTGCAAAAAAATTCCGTATATCAATTTTCCCAAAACTATCCGTATTTGTTACAAAACCAGTTCCGTAGGCATGGTGTTCCGTAAATTGACGGAAACCAGTCCAATTTTCGTACACTGTAAAAAATCCGCATATCTACGGACAAAATTGTCCGTATTTTTCACAAAACTTGTTCCGTAGGCACTGCAATTCGTAAATTGACGAAAACCTGCTCAATTTCCGTAGCTAGGCCTATGATGTCAATGGAAAAAGATTGGATTGCATGCATCCAACGTTATTATTCATGGGGTGCTGCATATTACAGTGTGTATATGCAAGTACAACAAAGACAACAAACTTATAAGCGAACTAGTTTTTATCATAAAACCTGTGCTACAAGTTAGTACACTGTATGCAGAATAGCTCTGTGTGTGACATCTTTTTGTTACTTATGGTAGATAAACAAAACAAAATGTCACACAGAGGTAGGCCTACGCTGCACACACTGCATCATCTACAGACATGCACACATTACACTGCCACTGCCGAAAGACGCCGTGTTTCGCCGTCTTTCCGGTATTTGCACGGACCAGAGATCTACTGCTAGAATTTGTTTGCTTATATATTGCATCGAAACTAAAAAATTGTGTCGTCGTTTGAATTTTTAAGTTAATTTGCGTTCAGTGCTTTTTTATGTGTAAGATACTTGTTTGTACATATCGTAGTATGTTTATGCGTATTTTGTTTGCACTTAGGAACAAATTAGTCGTTTAAAGGTGTTAAGTTGTGGCACGAGTAAATTACGGATTTGCGGACTTGCGGACCTGCGGACGGACTAACGGGTAAACTGCGGACCAAACCTGCGGACCAGGTCCGCAGTTTACCCGTTGGTCCGTCCGCAGGTTCGCATTATCTATATGTCTTTCTTCCCTGTGATAAAAATTTGCATTAGCTCCGCCACCCCAGATTGCTTTAAAAGTGACTGAAATAGGTAGAATTAGTGTTGTTATGCAGACTAATTTAATTATGGGAAACTGCAAGTAATTGACTATTGAGACCCGAGAACAAAGTTGACTTTCTGAGTGAATTCCATCATTCTAAAAAGCGTTTTTTGATGGGGCCTATAAAGAAAAAGGAGGTAGGTCTTTTTAGGGAAAAAAAACACGAAAAACACTGATGGCGCCACCTGGCGAATAAAACACGTACTCAATTCAATAAAAAAATTATAGCTGAATAAGCCGCATCTAAAACTTATAAAACTAGCTAAAACAGCTTAATAGCGCCATCTGGCGAATGAATATTGTACCAAAAAATTAGAAACAAAAATAAATAACGTGAGTATGCAGCGATGAAAATCGCAAATGAATACAAAAGTTGCAAAAAAACAAAATCAAACTGCCACCCCCTGGGAAAAACAACGAACTGCAGATACTGAATAAGCAGCATATAAAAAACTGCAGTTAGCGCACGCTACCTACACAATCGCAATACACCGGGTATGCCGCGGACGCGTGAACGTCGCTGCAGTATTGCACGGTCAGTCAGTCGGTCGCAGTCTGTCGGTCTGTCAACATGTAGGCTAACTGTGGTTCCACCGGACGGCGTTGCCGTCGTTGTCGATTGACGCCGAGGGGCCCCGAAGCTAATGTGTGTATAGTAATAATTGTTGCTAATAAAAGAGTAAAAAGGTACTACCGCGTTGCCTCGTGACAAGATCCCGTTACCAACCAAATTAGCTATGAGTTAATTCCCAGCTAGATAAGGTCCCGACCCTAACCACTTTATAGTCAATAGACGTTCAGTTAACTCTCCAATATTCAATTAGCTACCGTAATTTATAACTTATTGCTTAAAAGTTTATTCTTTAAAATAATAAGACGGCCGTATATGGATTACATTAGACCATTTTAGTCTAAGTAAAAATAATAATGTTTTTAAAACCAAGGCGAATGGATAATATAAATTATCTTATAGGAAAGAATACGAAATGTCTAAAATTTTAAGCCCGGAGCGGTTTATCATTTAAAACGCGCTGTTGTTTATTAGCGCGACAGAACTGCAGCAGTAACGTTGTACCCGGTTAGCCGCCAGCAAAAGATACCGCGCACAAGAATTTATCATTTTTCGACACTTGGCTAACCTTATTTACATCGGCAGCGTTACATTATAACGACATAAACCTACTTCGCTCCGGTAAAAGTTATAAACTTAAGGTAAAAAAAAATGGAAGACATGTAATATATAATTTCCTCAAAAATTTTTCAAAATAAAAGCTTTTTGTCTCAAGTTGGGCAAACTTAAACAAATAATTTTAAACTAGAGAATACTTGGCAACTTTTCAACAGTCAAAAATTTAAGACTCGCAATCGCCGTCGCAGTACGTCCGTTAATTCATTCCCTATTGCGGCTCGACACCGATCAAAATGTGTACGATAGACCAGTTAGCTATTAACAGGAAAATAAGATATAATGAACAGAGAATTCTTTAAAAACTCGGAAAGAAATAAAGAACAACCTTAAAAGAAAGATTGCTATATTACTATTAGCCTGCTTAGCTGAAATTATAGAAGTAATTAGTGCATCTCGTCTTAACCTTTTTCTGTTCATAATCAATCTGCTGACTTCGAAAGAATAGCTGAATTGGACGAAATAAAATTAAACAAATTGGACAAAAAATTTTGCCGTAAACCCACACGAAATTCTGAGCACATCTATAATAATACAGTCGCAATAAAAAATAAAAGTCTACATGGATAGCTACCAAGACCAAAAATTGGAAATCACTCCGACTGTAGCGTATAAATTATAGCTTAAATACAGTATTCCAGTACACAAATCTCCGAAATAAGTTAGTATCCAGGAGATGCCGTGTTATAAGAATATGTAACTATCAAGTTAAAAGAACACAACAATTTTACAGGTATTCGTTTAACTGGAATTATCGTTGAGACGATAATTACGTGGTAGACGAGATTTCTTGTACCTATATCGGTGCAGCGGTTTTAAAAGACCGGCGAATATAAGCTGTGTAGGCTTATTGTGACGTTGTAGCTGCTTTAGTCAGCCTTGTCAAATTGTGCTCGTATGAGCGCGGAGCACTTTAAACTTAATATATTACTCTACACTTTTTATGCATTAAAATTATTATTGTTTGTTAGACGGAAAATGTGTCCCAAAGAACGGACAACAGGAAATGAACGTAACTACGACACTGATGACACGAGGAAACGCACACCGAAACGAAGGCGGCCACATGAAATCCGGCAATAAGACACAGATAAGTGATAGCAAATTGCAGTTGCTAAAGGGCAAGCCGGTATTGTATGTCACACTACCATCAAACAAGTAATAATGATAATGATAATGTCTAACAGTGTCAACTTACAGCGGAGCTGAACAGACTATAACAATAAAATACGTTTGAATAGAATACAACAAAATGACTAAGCCTACATAAAATCATGCTCCAAGTCATAAAATTTGCAGAAAAAGTGAGTTTTCAGTCTCCGCTTAAATGAATCAGTGTTAGTAATGGCGCGCAGGTGCAGTGGCAGATCGTTCCACGCCTTGGGGGCCGCCACGCTGAAGGCGCGCTCTCCAAACTTCAGACGACATGTCCTTAAGACTTGCAGATCCGATTTCGTGGCTGATCGCAACTAACAAACATAGTTTGTACTGAATACGGGCTTCGATTGGTAACTAGTGCAGTTCGATGGCTGCCGCTGTAACATGGTCACGTGAACGTAGTCCGTACACAAGTCTCACGGCGGCGTTGATGACGCGATGTACTAGTGCGATAGTTGAGCACGGCAGTCCGGCGAGCAGAGCATTGCCGTAGTCAAGTCGTGACAGCACGAATGCGCAGACGAGATTGGCGGTGACGTCACGGCCGAGCAGACGTCGGACCTGCCTCAGACGTCGCAAGTAAAAAAAGCATGTCTGCGTCGTCTTTGAGATGTGCGTTTGCATGCAAAGTTGACTGTCTAAATGTACGCCAAGGTCGCGCACCGTTGTTACTGGTTGTATGGTGTCTGTTCGACTGTGTAATGTCATATCAGAATTAGACAGATTTTTCAGCGCTGCTGATGAGCCGAACCACATGTGTTCAGTTTTTATGGCGTTAAGCTGCAGCCGTCTCGAGCCACATTAGCCGGTGTCGTCAGCAATGCTGCCTTGAAGGCTGGGAACAATAGTATTAGATGGCATGGTGTGCTTGTGAGCCTGTATGTCGTCAGCGAAGCCGTGATGTGCCAAATAGTGCGCCGAGAAAACACTGTCGACATCCTCGGTGTAGGCAATGAACGCTTTTGGCCCAAGAACGAATCTTGTGGCATGCCACAACTGAGACTGACGAAATCGGATATGGAGTCTGTAACGTGAACTGTTTGAGTCCGGTTTGATAGGTATGAACTGAACCAAGCCAACGCTGAGACTGTAATACAAAAACGACGTTCGAGAATTTCCAGCAGTATATGATGGTCGACGGTATCAAATGCCGCCGACATGTCCAAGAGCATTAGAGCTCCTATGTGTCCTTGATCGATACCTGCGACGATATCGTTATGTACTTTCACCAAAGCTGTTTCGGTAGAGTAATGTTGTCGGTAGGCTGACTGAACGGGGGAGAACAGATTGTTAAGATCGGCATGCTCAGTGAACCTGGAGTCAATAAGCCGTTCTAATACTTTGGAAACAAAGCTGAGGTTTGATATTGGCCGGTAGGAGTTGAGATCTGATGGGTCCAAATTTGTTTTCTTGAGAAGCGGCTTGACAATGGCAGATTTGTGGCAGTTTGGTAGCAGTTTGGTAGTTTTGTAGCACACGAATCAGTTGATGACAGACCGTGAGATAATTACGATTCCATGGATTTAATATACGATCAGGCAAAATATTACACGAAAAAACAAGCAAAATGACGATACAAGTACTATGCACAAAAATACACGCTAAATTATACTATCACCCACAAGAGAAACCCATTTAACGACTATCCCACTTTTGACACCAAATGTAAGGCTGTCTCCCAGGATCTGATCTTAGGCCTACGCTAAGCTTAGCTTAGAGTTAACTTAAACCTAATGCTCAAGTAAACAGACACAAAATTAAAAATAAAACGAATATACGATTTTAATAAGCAAATATGTACAGCATGCAGAATTAACCCTCCTACTACCGTGGGGTCAACGTTGACCCTAGACGCAACTTCGCGGCGTTGTTTCTCCGTAATCGTGCACAACAAAATTTTGTATTTTTTGACTTTTAACGTTTTTACACATATTTCATTTGCGTATTACAAATTTATGTAATTGATTATTAATTCACTTTATTTAGCTAACAGTTACATTGAGTACCAGCTGCGATCAACGTTGACCCCAGATGCCGGTACATGATAAATCCTCAAATACTATATAAATAATTATTTTATGTGCATTTCCATATAATATATATTTTTAAGTAAACATCAAAAATGTCGTCTGTTATTAATGTTAAATTAGTTCGTGGTGAAATAGTGTACAATGTTGCTCAAGTTCGTCAGATTTTGATGAGTGAACTATCAGATGGTGACGACAGTCATGATGATGTTAAAGCAAATGACGATGAACAGTCTAGCGATAACGGAGAAATAGATGTTCTTGAAAACCTTTTTGAAGCTGCAAGTGACAACAAATGTGAAAATTCAGCAGAAGTCGAAGTAGATCAAGATTCCACATATCGCTCAAAAAATAACCAAGAAGCTTGGTATGAAAATCCTCAGCGCAACACCGAAGGCAGACGTGCTGCAAGAAACATCATGCACATCACTCCAGGACAGACGAGGTATGCTCTTCGTAACGTTGATACAGCTGAGTCCGCATTTCAACTGTTTCTTACACCGTCACTGCTGCAGCAAATAATTGACTGGACAAACAAAAGAAGGGCGACTTGTTTACGGACATCAGTAGGCAGATGTTGATAACATTGAAATGCACTGTTACCTTGGACTGTTGATTTTTGCTGGTGTCATGAAGGGCCACAATAAGTCCGTGATGTCGCTGTGGAACGAAGAAAATGGTCGTGTTATTTTTAATCGATCGATGGCACGTAACAGATTTACAGCCATATCCAGATGCATCCGGTTCGATGATGCGGCTGCACGTCGTCGTACAAGGAGCACTGA
>Ga0209367_1012458_pt1 | contig 11113 bp, 9 predicted proteins | sample WorMetLIZISLAND2_FD_187412 | JGI IMG/M metagenome (GOLD analysis project Ga0209367, IMG submission 187412) | Marine gutless worms symbiont microbial communities from Max Planck institute for Marine Microbiology, Germany - Olavius geniculatus... ... | reverse complement strand
TGCACTTTATTTTGACAATTATCACTGAATAATTAACGGCTTGCACCATAAAGAATTGCAACTGCAGTGCTGTAGACATAAGCCATTATGTTTATCGCAATTTGCAAGCAACTGAAACCGGTAAACTACAGCTGATTATAGCCTAAATACGTCATCTACATTTGGCTGATAGTATTCATTTTGACATCATACACTTTATCTGCATTGCGACTAGGTAATTTTATAACAACAAAGACTGACGTGACATAATTCTGCTTTATGATAAATAAGTAAATGAAAGAGTAAAAACACTGGAAACGAATATATGTCTAAACCACAAAATGTCATGCTGGTTAGTATCGCTCTAACTGCAGCTACAGTATGCACGGCACGCGCCTGCACAAAACGTCTCGACGAGACGCAATGGCCCGAGACCCGACACGAGACCTACTGGGCCGAGACCGAGATATATTGCTCGAGAGACCGAGAAGAGACCCGAGACGCATCGGTCCGAGACCGAGACGTTGAGGATTTTGTCCGAGACGAGACGTTAGTACGTCTCGAGACCGTTTCGAGACCGAGACGTCTCGACCGAGACCACATTCCTGTTGACACAAGAACATTATTTTCTTATTTGTTGCTTTGCTGCTTTCATATTTCAATTTGAATTTGAATTTATTATTATTAGTCAACAATTTCATTTTTAACTGCGAAATCCCAAGATATGACGTGACTCCGTGACCTCGTGACCTTTGCGGCTGATACAAGCTTTCGTTATATAAGAAACTTAACACACATTTCCCGTATTGCTTTTTCAGCCTGGTGCAAATCTGCTAAATTTTAGTAGCTTGACCTATGGCCGATATAGGCCACAAGTTCTCGTTAATGGTAGTAACATTTCCTGTGTTATTTTTGCGGCCTGCCGTTGTACAGGACGTGTACAGTTTTCTGCCGACAGCTGACGGAGGAGTGCTGAATATTGGTGGCACGGCTCAGGTCTGTGGTCTGAGCGAGGCCGGGTCACGTGACTGTGACGTCACGTGTGACGTAACGTGTCAGCTGATGAGTGTTAAGACGTGCCGAGCAGTAGATGACGGGAAGACTGTGAACACGGCTGAGGAGAGCGTCTACGCCAACACCACGCCTGTACGATCAGCTCTTCACAATATTGCTTTTTGTTAAATCATCCATCTGTTAATCTGGAGTAACAGAAAACCCATCTCAGACAGTGGCGTATTTAGGATTTGGCAAAGGGGGGGCCATGGCGAGCGCGCGGAGCGCGAGCCTATAACGGGGTCTGGGGGCGGAGCCCCCAGCGGGATCTTGGGGCAGAGCCCCTGGTCGGGGGGTCAGGGGGGCTTCGCCCCCCTGAAGCTGAAACACTTTTTGCTTCTGAGTGTTCAATGGAAACCGCAAATTCGCCCATTTTTCTGAAATTTGGAAACGCAAAAGACCATCAAACATTGTTGAATTTTGCAATTCTTGCTGGAAAATGGCAAAAAACCCACCTTTTCATATAAAGTCGCCTGTAAAAAATTTTCATGGTCCGGCCAAAGGGGGGGGCATCGCACCGTGGCCCTCCCCCTAAATACGCCACTGATCTCAGAGCTACTGAGCTGTAAAAAAGTAAGTCCCCCTTAAAAGTTTTTAAACAACAATCACATGTTTGCAAGAAATTATCTAAAATTTTATGCGTGGTTTAACGCAGCAAAATTTTATAGGAATCCATTGTTTCATTGTTCTGTTTAAAAGATTTTTAAAAAATTTTGACTCGCTACAGCTATGCTGTAGGGCGTCTTTGATACGATGTATGTCAGTTTGCCCGTCTGTCTGTCTGTCACGGATGTATTGTAGATAAACGGTACGTCGTAGGCAAAAATTTTTACGCGAGTAATTAGCCCTGGATTTTTACGCGCGAGAGCTAGCTAGCTAGCTATAGCGCGTATTAGCTACGGTAATTCTGTTTGTCTGTCTGTCTCTCTGTCTGTCCGTCTGTCCGTCACGTCCCGGTACCGTTCCAAGACCAGGTGAAATAGAGACTTCGGGTTTTCACCGTATGATAGCTTAGGGTCTCTAGTATTTCATGACAAAATTTCATGCTCCTGGGTAAAGGGGGTATGTCCAGGTTTTGTCGTTTCCGGTTTTGTCGGTTCAGATTTTGTCGGGACACCATGTGCGACTTTTTGTCCAACATCTGCACAAAAGTCGATATAGGCGTAGTGATTGAATAATTGATTGATTGACTGGTTGGTCTAACGATGTCATTCAGTCATGCTGTCACTGTGTGGCAGTGGTCAAATAAGGATCAAAGAAATAAGGAAATCTATTTTTTCTTTTGGTTTTTCATTTTTTTCTTTCCTTTTCCTTCCTCCACTTTCTCCTTTCTTTTTTTCCATTTTTCCTTCCCTGTCGTCCCCTTAGAAGCGGGCCTTCTTAAATACAGCTAGTGGGTTTGGGGAGCGCTGTAAGCTTCTTTGACTGGATATAGGAGCTGAGGGAATGCAGTGTGCGTGCCCCCACAATGGCCCACATTCACCTTACTTTGATACCCGCTGTGTGGTGCGTAATCTGTACCATAGATGTGAAAACTTTTAAGAAAAAAAGAAAACAAACGTTTGAAAATATTGATAAAGAAGTTAGCCATAACTTGTTATTTGCTTGAAACCTGTTGATGTAGGTTCAGTAAGCTTATAGCTAGAACTAGAGAAAATACGAAAATTTTATTTAATTTTAATTTAACTGTGTGGTAATAACACCAACTAAGTAAACAAACTATCCCCACTATAGCCTATTAATTCGTTTCTGCGGCTTCAAAAGTTCTTTTCGACGTTATCGGTAAAATTTTTTAATAAACGTTGATTTGAGGAAAAAACGTTCAGAAAATTAAAAAACGTTAAAAACTCTTTTAAAACGTGTCAAGAATAAAAATAACGTTAAAAATACGTTTATTTCATCTATGGTCTGTACAGACGAGTGAAGCTAGCGTTAGTTCAGGTCAAGTCATTATAGTCAACGTGACGTTACCGGCTGGACGAAGAGCTGCTCTTGCTTGTCTGTTCGGACTGAGAGAACTCCTTTCTGAACTACGCGACGGCCAAGACAACAGCACACCCCTCGTCCTTGTCAGCAGGTAGATTATTATAGATAACACAGTGGCGTAGACAAAAGCGGGGCGCAAAGGACTCACTCCTCATTAGCGCAAAAACCCTGGTCTATAACGGTATTGAAATTGATGTCCAACATCACGAGCATCTTTATTTTCAAGAACTGTTTCCAAGAATGATACCCCCGGACACCGTCAGACGAAAGAGAGAAAAGTGTAAGAAAGGGAAAGAAAAGTAGGGGAAGGGAGGAGATGAGAAAAGAGGGTAGAGCCTAGAGGAAGAAAGGGAAAAAGAGGGATGGAAGGAAAGAAGGTAAAAAAGGCTTGCCTTCCCCAGTTCACATTTCGGGCTACGTCACTGATACAACATTGTTCACATTATTGTCATCATCATCATCAGCAGCAGCAGCATTCAGGCCGCATTACGCGTCTTGTCCGTCCGTCTGTTCGTCTGTCTCTCCCAAACGAACTGTGAGACACTATCGCTGTTTGGTGCGGAAGGAGACGGTCGGCGATAGGAGGATTATATAGGGCATTGGTAGACGTTTATAGTCTGCTGATAGTAGCCGCAACACTGATAAGGTTTGGCTGTAATGCGCCAGGCAAAATTTGGGGTTGGGGTCAGCATGGAAGGCACCCCTATTTTGGGAGAACAGGTGTCCGTAAGGGGTTTGCGTTGGTACGGTTTGATAAAACGTTCATTAGCTCCTAAAACAGATTTAACTCACAGCTGTAACCCCAGCGAACAGCTTTTTTGAAAAAAAAACATTAAAGTTGGCTATCAAACTTTTATTTAACGCCTTTAATATAATTACCACTCGGCAGAAGATCGCATTATGCTATTACATTATTATTGTATTATATGATTACATTACATATCAATTGGACATTTTCTCAGTCCGTGATGTTGAAGTGATGATTAATAGTTTGTGCACGATGTAATTTGACTGACTGCACGTTGATTAGTTGCACTTTCTGCCTTTTTTCATTTTCTTTTTACTTTTCATTATTTTTGCTTTGCACGTTTGTTTGTACCTTGTGTACGATGTTGATAATAAATATATTAGTCAAAATTTTGTTGCTATTGGTCATGTATGAACATTATTGTACATGTTTTTATATGTTTTTTAATTATTTTGTTGTTAACCTGCTACAAGTGATGATAAATAAAGATTTTCATATTATATTAACATTATGATTATACAGGGACGGCGTGACGGCGTGTGATCGCTACATAGCTCTGTCCAACGCGTGTGATATGATCACCACCCAGCAAGAGATCGACATTTTTCAGATCGTCTGCAACGTCAAACAAGCTCAGCCACATTTCTTCACACAGCTCGTCAGTAGGCCCCTATTCATTCATTAGCATGGTTTCCCGACAAAACCGCTTAGATTTAGGAAATCAAGTTAATGATAAGGATAGGCTTAAAATTAGGAATTAGGGTTCGGGATAGGGCTAGCGATTGGTAGGCCCCTATGTTACTTTAAGCTACATGAGTTTACCTGCAAAATGGCATATGTATTTCCAATGCTATAGAGTTACGGTTAGGGATTACGATTAGGAATAGGGTTAAAATATTGATAAAGTTAAGTAAAGGTTAATGTTAGAGTCAGGGTTAGGGATTATGTATTGGTGATAAAGATAGGGTTACGGTTAGGGTTAGCGTTCGCGTAGTGGGGTAGTTTTGACGTTCCCGGTTTTGACAGGAAACTGATTAGCATTTATTGTGTTAAACTGATGCGACTGATTTTGCCGCCGTAGCCTAAAAATTGCGACCACACATTATCAGACGGAAGGGTGGGGGAGGGCAGAATGAGATTTTTTTCCACCAAAGTATAATCGGACCGAACAGCACGGAATTTCAATTTTGCTTTACTACTCTGTGTATGTTAAAGCGATGTAACTGAACTAAACTGAACTGACATGGTTTAGTTTTTTTTGACGAAATGACCAATAAACAAGCAGTAAAACATTACTGTATAGCACCGCCTAACGGCGTCGGTGTCCGACGTGACTACGCTTACGTTCGCGTCAACCAATGACCAATGGGCTTGCCCTCTTGCGCATTGGTCAGTTCTTCAAAAACTAAGCCGTGTCATTAAGTTTAGTTCAGTTCAATTACGTCGCTCTGTACGCGCCTTTAATCTACAACAGAACTATCACGTTGTCTTTTTGTCACTTATTTTATCAGTTAGATCTTATGCCTCATACTTCTATAGTAGTGATAATTGTAATTTTTTGATGACGCATACCCAACAGTTTTGTAACTAAACATTTATCAAGTTAATGGTAAATTACACCAAAACCTTGATTATGTTTAGTAGTGCATTTTTGCAGTAAACAGCAATAATAACAAATGCCTACGTCGTTTGCACTAAGCAGCATCTCTGCATCACCCACGTAGGCCCCTAAGTCGGGGTGGCCGCAATGCATATCTGATGGGGTTCCAACCCCCAGATCTTCCCTTTCCGTGAATGATCAAGGGCGATCTAAGTTCTAACGCTACCTGTAGGCCCCATATGTCACTTTAAGCCACATGAGTTAAGTGCAAAATGGCATCATATTTTCATCCGACGGATTTAACGTGTATTTTCGTATGTCAGAGGATGTGTTATGTCAGCGTTGCGCCCTATGCCTTGACGTTTTTTAGTTTACTTGATGACACAATGTGATTTGCTCTTTTTTTATCTTGACTCACTTGGAGCAGCAGTGTAAATTTATTTAATGGATATGTAAAGTACTCTTATTAATTAATTAATTAGCTACAACTAAATCGAGGAATCAGGAAATTAAAGTGACTGCATTGTTTGACTGTCACAGGCGGACTATCAGGAGTTGTATGAAGCGGTCGCTGAATTCATTTCCTTGTCAACGATGTACAGCAATTAGATTGAGTGATGGGACGTTTTCAACGTTTGATAACAACGAATGTTTCGTTAGAATATTGCTTCATTGTTGTATATAGTTTTATGTCTAGTCTAGTCTGTCATTTGTGTAACTGCGTATGTAAATGAAAATTGTGAAATTGTGTAAATTTATGTATAAGCTGCCTGCTTTTTAGCCGACCATACGTAAGTAACGGTCGAGCTTATGGTAAGCCTACAAGTTGTTTCGTTTGTTGTCTGTCCGTCTGTAACAGACTGTGTTTGTGTCTGTGTTTGTTGTCTGCTGTCTGTCTGTATTGTTTTTAAGTGTTAAGTCATACAGGAAAACTTGTTATACGATTAGTTAGCCAAATGTTTTAAAGTTACGCACGCAAAATTTCAGCAAAATTTCAAAATTTCAAGGTAAACGTTGTAAAATTCGGGGTTAAATGGCAGGGTTGAAAAAAATGTGTGTTTTTAATGGAAAACTGGCTATATCTCGGAAACGGTAAGAGATTCGGCCAAGGAAAAGGAAGTGGTATATGCCCTGTCAGATGAAATGGAAATTATTGATTTTGAATGACCTTAAAGGTCGTTATGCACTATTGTGGCTAAACAGTGGGCCAAGAGATGGGGCCAAGATTGCTATTGATTACCAATAAAAAATCGCATATGCCCTTTTAGATGCAATGAAAATTATGGACCTTGGATGACCTTGAAGGTCCGTGACAACCGGTACGTTCCACTATCCCAGCAACAGCTGGGTTTCTTGTTTCTTATGTTTGCTCTGCAGCGGTGCATGTGCGACTCTAGTCAACAAGATGGACAACCGCATACAAGTCGCTGCATGCCACATTGACATCTGCGCTTGTTGTGCAATGTTGTTTCTTTCTAGTTTGTGGCGCATTTCTGTTCTGATATCTACACCGTGTCTCAAAAGGACCCCAACATTATCGATCATAACTTGAAGAAGGATTAACAGATTTTAATAATTTTTCGTATCAATATCTCAGACACTATTGGCCATCAACCGGCTACTTAATTTTTCACCTTACCGAATGTCTTCTTCTGCACTACCTGGAGAAAACGCAACAAGTGAAATAGTACACTTTTCCTCAATGTAGTAATATTAGGCCTATTTGATCAAAATAACACACATTTAACACAGTATGTCTAAAATTCTACTTCCTTGGCTGCCAGTTTATCCAGTTGTTTAGTTGTGCAACTACTTATGGTGAATATTTGAAATATTGGCCACTTGTGTAAATACAGGCATGCAGGGGATTTCTTCTTTCACAGATAGCGTGTCGGCAATGTTCTGTTCCAGACTTCAAACATTAATTCGCTTCATGAGTTCACCGACAATCTTAAACAGCATCCAATAGACTCACTGATGCATAACACTTCAAATATTGCCAAACAAACTGTGGCCAGGAATGTTTTACAAATAAAAAAAATATTGATGTTTTTCTTCATTTTAACGCACAGTTCGCTTGTGACTGTTTTCTGCAGTTAGTGCAGAAACAGACGCTCGTTAAGATGGAAATTTAAACAGCTGTTTAATGGCCAGTAATGTAGGAAATATTTGTACCACAAACTGTTAAAATCTAATAATGTTTGTGCAACTTACAATCGATAATGTCACAGATGTTTCTGACGTTTTCTTTGCTCATTCTAACTCCTACTTGGCATGTTTGTTTTCCCCAGATAGTGTAGAAGCACATGCTGGGTGAGGTGGAAACCTAACAGTCGTTTGATGGCCAGTTGCGTCTGGAATATTCGTACCAAAAATTGTTTAAAACTGTTAATCCTTATAGAGTGTTTACACGATCCAGCAAACGTCCAGCAAACTGACAGCAAACGTCCCGCATTAGCACGTGTATTTTGAATACATTTGCTGGAAGTTTGCTGGACGTTTGCTGGATCGTGTAAACACTCGATTAGTTACGAACAGTATCACAAAGGCCCCTGCACTCTATTAAGTTTTTACGCCAACTTCGTATTCTTGCGCTTGACAGTGATGTCTGCGTCGCGTAGTTTGTTTGCCTTTATAATAAACAACATATTACTCAGCAAAGTAGTTACACTATCGAGTATAATTCCAAAATATCAAAATAATTATAATTTAATTTGCATATAAATCGCGCGAAATTAGGACGGAACATCAGATGCGAATGGAAACAATACGAATGGAACATCATCACAGGCCGCTTCGTGAGTTATAAATAACACAAAATATCAGCCACGACAAACAAACGTAAAACACTCGACGGCGCCATTTTATGACGAATAAGAAGAATGTTGACGTCATAGCAGAAAATTGCCACCGGATCGGAAAACCAGATCTTCAAACAAACAGAAGACGTATAGGCCCAGCCATCGCAATGTAGAAAACATTTAGCGATTTAGCGTATTCGGCATATGTAATGGCGACAAAAACTAAAATTTAGCCTACAGGTCTGTGCATTAAACGCTATAGGCAGGCTAAGCACACGTACGATGAAACAGAATCAGAACAGAAAAAAATTTTGTTTTGCTTTTTTGTTTCCGTTTCAGTCACACATGCCTGTACAGCCTTATAGCCAAAATCACTCCCCCTTTCCTTTCATCTCCTCACTCTTCTTTCTTTCCGTCTCGTCCCTTTTTCTCCCCTTTCTTTTCTTCTTCCCCTCCCTTTTACCCGTTTTTAGAAGTAAGACCCCTAAATTCCAGCTTGCGGGTCTGGGGAGCGCTGTGCATGAGTTCTCCCTCAGCGAAGACTGGGGCGGTGGAGCTCGAACCAAATCGAATTTGGAGCAATTATGAGACCTGGTGGCAACAACGTTCATTATTTTCCTGAGTCCATAATATCTATTTTTAGCAAAAATTTGGGATTGGTGGTCTGGACCCGCTCAGTGTTGCCGGAGGTAGGGAAAAACGGCTTCGAGCCTACATCACTACTATTCACTATTCAATGAGCGCATTAGAGATTAACCTAATTTTAACGTTACACACTATATAAGTTCAGGTTTTAGTTACTTACATACTTACTTACTTACTTTGATGGGTTTTTTTTCACGCCGAAGGCACTACAAGTACCTTTCAGCAAATTCTGGCAGTGTTCGCCCTTTCGTGGTAGGGATGAAAACACTTCAACGTCCGACCCCCAGAACCCCCTCCCCCCAAGGGGCCCTGGGCGTATAGGTTAATTCTCACACCAGGCGTCGCAGAAATTTCGTTACAACGTTAACATGCGACACACTTTTTGAATATAAGACGTTTATATTATACAAAACAGCAGAAAATTCACTGTGACACAGATGACAAGATTACAACACACACGCATATAGGCCTACCACACACGTTCACATATAAGCCTACCACTGTAGGCCTACGTATCAACAACGACTTTGTAATAAAATAATAAATAACTTATGATAATTATCGTGTAAAACACGTAATACGTAATAAGGAAATTGGCAAAAATGTTCACGTTTCTCAATTTTGTACACGAGGGGACCACTGCCCGCAAGCCCCCACCGACAAAATAAATGTAATGCAGCGGCAGAGCAGCATAATGAAGTTTGAATATTCATCGACTGCAACTCAATTGACATATTTGCATATTCATACGTGGGGACGCCAGGGAAGGGCACGTCATCCCCTCACTGTTTCCCAGGAAGGGAGCGTTTCCCAAAAGTGTTTTACCAATTCAAATTAAGAATAAAACAAGAATTACCAAAAATTTTAAAAAAACATTAAAAAGGTTTGTATCGAGGTATAGGCCTAATTATGTTTAAAACATGACGAGAGTGTAGTGGACCGCTCCCCCTCTCTGTTCACAACTGTTTGTAATTTTATTTTGCAAAAGTTGCTGTAGCTGAAAAAAAACAATTTTACAGCTATAACAATTGACTTTAAGTGACTGTAATAGTTTCATTTTTTATTATGTATAAATATAGCACACAGCGAACGTTTAAGCTTACAGGAAAGCGCCAAAAACGCCGTTATCCGAGCAGAATTTGGTCGTAATGTGCCACTACGTTGAAGGTATCTCCAAAGGGTTTTATTCTTAGAATTGCGCCCCGCTCAGGGCTGAAAAACCTATGGTTGTTAATTTTTTAGATTTTGCCCTGTTGATTTTGTAGGTTTTACCCTTTTTCAGGCTTTTAAAAATTTATAAAAATTTTCACAAATATTTTTAAAGGTTTTTTCTCATTTAGTGTCTAATTAACACCATAGCCTATGCAAAATTACGACCCAGGAAAACATATTATACACTCACTCTGTCCATCACATGTTGACATTGTTTTTATAAATTATAGTAAGATGAAATAATCACGATTAATAAATTAAACAAAATAAAATATGTTATAAATTTTAAAACGAAAAACCTTAAATTTTTACAGACAAAAAAACCAAAAGACCAATTTTCAGCCCTGACTCCGCCCTGTTCATACGTCGGTGGAGTATAAGTTAAGTTTATATTTGGGTGGACCCTCACTAGGCCTACTGCCGCCTGAGTCTGAGTTGGGCCTCCTCTCTGGAGTGGGTCGCCTGGCAACGCGCGGACCTGACAGAGGCGCCCAGTCACGTGACGCGTCGTCGTGACGACCAGCGACGGTGCCACGCCTCCTGGCCGAAGACTGAGACGACGATTGGATAGTGTCTCTGACGTCAGCAACAGAAGCAGTGCCAGCAGCAGCAGCAGCAGCAGCAGCAGCAGTAGCGGTATTGTCTGGAGTGGTATCACGATGTAGCTTGTCACCTGTAGCACCATCATAGACGACAACCAGATGTTTGCAACAATACACATCAATCTTTTTCAGTGACTGACATCAGTTTTAACTTTTAATTACTACTAAAGGTTAAAGGTTAAAGGTCCAAATATAGCTCCTAATGAGCGAACCCATCTCAGAGCTACGGAGCGTCACTTGTCATACGGGATCACACAGTGTTACCTGCCACCCGATAGAGGTGAATGCGCCCCGCCTTAACCCCAGCCAGATAGGCTGGTACTCGATTTACCTATCCCGGAGGGATGGAAGGCTGAGTTGACCTAGGCGGTTGGTTACATCCCGAGATGGTTTACCTGTCCACAGGCAGTCACCCATCGCAGTATTAACCGGGCCCGGCGTACAGTAACTTCGCTGATCGGATCAGACGCGTTACCACTACACCACG
>Ga0209367_1012456_pt1 | contig 11114 bp, 8 predicted proteins | sample WorMetLIZISLAND2_FD_187412 | JGI IMG/M metagenome (GOLD analysis project Ga0209367, IMG submission 187412) | Marine gutless worms symbiont microbial communities from Max Planck institute for Marine Microbiology, Germany - Olavius geniculatus... ... | reverse complement strand
GATGTCTTTCAGCTCTTTGACAAGGTCATTGGATACCTTCTGGTCAAGCTGTGCCATGTAGAGTTCGCTGCAGTACGTTGTCCATCGTTGTATTATGTCAGTTGTATTCACGAGCAGCTTTCCATTCTGAAAGACAGAGACAAAGAAATCTTCTACATTCCTACAAATCAGTGTGAAGTATAATATCGGTCTAACGTGAAAAGGCATTTAACAGGCAGAACTGAAAAAAAACTTAAGTGAGAAATTGACCTGCACATTTATACATTTGTTTATTATTTGTGTGACTTTCTTTTTTTGGAGTTTGTGGTTTGTTAGTTTTACGAGTCAGTGTGTTTTCCATGAACTGATCATGTGTTATTTTCAGATGATGCAGTCATGCCGGTGCCACCTGTCGATGTTTTACAACAAGATGATGAGATGCTATCGTCAGTTGTTACGGAGGAGGTTGACCATGCTGCTTCTTCCAAGTCTGATGAGCCTTCAGTGCAGTGTCTTGCAGCTGATCTCCTCTCAACTTGGCTCAGTCTTAAGGTTTCTGTATGTCTTGTTAGTTATATAGCTATGCTGTTTTTATCCGGGCCCCAGGGACGTCGAGAGCCACAGCAGGGCCTGAGGAAAACATTCTCACGGGGCCTGTCTTGTGAGAAAATTTTGGAATTTTGCTTTTTAAAAATGGTCAATTCTGATGTACTATATATTTCTGAGTGACAGCGGTCTCCCCCCCACCAAAAAAAATGTTGTAGGGCCTGGAGAAAACTTCCCCCCCTTCTCTCCCTTTCATTGTACAACTGAAGCTTGTTAGTTTGTGGCTGCTCAGGGGTCTCGGATGTTGTAAAGGCCAAATGATCTACGTGCTTTCCTGTTGGCACTGGTCAGTTTAAAAGACTATTAAAGAATTGTACTAAGCTGAAATTCATTATGTTTGTGTTGAATTTCGGATATTGATGGACTTCAGATAGTATCAACATTGGTGCAGTTAATTAAAGCACCTATGCGTTGCCAGAACAGTTTGATTAATTAGATTATTATTTTATTTCGATGTTAGATATATCACATTTTCCTGTTTTTGTACTGGTTTTTGTACTGTTGTAGCAGTTTTCGATCCTTCAATTTTGGGGTTTTATCTTTAACTGGACATAACTACAAAATTTGGGCAGTTAAATGATAAAACGTTGAGTTGTACGATAGAAGGTATATCGTATGTGACGGTTGCTTTTTTTGACCTGTTGTTGCAGGAAGTATATAAGATTCCGAAGCTAACGCTTGAGGAGAGAAAACGAACGGAAAGAGAACTTGGTGGGATGTTTACTAATAGTGTTGAATATTTGTTTGTATTCTCTTTATTTGTCATTATGAGTAAGCAGTGAAGACAGCAGATTCATTCTGAAACTAGAAGGTGCTAGTGAGAGTGCATATCTCCGCCAAGTGAAGTGATTTAAACATTACTACTACTACTACTACAACTACACCCTACAACAAGGAAAGGGGACAGAGATGGAAGAGCCGCTTCGCTGCAGAGGGAGAGAAAAGTAACAGCTGGCGTTGCTGCTTGCGCTGTTGGTGCAATGACGTCATTGCTATTATGAGTCATCATGTACACAGAACGAACGACGGACAGAACAGCCAATTTCTTAATCTCCTCCTACATTCACTACGCTCACCTTAGCGGAGATAATTGAAGTGTAGTTGATTAATAACACGGCCACAGTGAAGAATATAAATAGCAACAGTTTGATTTAAGATGATGCTGATGGGTCCAGTGCATTGGTTAAAGTGTAATGGAAGTCATCTACTTTAACATTTGGAACGAATTCCTTACCTTATGTGAAATAGTGTTGAAATAATGCTAGTAGGAATGACTGTTCTATGTGACAACAGTCTGATCACCTGAGATTGTAACACATTGGCCCACTGCTTGGGACCTGTACAGAAATTCTCCGGGCCCATAGACAAAATAAGTAGACTGTTAGTCACCATTTGCCTAATGCAACTAGTTGAAGCCCATTTCATTAAATATTCATCGTGCATATTTCAAGTGGTATGATCCACCGACCTATATGATCTAACGAGCTATAAATAGGACTCAGCAATGCCATCATGAGTGTCGTCATCGTCTGCTAGCAAACCAGATTGTTTTTGCTATTTTATTTTATTTAAATAGCACATCATGAACTTTTGGATCATGTTGCTGTAACCTTAGGACTTTTTGTTGTGCAAGCTAAATTAAGGATGCCTATAAGTTGAGGTATATGAAATATTCATCATGCATATGCAGAGTGAGCGTGGCATTTTTTGTACTTCCTAGTTTTTGCTGAATCCATTATCTGTGGTTTATTTTATCTGCGTTTGGGCCTACATGGTTTTTCAGAGTGCTTGCTGTTCCCTCTCTTCTCTTATTTTTTGATATCTCAGAATTGTCGCTGATTTTTCTTATTGTGATTACGGTTCTGTGGTTATTTGCCCTGTGGTGATTGTAGATCGGCAGAATGAGGCACCGAGTTCTAAGCCCAAGGACTCGTCATGGGACAAAGGTACGTAACAGTAACATGTTGCATGTACCCAGTACTGGCACCAGAGAGTTGGAGGCCCCCAAATACAACTGTGAGGCCCTTATGACGGGGGTTGGGACGGAGTCTGGAGCCCCAAGCGGGGTCCAGCGGCAGAGCCCCTCGTCAGGGGAAGCAGAAACAGTTTTGGCATTTGGACGTTCAGTGAAAGCCACAAATTTGCCCACTTTTCAAAAATTTGAAACACAAAAAAAATCAGATACAATTTGTGTTTTCTTTGCAAGAAGTGAAGTTTAATAGGCCACTGTATGCCACAGAATCCCATACATTAATGAAAAGTAATAATCTTGTTCATTTTGGGCAAAAATTTTTACATGTTTACTTATTTTATAGTTTGAATATATTTTTTAAAAAACTAAAAAATTTTTATACATAGCATGAGGCCCCTGAGCATACGTGAAGTTGTCTGATGACGTGTCGCCCCCTGTTCTCCGATAGACAGCGTTCCGAGATTGTTGACTGTCTGGAGGATAACAGGAAAGATTATTAGAACTGGCATTACTGTTAATTACATATGCCCACATATAATGTCAAGTTCTTACAATTTTAGGTTTAGGCTGTTTTTTCGTGTTTTGTGTTTCTGTAAAGGTTAAATTTTGTGTAAAGGTTAAGCTTACTGTTCTATTATTATATGAGTGTGTGCGTTGCCTGGAGAGGCTGTCCCTGAAATGACCTATACTGTGTCGGGCGGGACGTTAAACCCTGCTTTTATGACGTGTTCTACTGTGTAGCATCTAATTGGCTGGTTTTTGTAGCTGTTTTGGCACATAAAAGCCCGCTGGATTGTGTACAGTTGGTTGGGATTTTTGTAGCTATTCCAGCATGTAAAAGTTCACTGTGGTATACAATCATCTGGTTTTTTTTAAGCTATTTCGGCATTTGAACTGCCCTGCTGTAGTATACAGTTATCCTGGTTTTTCGGTAGCGTGTGTAAGCTAGCTATGGCATACAGTCATCTGGATGTGTTTATAGCTATTCGACGTCACACTCAGGATGATTCGCCGTCAGACGTGAAACGACGACGGCGTATGACAACTGATGAATCTGATGATGCTAAACGCTCCAGGTACTCATCTTTGCCATTCACTGCATTTTGCTGAGAAGTATGTTAACAGCAGATGTAGTAAACGTTAGGTACTCTACTGCCAGATAGATTTTATCATTCACTGTGCAGTTAGTCTGGATATGTCTGTTAACAAATGTTTTATGGCACAGGATGCTAAAATGATACAGTGTGTGCTGTGTGGTATATCAGCATCTTCGTCATTGCAGTTGTATTGTTTTATGCAAATATGAATGTTTGATCTTTTTAGGGGCCACGTATCAGTACAGATGAATATAAAAATGAACAACTGAAATTCTCATAGAAAGAGGTTAATGATTTTAGTTCTAACCTCAGCATTTTCACTAATTTACGGTGCTTTGTGAGATGAAACACATATTGCTGCGCCAGTCGACATTGATCATTGATGGTTTCTGAATTGTTTGAATTTTTTTATTGAACATCAGAGCGACTGTTCTGTTGGGTCAAACTTGAATCAGATATTGAGTGCAGCAGGCTGTAATTGTCATGAAAAAGTAAAGGTACCGGTAAAGGTAGAGTTTGGTACTTGCTATAGTGTTTTTTACATGAGACAGACTCCCACTGCCTGTGTCAGCGAACAACTGGACCTGCGGTTTGCAGCTAGCAGACATACCACCATCCCAATCAACCACACTAGGTCTTCACCCTGTGGACCGTAAGCTACTGCTCATTTCCCATCCCATGGAGGGTAAGAGGCTGAGTTGGCCTGAGAGAGAGTGAGTGAGTGAGTGTTGTGTGATGGTGATGACAGGCGTGTTGTCCCACCGTTATTATCATCGTCATCAACGTCGTCGTCAGCATCGACTACTTTATCGTTGTCGATGTTGTCCAAGAAGGAACGCCGCGAGCTGTTTGAAGCGCAGGTGAAAGCTTTTGATGAACTGCTGCAAGAACAACAATTGCAAGAACAACAGCTGCAACAACTACAGCAGCAGCAACTACAACAACAGCTGCCTGATACTACATTCTACCAGGGCGGATCATCCACTGGTGTTGGGTATCAGGACTCCAGCACCCTGGGATTTACCGACTCCGGTCTTGCGTTATCGTCATACGCCGTTGATCCGGATCAGTCTCAGTTGTATCCGGCAGATCTTGGAGGATTAGTGCCACAGCAGGACTTGTACTATCCTGCTGAACAGCCAGCTTATCAGTGTAAGTATGAATACATTTTTAATTCACTAATCAGTCCTGATGTGACTTAGTGTGCTTTTTTTATACAATTAAGTCTTTTTTGAAAATTTTGCTTTTATTGTTTTCCATACAGTCGACCATGCTTATAGCTATACCAGCTTCATGTGTATTCTAAAATTATGGTAGTTAATAATGCTATTATACTTTTGTATATACTACCTCTGCTTTGTGCCTTCAGTTGTTTTGTCATTGTTATAGTGTCAGAGATGGCATTAACTCACAATCTTCAAAGGTTTTAATTGAGACTTATATGTTGCACTAGCAAAATGAGTTGGATGAAATTTTTTTAGTTCATGATGCCACTGTGTTTGCATCTGCCTCGCATTATCCAGGTGCAGTTGATGAGCCAAGCGTGTTTGGTATGCAGCAATCTTATACATCTCAGGTAACTTTTATCATTTTTGTTTGGCTGAGTAACGTTTGATTCAGAAGAGAAATGACATGATGTGCTGTACTTACAGTACTTGTCAGTATCAAACCTACTACAACTGTAGAAAGCATCTGTAACTGGCAGGTTTATTAGCCTAGTCTTCGTGAACATCTGCTGAATGTTGAGAGTTTTATTGAAAAAAGACGTAGCAAGCACACATAAGGTTATTGATACAACAAAGAGAAGGATTGTACATGTAACGGTTGGCCCATAAATGAGTTACAAAGTGGTGTTCTGTTAAAATGTCCAAGATATATATTATTGTGAAATTAGTTGGTGGTAAATATTAAGTGAAGTGACACAATAACCGATTAATAAACAATTTTCTGCATGAAACATTACATTGCTGAGGTGACTGCGATATGTAGTTTTTGATGTGCAGGTTTGTATTTGACCACAGAAGTAAGTAAATAAGTAAGTAAGTAAGTAAATGCATATTTAAAGTGCACAGTCTGCCAGTGGCCGAATCTGAGGCACTCGATTGAGCCACTAGGGGGAGCAGTAGGCCTGCTGGAATCAGTGAGTTCTAAGGAGTGCAGAGATAGAGCTGCGTATGCTGGAGGGTAGTGAGTTCGAGACTGGGGGCTGCTATGCTAAAACTGCGGGAGGCAAAGGTTGTGTGGACATGTGGAACCGGCAGCAGATTGGTGTTGGTAGAACGTTTTTATGCACAACAGCAGGTACTGCTATAGCGCGTCTTAGCCATTGCAATTCTGTTCGTCTGTCTGTCTGTCCATCCGTCTGTCCGTCCGTCCATCCGTCCATCTGTCTGTCACACGGGTGGATCAGTCAAAAATGGAGCAAGCTAAGATCACCAAATTTTCACTATCGGCTGCCCAGAAGACTCTAGTTTTAGGAACCGTAAAGCTTTTCCATAAATTCAAATTGGGTCACCCAGAACCAGGGTGCTAAATGAGAGGGTGGTGGAAAAAAATTTGCGATTTTTGGCCAATAAGTCGCTGTATCTCAATAACGGTGTGATTTAGGGCCTAGGTTACTGTTAATCAATGATAGGAAGTCGTAGTCTGGCTCTTGATTGCCACCGAATTCAATGACTTTGAACTCCCAGATAGGTTTTTTAATGGATTTTTTTTTGCAATTTTCAGCCAATGGTGGAATTCATGCATTGGGCGTGGCGTGCAATACTGAAATTTATGCACTGGATATAGCACTAGGCGTCATCCGCCGTGGAGTCTAAATGAAACGTCGTTGTGAACTTAGATTTTGTTCGCATCTTGCCTTCACACATACATCTCTGTTGCGTGTTCCCCTTTGCGTTTGCTGGTTTTTTCTTGTGATGAATGGCCACAGTAACAGATACAACAGAACAGTGTGTATAGTGTTTGTGTGTGTGCACCTGTAGGGAGGTGTATACTATGCAGTACAGCCCAGTCCAGGGCAGAGTGTACAACAGATTGTCTACTCAGTTCCCGTTGAGCCATCATCCACTCATCTATTGCATGGCAGCATTTCTGACCAGCCGGCTACTGCCACTGTGCAGGTAAATGCGTAATTTGTATATTAAGCAACTACATTTCTGCTTAATTAAAACTGCTGCAGCATGTTGTGACTTCTTTGTTTGGTTAATGCTAGTTAGAAGTGTGCTTATCTGCCTACTTCTAATGATATTGACATATTTGTTATTGTTGGCTAGTTGGATTTTTTGCTGAAAATGGTTAGTGATAGTCTAATCGCTGATCTGTTGCTGTTTTGTCATCACTGCTCTTACCGTCCATCACTTTTTCACACTTTCATTTCAAGCCTCAAAACATTTTTTTCAGATCTTTTTCCATAAACATTTAGCAGCGAACCAGCCAGGAGATGCGAATTTTTAAACTGCTGTCTGATTTTTCTGTGCTCGTGGTTTACTTTTCGTTTCCCTTTTTATTTTTTTTTCATTTATGCATTTTTTTGCACTCATGTTCAGTCATTCTGTCTTATTTTTTTATCTCTGCTATTTGTTGTTTTTTTTTATTTTACATATTAATCTAGTTAGTATATCAGAAAGGTATGGAGGCAGTGGCATGCATTCCTTTTTTAGTTTGGTTCATTATAGTTTCAGAGATTTTTCAGTTTATGTGTTAAATTAAACACACACACACACCTCTTAGCTTTTCAGTGCAAACTAAGGTATCAAACTAAGGTATCATTACGAGTATTCTATTTTATTTATTGTTAGCCATCAAGAGACCCTCGTGAGCCACCACCACCTCCACCATCTCCACCACCAAAGCCAAAGTCCACCCGACTTCCACCGAACTGGAAGACAGCGAAGGACGCTGAGGGAAAAGTCTACTACTATCACACTGTCACCAGGTAGCAACTTCACAGTCGTGGTTTTTATCTGCTGAACAATGTTACTTGAGAGGATGCACAATAGTGCACACACTGTGCATTTTTTTTGTTTTTTAGACATTGTTTTGGTGATTTAATTAACTTATTGGTGTGGTCCTGGGATCACACAGTACTGTAACATTTCTTGTTGCTTAATACAGAGTTATAATGCTTCTAAATGCTTTTAACCATTTATGGCACTGAATGGCCTATTTTGTGCTGATGCGCCATTAAGAAACTACGCACTCACTCACTCCATCGTTTCTTGTTATAGACATACACTTTTTGACAGTAGAGTCGTTAGGGCATCAGACTTGTAATCTACATATAGTGGGTTCAACTTCTGGCTGATTCACTACCTGGTAACCACACTGGGCAAGTTGTTCACACTCGCATGCCTCTGGCACACAGCCATATAATTAATTTTGGTGTTGGCCAGAGAGCTGTGATGCTGTTCAGCTAGGAAGACAACCACGGGCCTGGCGGAAAGTAATGGCTGCCTACTACTGAATTTTTTCCCATGTTGCCTGTGGGCTGACTGCGTAGAGACTGTTATCAGCTTTGGACTCTATACTCGGAAATCAAATAGCTAAGTGAAGTAAGTACAAGGTATTTTTCTATAGCACGAAATGAAATGGTTGACGATTAATTAAAGCTGTTTGACTAATGTGTCATAGAAAATTTCCAGTGATTGACAGGCCTGTCATGTACGTTTTGCAGGCAGACACAGTGGGACGCTCCGTCGTGGGATGTATTTGCCGATGATGACGATGATGACATGGATGATATGGACCTTGGAACGCCCACCCACGATGAGACGAGGGTGAGCATCAACACGAGTTGTGTTTGTTGTGTGCATTCTGTACCTTGTGATTTCATTTCTGTTGCCAACACGCTAATCACTCGTCCGAAAAACCTGGAATTATCCATGAATTTGGTAGCTCTGGGGGAAATAGTTGCCGAATTGACCAAAAGTCAAAGAAATACCGGGGAAAACATCTTGTCAGGGAAAACTGTTTATTACGTGTTAACTTAATGTATAATGTTTAGCGACGTATTAGGTAGCCTAGTATTTTTGAAGGTACTTTTTTCGCACGTTGCATTGCCTATTATACCGTTACCACGGTGCATGCTGTTATTACGTTTTTAGATATTCATGATATGATTATCACGTACCTTACTTTATCTATTTTTCATATACCTTTCTCCAGCATGATATCCAGTCAATTCCTTTTTCATCTTCTAGTCGGTGAAGCTGTGTCCAGCTGTCAGTGAACTGCGTGACAGACAGGGCAGCAGGTGTTCAACTGTTTGTGGATGCTGTTCGCAGTGGCTGCAGGTTGGTTGCTTTCTCTGTCGCCTGCACTTGTGTGTAAGATGTGTGTCATCCTGCAGTGACCACTTCTGAGTTGGTTTATGAAGTGCCACTCACCTAAGAGAGTTGTGTAGTGTCAGGAAAATAAACGTAATGGAATTTCAGTGCTGGAGATGAGTGGCCGTCTTGCAGGCTTGTTGAGAGCCACAGAAGGGCCCGGGAAACGTTCTCGTGGAGTCCCTTTGGGGAGACAATTTTTGATTTTTTCTTTTCAAAATGGCGACACCAGGGCCTCTTGAACGTCGTGGGGCCCTGGGTAACTTACCCCTTTATCTCCCCCTTTCTCGATGGGCCTGCCATTCTGTAAGAAACTGTTCAGTACTGGATCATGAACTGCTGACTGTATGTTGTACTGGTCTAGGTGTCATCGCATCGCCACTCGACCACAACGACAGCAGCCGCCGACACTTCAACCGAAGCTGCGAAGCAACTGAAGGACATGTTTCGTTCTCAGGTATGAAAATGTACAAATGTACTACTAACTCATCATTAATTTCAATAAAAACTAGTAGTGATAATTCTCCAAAAATGTATAAACATGCGTTTAGCACCATTGTTAGTGATTTAGTTAACAGCTGTCACTACTAGCTTTATTCCACCAAGATAGCCTCACAGCGTTGTGACTTGGGAAAAGTTTAACAGTCAGAAATTATTATTTGTTGAAAATTATGAACAACTAGAAATTTGGGGTAAAGCCCAACGTGAGTCCGCCCGGCGCCCTAAGTCCGACTGGGGAAAATTAGGGGGGTAAAATTTCCCCGGCATCAAAGTCACGTGGCCCGAACTCATATGCATTGGTATACGCCGAACGCGCATTGTCGACTTAGGGTAGGTCAACATGAGCGCTTATAACTTTGTTCGTAGTGGACAGAATTTCACAAAAATTTTTGTGTTCAACGCCCAAAAGATCGTTCTCGTCAACGCCGTTTAGATTTTGTCACTATCTTCATCGGTTCCAGAGATATTTGCGCTCAAATTCGAAAGTTGTCGTAAATCGCACCAATTTTTGCACGTTTTTTGCCCTCCCAAATTTTAAGGGGGGGCGGTGCCCCCAAAAGTTGTACGTGCGTTATCACCCTGACCTAGAGCCGCGTCAAGTGCCAAAGTTTCGTCGAGCTATACCCCCTAACTCCAAAGTTATAAGCGCTCCTTTATTGCATTTTAAGCCAATTTTTGACCCCCCTTTGAAAAAAGTTGTAAGTGGGGCCCCCATCCCCGGTGGGGGGTGCGCTAATAAGAATTGGTCATTTTCTAGCACGTGTAAAAATTTGGGGGCGCAGCACCCCCTAGGGGCCGAAATATGTTCTTCCGAAAAATGCGCTTAGGGTATTTCAACATGAGCGCCTATAACTTTGTTCGTAGTGGATGGAATTTCACAAAATTTTTTTTGTTCAATGCCAAAAGGATCGTACTTGTCAACGCCGTTTAGATTGTGTTGCTATCTTCATCGGTTTCAGAGATATTCGCGGTCAAACTCGAAAGTTGTCGTAAAACGTACTAAATTTTGGACGTTTTTTGTTCTCCCAAATTTTAAGGGGGGCGGTGCCCCCAAAAGTTGTACTTGCGTTAACACCCCAACCTAGGGACACGTCAAGTGCCGAAGTTTCGTCAGGCTACACCCCCTAACTCCGAAGTTATAAGTGCTCCTTTATTGCATTTTAAGGCAATTTTGACCCCCCTTTGAAAAAAGTTGTAAGGGGGGCCCCCGTCCCAGGTGGGAGGTGCGCTAGTAAGACTTGGTCATTCTCTAGCGCGTGTAAAAATTTGGGGGCGCAGCACCCCCTAGGGGCCGAAATGTGGTCTTCCGAAAAATGTACTTTGAGTGAGTACGATTCAACATCGAGATCTCCAAGGTCACTGGACCAAACTTCACTGGACTTGTTTTGCCTAACGCGGGAGGAATCGCGGTAGATGGAATAAAAATCCGAATTTGAATATTTTCATCCGTTTCGGAGATATTCGCTGCCGAACTTCGAAGTCAATCGAAATCGGGCCAAATTTTGCATGTTTTTCGCCCCCAAAATTTTTTGGGGGTGTGCCCCCCAAAATTTTGGACCGGCATTATAAAATTGGGCCTATTACTGACCATCGTGCAAAATTTCACGCCGGTCGGCCCACGCATCTCGGAGA
>Ga0209367_1012455_pt1 | contig 11114 bp, 8 predicted proteins | sample WorMetLIZISLAND2_FD_187412 | JGI IMG/M metagenome (GOLD analysis project Ga0209367, IMG submission 187412) | Marine gutless worms symbiont microbial communities from Max Planck institute for Marine Microbiology, Germany - Olavius geniculatus... ... | reverse complement strand
CTAAATTTAAAATTCACATAGCTCCACGATTGCAATTTTGTACCCCCAAGATACACGCGACGTAAAGTTTGATCTTGCCACACAGTCGTAACCTGTTTGCTGTCGGTCTGTCAGTCTGTAACGTTCTGTGTAGTGCTCATTTAGGTTGGACTACTTAAACAGCAATCACTTAGATACTTTGCTTCTCTCAGCCCAACATCGGCAACGTAATTCGAGGAACAAATCCCCAAACTTTGGATGAAATACACAGTACCCGGCATAGCTTACAGGCCTACCCCTTTCACACGTAAAGCCATGGTTTGACAAGCTCGCTCGTCAAAACAGCTCGACATCGAACGCTTGACGAGCTGGTTCGAGTGTATGGCTCGTCGAGCCAGTTCGACGAGCGCATGTTGAGCTAATTTGACAAACTAGTTCGAACGGGTAAACACCTACCAAGCCAGCTTAACAAGCCATCTTGATGAGTGAATGTATTTTCAAACATGCTTGATATTGCAATGACTCATTAGACTGGCTGGACGAGCGCTGCTTAAGCGCTTGGTAGACGTGCTGGCTTGACGAGCGATAAGTCAGCTTCACTGTCTAAACGGGGTATTAGTGACTTGTTCTTAACCAATGTAACTTATCACGTCAGTCGATAACAGTGTCGGAGACACAGACATCGCACGGTGTACAGTAAAATCGGTGCACCCCCAATGATCTCTATCCTGCGGATTCGAATCTATGAAAGCGGATCCGTCGCACCTTTTAGCATCGGCAACGTTTATCCCGTCACGTGACCCGTGACGTCATCGGGTGCACATGTGATAGCATCCTAACACATCGCCGAGCGCCGCAACAACTGGCGATAAAATTTAACGGCGTCCGGATGGTCAACACGGGAAATGGATGAAGTCGGCAGGCGGCACGGCGTTTTGATACTGTCTTTCCCGTTAGTTTGACTCATGCGGTTTTACGCGATCTAGCAAACGTCCAGCAAACTTCCAGCAAATGTATTCAAAATACACGTGCTAATGCTGGACGTTTGCTGGACGTTAGCTGGATTGTGTAAACACTCCATCAGACACGCTTTCACAGCCACCACGTAGGCTACTACCACCCCGTCGGCTCTTCCTTTCGAAATTTTTCTGTTCACAACTTTCAACGAACTATACAATATCCGATCGATATTTCTTCGACGAATATTTGTTTAACTGACTCGGTGCCAATGTCTGCACGTAACAGATAGGCCTACTGGTAAGCTACTTTTGTATAAATGCTTTGTGGATTGATCGAATAGGGCAATAGGCCTATCCGTTAGCGTTAATAGAACCTAATCACTGATTTTATACAAAAACTGCTAGAATGTAATTTTATAGGCCTACGCTACATTGACTTGTATAGCAAAAAGTTAGCTTTGTTAACTATAGTGCGTTCTTTTTGGAAAATCTATAGTGACTGTACTGCACGCTCACAGAAGCACGTAGTGGCGTTTGTCTGCCGGTCGTAACGAAGTTTGCATCAACGGGCATCTCCGGACGTAGGCTGCACGCCGCGACCCTCGTGCACCGATATATGGTGACAGGATGGGAGTGTAACGAGTGGCGACCGGAAAATAGTCTGGTGCGGGGATAAACTGCCCCGCCGGGTCCACTATCGTGTTATTGCGTTAGCGGACCACCGGACGGTCCTTCATTCAGCAGCCGACCAATGGACGGGCCGGGAAGCGCGCGCGGACAATTTGACCCCTTACGTTACGTCTTACACGCCGTCAACTCGTCATCAATATTTGAGGCGGTAGAACGTGCGATGGACGTGATAGCTCGTGGTTGGTGGTATTTAGACAACGACCACAGACCACAGCCGACAATACACAACGACAATGGGTGGTCGCGTCAGAAAACGCTGTTTTTTATTTAGCAGGCGAAATGCTGAGCTTTTCACATAAACGCACTCAGAGTGTGGTCCAGCAAAAGCAAGTTTTTGTCATAACTTTATTAAATATCACTGATTTCCAGTTCAGTACAGGTATTTTATCAGCACACTAACTAATAATCAATAAACTAAGAAATCCTAATGCTACATGTAATAAAATATTAATAGACGCTTTAAATGTAGTGGAATTTTTAATCTTGACATAGTCGCTGCCGTTTGTTTTCACGTTCTTAATAGTTAGTTTTATAACAGTTCATTTTTCCGGCTGACGTCCGTTTTCTTGCATTACTTAGCTGTTGTTTTTGCATTCACGTAATAATCGCTTTTTTAGCATATCGGGTTATATTCATTTATCCGCTTTGTTGGTTAAGTTAAATAAAAAAAAATTAATGAACATTACAAAAAAATTCATTTCTTTGTAAGATACATTAACGACAAACGGCATAATTAACAATTTTTGTCGTTAGTTTTTGACTTCATCAGATATCCAAAGGCAGTATGATCAAGTGACGATTTTGTCAACTGCTCATCAAATTCGACGTAAAATAATAGACATAGCACGCATTTATTTTGCTAGTTTGACAATAGTTAGAAATTTGCTTATTTTTTAACTATCGGTGTGTCAATCAAAGCATTTTTGATCTTAGTTTAAAACTACTATGAAATAGGCCTACAGTTATGGTTAATACTTCACGTGTATACTGCCAACATTGCCTGAATTTAAATTTGCATTTCATACGACACATTTTGTTGGTCAATTTTATCCGTCATTATATCACTCGTTTGGCATCTGCTTAAACTTGTAGGTTTTCTTGTTAGGGCAGACGGACGACTGAAACAATAATGAAATAGGCAATGAAATAAACACTGAAATAGGCAGACAGAAAAAGCACACACATAGGTGCATAGTGCAGTCCGTTACAAATAAGGCAGCATTATAAATAAAGAGAAAGTTTTCTGTTGGCAGCAGCTTCATGGGATTTATTCTTCGAACGCTATATACGTAGCGTTGCTGAAACGACCTGCCAGCAAAAAAAAAAGAATCGACGCTGTTCGGTCGATCGATTCAGCAGCAAGAAAACCGCGCACGAAATCGAATCATTTTTAAAATCTATCGACTTCTGACAAACGCGACAAAATGAATCATTTTATCGAACAGTCACTGACGACCTAACCTAATCCTTCAGCACGCGGCGGCGTCGGCTGGCAATGGCTCGTCAGACGTCCGAGGACCAACAATCGGCGTCGACGATCGCCGAGGCACTGTGGCATTGGAACCGACGACGCGCGATGCCATGTTCGATCAGACTCCAATTGAATCGACATCGCAGACGCGTCCATACAGCACCGCCCCACCATAGCACCCAGTCCACTGAGCTGTTGCTGTCTGTATTGGCCTAATCGAATGATGAGCTAACCATAACAACGTTACGCCGTGGACTCGAAGAAAGACTCTTTCCAGACTGATCATCTATAGATGTTATAGCGTCGCCTCGGTGTACTACGTTTCAGATCAATGGAGATGTTCTATTTCATGCCGCTGTTCCGAGTCTCTTGACCCGTCTTCCTCCTGTCTATCTGTCAATGGACAGTATACACGTTGTACAAATCTCCAGAGGCAGTAGTAATAACTATTGCAATTGTTCTTAAAGTTTATAATATGATGGCGGCTATACCCGATTCAGCGTCATTATTCAGCATCGTAGTAAATCTCTCAGACGTTATGTATAATTATTACCTGAAACGACTTTTATGGTCACAGGTTATTGGCGTCCCTGCAGCTATGGGGCAACAGAGTACGTGCCCCTCGACGGCCAACTGTTCAAATACTTATTATGCTTATAAGTTACTATTGTTATTTATTTTACTTTTCAATGCATGCGATTAAAACCTTTGTTGCTGTATAATAAGTATTTGGCAAACAAAAATAAGCAAACCACACTGCTTTTCCAGAGACATGCCTGCATGGTCGGAATTTGGAACGCTGTGGCACCGGCAATGCGCTGGAGCATAGTTGATCAATCATCGTGAAGAGGATTGAGATGTAGAAGCGTTGTAGCCCAGAATGACAGCAACCATGTCTCCTGCCACTAATTACCACACCCGGGCCACGGCGTGTCTGTCCGCACGCCAGACTCCGCGACTGTCTGTCTGACTAGAGGCGTCTTCGACTAGGTGCGGAATACGGCTTCGCTCCACTGCCCCTGCAGCTTAGTGATGTGCCGGCTATCAACGAGATAAAATACACCGACGCTATCCGAAGTTGAGTTCTCTTTCCTTGACGTATTTACTGCTCAGCAGGCCTGCCATACAGTAGATAGGCCATACTTTTCCGAGACCCATAGTTTCCAAGGCATCGCCACCAATACATTTTCACACGATGATAGACGTACTGTTGAGTGCAGATGAGTCACTGTCGTCGTATTCCGAGTACCGGACGATAGGCCTATCGTGTGATAGAATATAAGGAATTTCTCGATATCGTGCACCACTAGGACTAAAACCTTTCGTTCGGCTGGACGGAATACAGTGGCTGGCTGGCTAACACGCCAGCTTAGACTCGTCGTGTCTAAGTCCCATCTGGCAATCAGGGACACCGATCGTTTTGCTTCGCCACGTCCTAAGTGGCTCAACGCTTGGTTGCCGGTCCGTCACATGCATGATACGTTAGCTACCGCGGGCAGTGATTAGTTTTGAGCAAGGCTTGGCCAGTCCGCCACATGCAGCCGCCGGCGGCGCTCGTCGCTACAATTGCGCACTGCTGCTGCGAAGATGACGATAGCGACGGTCGACGATGACCGATGTCGGCAGAAATTGATAGATTGCCTGGCGTCAGCGTGTACGCTCAGCATACAGGCAAAAAATCGGCACGAAATTCGGGGAAACGCAAAAACACACGTATCATCTCGATGTAGACGACTTACGGATACACAGACAGTTTGGCATAGTCAAGACAACGGCATTATGTTCTGGTTCGTTAGATAAGTTATCAGAAGTACAAGTTAATAATTTAGTAATAGTTAGCTGAGTTGGCTTGATCTGTCGCACTTTGCCAAAGTTAACGATCGCCGAACACTAACAAGATGTAATCCGCCAAATTGTAGTGAAAAAAATAGCTGAAACTACTTAACTGCCACAATTTCTGCTATTTTCGAAAATAGTTAAAATACAGCGACAGATCAATGTTATAGCAGTGACGTCAACTGCTCTGCTCCAGTAGGCTACTCGTTCTACAGGGTGGCTCAAAAACGGAGTTGCCTTGTTTTATGGCTTGTAACTTTAAAAGTATTCACCACATCGGAACCAAATATGCCACATATCAGCGTTATTTCATTTTAGCATTATCTGCAAATTCATTAGAAGCAGCATTAAAAAAACAAAGTGGCGGTATCTAGGAAATAACGGTAACGGTGTAGATTTTCAACCAAACAGACGACGGTGAAATGTCTATTTTCCTTCCAATTTCTTACGGATTTTTGTAGACGTGCACAACGCTTCTATAACTGAATATGGGGTTTTTCGTATGTCTGCTGTTTTTCAAAATTCCGACGTGCAAACTGATCGCGGATGACGACTGCCTTTCAAACGCGGTTTTATGCCAGTGGAATTAATGTTTCTTTCCAGCAGTCGATCCACGATTTCATGGCCCAATTCTTTCCAGAAAAAAATGTCCAAAAAACGTTGTAAGCCTTAGTTATTTTTTGACGTAAAACATTAATTAGCGCCAAATCGTATAAAGTGATCTTTCTTATACTCAACAAAATCATTAAAAATTCGTCACTTATCACGGCTATTGTTGTTCGCTAAATGTGCCACTTTGTTTTCCAAGGTTGGTTCAAGTAATTACTAAGCTATGTTAAAAATAAAATGGCGTAAATTTTATGCCAAATTTGGTGCATATCTGATCAGTGCTTTCAAAATTATAAGACGTAAAACAAAGTGGCCCGTTTTTGAGCCACTTTTTTGATTTCCTGTCTTTCCAGATACGGCTTTTCGCGTCGCTGCCAAACATTAGTCCGGCGCATAATAGCGATTGCCTGAGCCCACATTGCATAGATCGATATACAAAATGATTTGCTCCACGACGGACACTTGAAAGTGTCTTGCGCCTTCGTTGTCTTATAACTACTACATGATTTCCGATACAAGTTTGAAGCTGTTCTCTGCAGCGTTTAAATTTGTGCAAACCCCTCAGCTCACTTTATATACTGGATAGGCCTACAGGTGATATTGTGATTGGAAATATAAAACTGCAAATAAGCCTATCACTTTTTTAACATTACAAAATTTTAACTTTACCATTAGATTTTTAGACAGTCAGTATAGTTTTTTTTTTATAATGTGTAACGGCGATGTTTGAATGTCATAACTGTGGACAGTGAAAAAGATCTAGCAATCTCAGAGTCATTTAGACGACGTCGCACTACCCTAACTGTTTAAAAACGATACCTCCAAAACTAAACCACACACAAAGTTTGTAATTAGACTTAAAGAAAACAAGTTCAGCTAATGATCACAAGACGCGCGACAGCCTAGGCTATAGGAATTCCTGGTCGCCTCAGTCTTGGTCTATCTTCAGCCATTTCGTCGCAATTCACTCTTGAAGTGTGCGCCGTAGCCAAAAATTGCCAAAAAAATCACTAAAATCCCCTATTTGAGAAGTTAAGGTCGTTCAAGGTCATCAATGTTTATGTCCCTTAAAAACTCGTCAGCAGTTCTTCTTATTGTAAGCAGCAAGTCTATGTTTATCTACAACCGTTTTCACGCTAGACGAGCCACCACCAGCGGTAAAATGCCAACTTTAAAGGAGTACCCATCTTTGATGCCCACGTGCGTAAATCTTTTTTAAACTTAAGAGTTCAAAACTTGCACTGTTAAAATTTACGTTTAATGCTGAACATTTTGTGTGCGGGCTGTCCTTGTCTATCTCTAGTGATTTCGGCGTAATTAGCTCTCGAAATGTGTGTCCCAGCCAAAAATCGCCAAATTTTTTAAAAACCCTATTTTTGGTGTTTAATGTCATCCAAGGTCATTGTTTTCAATGCCAATTAAAAGCGCGTATAAAACTTGTTATTAGTGATTAATAGTAACATAGAGGCTCTAGCTCGCACCATTTCTGAGATACGGCGATTTACTGACTAAAAATCGCAAATTTTCCCTACCCCTCTCATTTAGCGTCCTCGCCCAGTGCGACCCCTTTCAAATTTATGAAAAACCTTTACTGATCCTGAAACTTTAGAGAGGGGGAGAGAGAGGGAGAGAGAGAGAGAGCCAACGAGGAAGATTTGCTGATTTTAGCTTGCATCGTCGTTGACTGATCAACCTGTGTGACGGACAGAAGAACGGGCGGACAAAATTGTGATGGCTAATACGCGCTATAACATGCATGCTATACATGCTGTCGCGCGTAAAAACGAGTTACGTGAAAAGTCTAGTTGAGGTAGCAAGATCACTGAACTGGGCACTACATACAGCAAATGAAAGCATTATCTGGTATGCTATCGACCATAGGAGACGCTAATACTGCAGAGGCGACGTCTCGTGAATACGAATACAAAATGAGATACGGTAGGCCTACGCTGCAAAGCGTCAAGTATACCAGTACGAAAGCGATAGGCCTACACAAATGCATAACAGACTACATTGAGTAGCCAGAATTATCTACCCCACATCCACATGGCAAAACAGAAGAAACTAAAATAAACCGATTGCTGCAACGTCGAAAGTCTGTAAAGTCAGTTTCGTGTGAAACTAAAAAAACGTAGCCAGGCCTAAATCGCATAACAATGATAGCATACACCGTGGTCCATAAAAACGTGCCACTTTTATTTTTTGAATCGCTCCGTGAAACATTGGTCGATTTCAATAATTTTTGGCATGCTGCATCAGGAAGCAACTCGACACGAATAATTGTACTTTTGGTCACCTCACTTCAATATTGTCGTTACACTACCTTGTGAAATGCAAGTTATTGAACCTGCTGTTGGCGAGTGGTATTAACGTTTGCAGCTTGCATTCGTGCTAGAGAAGGACGTTTTGAGCACATGCTGCAATAAAAATAATGTGATGTAACACGTATGACTTTTTAAGATGCAGTAGTTGTTAATCCTGTTTGTCGCTATTCGGTTTATCATTTCTGAGCCGACGCATGAGCTATCCAGTATGAATTCATTGTTATAAATGGGCAAACTACAACTTCTGCATTTCACACGGTAGAGTAGCGACAGTATTAAAATAAGGTGGCCAAAACTAAAGTTGTTTGCCTCAAGTTTCTTTTTGATGTTGCGTGCCAAAAATTATTAAAATCGACCAATGTTTCACAGAGCTATTCCAAAAATAAAAGTGCCACGTTTTTATGGACCACCGTGTAGATGTAACATTTGGGGAGAGAGTGCGGGGTACAGCTACAGGCCTTTACTTTTTTGAAATGGGATACCGTACTCTCACTTTTTAGGCGTACGGTAAAAAAAACAGTTGTGACTTTCTCTCAACACAAACTGTGTCAGTCGTCCGAAACATCGATTTCCAGACATTATCAACACGTTGTACCACACAGAAAGTAGAAAATGGAAAAGAAACGGACGAGCAGTTGTATCATATTTGTCATGGGGGTTATAGTGCCGAGCAATAAAATTGGGAAAACACTTGGTTGAAGAAAAAAATGTAAAATTTAGTAACATGTTTGCCCCTGTAATGTTCAATATTTTTTCGAAATACACAAATAATATTTTATACGGTCTAGAGTCTATAGATCCTAAGTCAACTGTTAGTGACATTTCATTTATGCTACTGCTTGTAAACGTGACGTGACGCAGCGATAAATGAGAAGTGTGTGATAAAACCCACTAAAACGGCCCGCCATTCCAAAAGGTCACCACGGACCGCGGCTGGTAACTTAGGGATATGGTTAGGGATATGGTTAGGGTCAATGTTAGAGTTACTTTAGCCTTCAATAAATACTGCTTAATACTGGCTTTTGGCGGCCCGTCGGAATGGCAGACTGGAATCGGTAAAACAGCAGGTTTAAAATTAAAGCAATGTGTGATACCACCGCACTGCTTCAAACACTCTAAGATGTGACAATCTTTGCCATTTCATTTTCATTCATTTACAGGAACTGTTCGTTGTTGCCGAATGACGCACTCGATCAGCCGGTGACGTCATTTATGCAGGGAGCGGTCAATAATATGAACCCAAGTGCTGCATGCGGTGCAGTGAGACTGTCCCACTCAATTACGATCAAATGATGCAGCAACTGAACCGTCTCCGGCGCCGCGTGTTGATCCTTGAAGGACGCCCCCAAACAACTGAATTGACTCGGTTTAAGCTTGGACCGTGCCTCTGGAGGTCAGGCCGCGTACATGTTAGGATCAATTAATGAACGTGACGTCCTCACGCTAGCCAGGGACGTGTTCTTGATGGCGTGTGGCGGTGATCCGTTTTCTTGCTTTGTCCATCTGCGTGCTACAAATGTCTGGTAAAAGACCGCAAAGTACGTGCTTACAGTAATATCTATTGTTTACATTGACTCTTAGCTCAGTATAAAAAAATTTTAATATGATCGAAATTAAGTATCTTTTAAATATAGTGATAAACAACCTGCAATTGCACAATGCTGTATAAAACAAAAAATAGATATGGAAACAATATAGTCAGTAACTTTGATAAAAAGGATACGCAAACCTGTGACAAAAACGCAGCCAGCTAATGAGATGGGACACGAAGGCAAAAGCTGCCTACTGTGTCTTCTGTTCTTCAAGTTGTAATTTTTAGCTGTAGATGAAGGTAAAAGTAAAACGTGCTGCTGTTTATTCAAAATTTTAGCAAACAATTATTGATAGCGGTAGCACATAGAGATTAGAGAAGTGAAGTCGTCAAGTCCAAAAAATGACTTGAGTTTTGCCCGTTAGCTACATTTTGTAGCCTATTAGAACTGAGACCCTACTTCTCAGTCTATAGGGTATCGAACCTACAGACGATAATCATACAGTTATTACTTGTACTTGTCCTAAGTACAATAAGTACTGTCCTGACTGGCAGTTTGTTTGTTATAATATGTACCCTGTCTCTAAAAAAACATCCCCGACATTTTCAACTGTAACTTAAAAACCAATTATCAGATTATGACAATTTTTGGTACGAATATTTTTGATACAATTTGCCATTAAATGACCATTCAGTTTCTCACCACTCTTAACGCTTGTTTCTGCACTACCTGGGAAAAACACAACAACGAAATATCACTTTTATATCCAATGCGATATGATTGCTTAATTAACATAACGCGTAAAACACATTCTGTTCACATTTCTGACACTGTAGCTGACATTTTATTCAGTTGTCTATTTTTCAACTGCCTGTAATAAAATTGCTTGAAGTGTTGACCCACTATGTGAACACAGGCAAGGAGACGCTTTCTCCGTTTATTGACAGCAGTTTCGATAAAGTACTGCTCCAGACAAATTCAGGCTGTACCAGTCGCTTCTTGACTTCACAAACATTTCTAAACTTCATCTGGTAGACACACTGCTGCGTGACAGTCAAACCTTGTAATAAACTGGCTGTTGGGCCCATAGATTAGGATAGATGAAATTTATTGACGTTTTTTTATTCATTTTAGCACGTATTATGGTTGGTCTGCTTTCCCCAGGTAGTGTAAAAGCAGACATTGGGTAAGATGAAAACTAAAACACCTATTTAATAGCAAGTTTTGTTCGAAATATTTCTGCCAAAAATTATTAAAATCTGCTAATCGTTATTTAAGTTAGGATCATTAATGTCGGGGATGTTTTTTTCAAGTTTTCTGTTTATTTCAACACATATTTCGCTTGATCTGATTTCCCCAGGTAGTGCAGAAACAAACGTTAGGTGAGGTAAGAAACTAAGTGATCATTTGATGGCAAGTTGTATCGCGAATATTCCTACCAAAAATTATCAAAATCTGATAATTGGTTTTCAAGTTACAGTCAAAAATGTCAGCAATGGTTTTTTTGAGACACAGTGTAATTGTATTTTGTATCTCACCTTCGTTGTCCCGGCTAAGATTGCAACAAATAAATATACACTGTGTCTCAAAAAAACATCCCCGACATTTTCGACTGTAACGTGTAAACCAATTATCGGATTTTGATAATTTTTGGCACAAAAATTCCCGACACAACTTGCCATCAAACGACCATTTAGTTTCCCACCTCACCCAA
>Ga0209367_1012454_pt1 | contig 11115 bp, 11 predicted proteins | sample WorMetLIZISLAND2_FD_187412 | JGI IMG/M metagenome (GOLD analysis project Ga0209367, IMG submission 187412) | Marine gutless worms symbiont microbial communities from Max Planck institute for Marine Microbiology, Germany - Olavius geniculatus... ... | reverse complement strand
CAGTTGCCTCTACTGTTGGTGCCACAGGAAAACCTCAGCTGGTACTCTGTTCTTAAAATTTCTCGCAAAGTAACACATGCTATTAAGTGCTGATTCTCTAACGATTATTTTTGTCAAAATCTATTGTTATTGAACCAGGACTCTTGGAGTTATTGCAAAAGGTAGCAGGGGTCCGGTTTTTTTTGAGACACAGTGTATATCTACATTTGACATCTGACATATGCTGTGAGAATAAAAACTATAAATTTCAAGACATACAAAATCAAAAGGGAAAAGTACTTTAGTATGTGTAATTGCACAGAATATTATTTTGTATGCATACAATCATTTTAAGTGCAGTGAAGCTGCTAGAACATATTATTACTTACAATTTCTCCAAGTAATACTACATTCTCTCCACGAATTAGAAAAATTCCTCGAGGAATATCTCCATATTTCTTTCCAACATGGATTCGTTCGATTGTGCGATGAAGAACGAGATTAGCTGAAATGAAATTAATACAATAACTGGAAACACGTTCTGTGGAATGGGGTATCTGTCCCATTGCCACGCTATATAGCCTAACAGAAGCGTATAATGGGGGAAAGTGCAAACAGGGTGCAATTATCTTTCACGGGGGCAGAGTTGTAGTCAATTTTGTCCCAAAATTCGTTGCCATGGTAACAGGGGTCGGCAGGGGAAAAATTTTAACGACACCATTGGATAGCTTGACCCGAAAATAGGGGGTAGGTGCAAACAGCACGCAATTACCTTTTACGGGGACCGAGTTATACTGCTTTGAAATCTCCATTGGCTGTAATGCAAAATTTTGCAACTTTTGAATGGTTGCTATGGCAACATCGGTTGTTAGGGGGTAAATTTAAATGACATCATTAGATTGCCCAACCCCGAAAATAGGGGGTAGGTAAACACAGCATGCAGTTATCTTTTACGGGGACCGAGTTATACCGCTTTGAAGTCCCCATAGGCTGTAATGCAAATTTTTAAAAATTGGGGTAATATAGGGGAAGTAGTTATCAGATTTTTTATCCCAAACAAAGTCGATCTTACTTTTCGGGCCCTGAATTACTGTGCAAAATTTCATCAAAATCGAATCAAAATTGCAGCTGTAGGAGTGTTTACAGACAGAATGACAGACAGCCACAAGTGATTTTATAATCTGTCCCATGTAGAGCTGTCACAATTAACGCGTTAATTAACGCGTTAATGCGTTAATAAATTAACGCACGTTAAAAAAATTAACGCACATACGTAAATTTATGTTAATTTACTAAATTTTGTGAATATTCCGTTAAACTGCGGTTGTTTGACAATCAAATGAATTCGAGTAACTAAACTGTAGTTTTCGTTCCATCACAACTGTAAATAAATAAGTATTTCGATTTTCGATGACATGCTAATAGATTTCTATGCTACCTATGACGTCAGTTATTGTTGATTATACGTTTAAAAATGTGTTTCTAACTTTCTATATTAGACAGGCAGGGCCCCTCAAACATCGCGAGACCTGTGATAACTTATTCCCCCACTCTCCCTCTGGACGGGACTGGGTGCGTTAATTTACGCGTTAATTAATGCATTAAAAAATTAACGCACTGCGTTAATGCATTAAAAAAATTAACGCCTTGACAGCTCTAGTCCCATGCTATGCTATAGCAATGGGACAGATAATTTCAGTACCGGTACACATACTGTGATTGTAAAATACAAGAACATGTACTACTAGTAACATTAAAGATCAGTAAGTTATGCCTTTCTGGCTTGAAAAGCTATCACTGTCTACTGCAATAAAAATGACAATGTTAACCGTATTGGTTTCATAAACTGAAATTCTCACAGTCCCAGTTTCAAAGACATCTCAATACTAATGATCTATATAAAATTTAGTTTGAATTCCTCATCTGACATTGCAATATTAACAGCATACTAATTAATTCATTGTTGTAAGCAATAAAAATATATTTGGTTAAATTTATCATACTGATAATGGTACTTAATCAATACGATAACATCCTTACCAAACTGGTCGATACTTCTCAAGAAACCAATCAGTGTACGGCCATCTCTTAGAACCACCAGCAGTTTTTCTAAAACAATTAAACCAATCTTTAAGTGAAGCAGCATATTTACCGTTCCATCACACAGAATTATTACATAATTTGATACAATATGTGGCCTGTAGATAACAAAACAAAAATCGGTGCACACCCACTATTTGAACTGGATTTCCAAATTTGGCAATTTTTTGCAGCACAAAAACTCCAATACTGGTAAAAAGAAGTCATGACCCTCCCAGTAGGAGCCAGGTAAATTCATCTATGTTTTTCATTTTGTCAGTTCTGCATCTGGACATTCTTGCACTGCTGGCACACCTATGGCCACTGGTCAGGTCTTACACTTGTTGAAGTTTGACCATACTCAGAAGAAAGAAAAAAACTCAGCTAATGTTGAATGTTCACTGACGGTAATAGTGGTGTGCTCAGTTTTGCCAGAACAAAAACGATGTCGGATTGGATTGGCGCTTATCCAATTATGCTCGTGGCATCTGGATGTGTGCGTTTGCCTGAATGATCATGATGTCGGTTGGTGCCGGTGATGTCGCACTGTAACCCCTGCCATGCACCGCGTTCAGCTGTCATGCTGGCGGCCGCCATCAGGGGGTCACATTAAAGGCATCTGGGTAGATGTGTCGTCACATCAGCAGCGACCTGATCCTTCCATTGCTTCCTTGACACGTTGGGTGGACAATGCCAAACATCCGGACGTTCTGCCCAATGAAGCTGTTTGGCAAGCGAGAACCGTCCATTCGGTACACATGTTCAAACCACTGAAGATTGTTCCAGGTTGCTTCCCACCACTGGGCTGTTCCATGCATCAGTGGCATATTGTATCATTCTGTACCCGGTCAAGTCCTGTTACCCCTAGGATTTGGCGGAGACAGCTCAACTGGAAGACCACTAGTTTCATCAAGTCAGTTGCCAAAAACGTCCAGCACTCAGAAGCGTACAGCAGAGTGGCGATATAAGTAAGTAACTAACTAAATTAAGTAAATTGTAAATTAATTAACGTTAATTCTATTTTCAGTTCGGCGAACTGATAGAAGCAACGCAAAATTTGCTACTTTCAGTTCGGGGAAAAATGGATAATGACCGACGCCGCCGGGCCGCTGACGTCCAGCCGCCATCACTGTCAGGCGCTGAGCTGGTCTCACATTGTCACGACACTGCAGACATTCCACTGACACGTCCAGACTTACCTCGTTGGCAGTCAATGGCCTGGCAGGACTAAAATGTCGCAGAAAGTTAACTAACTACCTAATAAAGCTGAAATAAATAAATCAAAGTTTTGCAGTAAGATTTTAGGTCTATGCTGTATAAAGTACACGAGCAGGCCAGCCATTACGGTCCAATTCTGCCATTGTCTAACTGAGAGTAAACAAAAAAGTTTTTAACCTCTCAGTATTTTGAAAAGATATAAATAAGAATTGTGGCGTTTAATCATTTTTTCAGTCCATCTTGTATAAAAAAACGTTGCCCTGCACAAGTCATGGTAAATCACGCCACTGTCCAACTCCGCAGATTTCATCTCAGCAGCCAGCGCTGGTAACGAGGAGTTTACTAAAACTGAAAAAGGTCCTACTAATTTTTTTTGCACTTTCACCATCTCTAACGCAGTACTGGTGGCGGTGTGAAATTAATAGCTGCAGGGCCGAATTGATTTTATTAGCCCAATTAGCTGCACCTCAGATCGCCAAACTGCTTTTAGTAAATTCTGATCCTTTCGATTCAGTTCGGCGAACTGACGATAGTAATTTTGGTCACCAATTTTTCAGTTTGCCGAACTGACCGTAGCACTGAGCATTGATTAAATTTATATAGTGCATGCTAAAAAAATCTCTGCAATGATGACAGCGTTGATAAAACATTGAAAAACGACGCCAGTGCAAATGGTTAAAATAGAATGGAACTTCTGGTTCCAACTACGGGTAAAAAGCGGATTGCGGATGTCGTAACAGGTAATGCTGTAATTAGGTTGTAATTTATTAGATTACCTATCTCCTAACCTTATTCCTAACCCTAATCTTACCCCTATCCTTAACCCTAGTCCTCACCATGTTACATCATCCGCACATCCGCCAATCCGCTTTTTATCATCGTCCTCTGGCTCCGGGATGGGACGCGACTCTCGATTCACTGCATGACAACAAAAAATTTAGAAAAAATAACAGTAGACCTACTGTCGATCTCTTCTATCAAACTCGCAGTTCCAGGTAAGTAATTCATCGGCGTGCAAGTCAAAGCGACACAAATTCACAAATAAACCTTACAGTACATTTAGAAAAAAATTAGCTATGAACCGGAAGCACAACAAGTTAACAACCGTTAACAACGTCTAAAAGGCTACAATAATTAGAAACGCGATTGATGTTTAGTTCGGTAATCAATACCATAAGGTAAATTGTATCGTAAACAAAAATTATACGGTTTATTTGTTGTACAGTTAATGTTGTATAGTTAATGCTTTTTAAAATAACAAAGTTGATGGCATGGGCGGTTGGGCGCAAAGATTTTAAAACAGTTAAGACAAGTCATTTACTTTTACTTACTGACGAAGTTTGAGTTTAGTCTGCTTTTTGCGATAAATCACGCATAACTTATGCGTTTCCGGTTTGGAATTTTGTTGTATTACGTAATTTTTAGTGAATTATTTTTGATTTCGCATCATCATGCAGTCTCAGCATTAATACGATGTCACACAATCACATTACACTTTACGTTTAGCAGTATTGTATATGCAGTATGAAAGGCTTCTTTGGAATTTTTGATTCTTTGGGCAACTACTTCATTTATTCTTTCGTTTTTGCTGTATATTGGCATTTAGCTAATTGTGGTAATGTTTTTGCAGTGGTTTCCGTCTGCACAATGGCTGCAGTTTTGGATCGCAGCATATTCACCGACAGTCATGCAAAATCAATACTGTCAACAATGAACAATTTGCGCAAATCAAACACACTTTGTGACGTGACACTCTACGTTGATGGGTGCCAGTTTCCAGTTCATCGGATCGTCTTAGCAGCCTGCAGCGACTATTTCTGTGCAATGTTTACACATCAGGTACTTTATAGAATTAGTGTACATGTAGTTTTCAACTGTGGCTCAATCTGCTCTCTGGATCTGGATCTGGATTTTTTTGCCAATTTCCTGCTAGATATTGTGGCATGCTGTTTGTCGTTATTATTATTGTGCAGTTCTTCATTATTTTATTTCATTTTAGTCTCATTTTGAGAACAGGTTTGTGAACTTCTGCTGAATAAAGTGAACAGCAGGTTGATTATTGTATAGATCATGGACTGATTTGCATTATGTATCATTTTGTCCAATACAATCATCAAGTTGCTGGGTAATAGTATTTATGGTTGTAATACAGTGCTGTTGTACTGATGCAGATGTGTGAAATGGAGAAATCTGTGGTGGAGCTGCATGATATTTCTGCTAGCATTATGGAAGTTCTGTTGGACTTTGTATATACCGAGACTGTTAATGTTAGTGTTGAGAATGTACAAGAGTTGTTGCCCGCTGCATGTCTATTACAATTAACAGGTCATTTTCATGCTTTTGTAATACTGAAAGATCCCTAATGATTTCTTTGCTGTCAGAATACTTGTTACTTGCATTTTTATCAAATAACAGCAGTCCGTCATCAGTATCTGTTTGAATGCGCCAGTATTACCGGTATATGTCTGACAATTGTAGTGGATGTGGTAATTTGAAATGGGTACATGAACCATTTATGTTTAGGTTGTTACATTTGGTGCTGAATAAGTGTACCGTAAGAGTTAAACTTTTAAGATCAATTGCAACAACCATATTATGTCATTGTAATATGTAGACCTGCAAGTCGCTGACATACAGAAACGTGACCCGACTTGAGGCTAAAATGATCCCAAGTCGACGGTGGTCGACTTGAGCAGATCCGAATTGACTTGACTTGACAGCGGCATGTCGACTTGAGTCGACTTAAAACGACTTGAGACATTTAGAAGTTGTGATGAACTTGCATGAATGCTGCACGTATATAGTGAAGGCTAGGCCCTATTCATTAAGTGTTTTATTCCTTTTGCAGACGTTGTTTGTTATTGTGATTTCTTGAAGAAAGTTTGTCCAGACAGTTAAAAATTGTGTGTTATGTGATTGTTTTTTGACACGCTACAGCTCTCCGGCATTTTTGGCATCGTTGTCATCCGTCCGTCTGTCAGTCTGTAACGGATGTATTGTGGCTAACCATTAAGGCTTATGGAAAGATTAGCCTTGTGTCTTAAATCTAGGCATGCAAAATTTCAGAGATTTCGTCAAAGAAAAACAACGACATGAAAATTATGCCAATCACAGTTATCACACTAAGCTGATTTACACGTAGACCTTTACGTCATCTAACACTTAAGGCTGTTCAAAGCGTTGAAACTCGACAATCCATTCACGATAATCGGTATACCGTTATTTTGTATACGGTCAATGAAATATGTTACAAGTTGTCTTGTTTGCCAGAACTCATCGATAGCCGCATTTGAGAGAACTGCTCAATGCAAGATTACTGGTCAAGTTGACTTCTGAAGTCGACTTGAAATGACTTGTAATGAAACCGATGGCACCAGAAAATTGTGATGGTGACACTGCTACAGACTGACTTGAGTCGACTTGATTGACCCGACTCTCAGGTCTAGTAATATGGCTTTTGTTTGTTGGCACCAATATCCACTGAAGCTTAAATGCTGGTATATCTAATTAAAAGTGACTGTGAAATTGTTAAATCTTATGAGAAGTAAATGAATTTCCCAATTATACATAGTACTGCAACTGCAAATGTACTGCAGCTAACTGTAGCTGTGCTAGTATTAGTAGCAGTGCTACTATTTGTTGCAGTACATAATATTTAGATTTATTGCAATATAAACAGCATGTAGTACTCTGTTTTGTAGGTGTCAAGCAAGCATGCTCCGAGTTCTTGGAGAAACAACTAGATCCGTCAAATTGCTTGGGCATTCGAATATTTGCTGAAAACCATGGCTGCGAGTTACTGCGCCATGCTGCAGAGCTGTATACCTTCAAGTACTTTGAAGATGTTATACGTCTTGAAGAATTCTGTACACTTAGTCTAAAAGACGTGGAATCACTGTTAAAAAGTGACGAAATTCAGGTGAGCAAAATTTTCTTTGATTGCATTAGGGTTTTCGTACCTTCAGTGTTAGGGTTCTGATTAGAGATAAAGATGAATTATTATTCTGTTGATAGTAATATTACTGCACAACATATCACAAATATGGTATTTGGCTTACCAGGCTTTTTAAGTTGTGAGTCTTGATGTATGGTGTTTGAATAAATATGAGATAGGCGAACTAAATTAGCATCATTTTTATCTTTGATAAATTATTTAGCTTTTATGCATCAGAGTGTCTGACAGATGAGCAGTTGTATATTTAAAGTTATGAAATGCAGTTGTTGGCATGAATATGGAGTATGATATTTGTTGGCTGTTCTGCAGGTTGGATCTGAAGAGTCAGTATTTGAAGCACTTTTGGCTTGGATTCAGTATAGTCCAAGCACCCGCGAAGAACACTTGCCACGCTTATTGCAGTTTGTTCGATTACCTTTGCTGTCAGCCAAGTACATCACCGACGTGGTGGACAGTGAGGTTGCTTGTTTTTGTTTATGATTACGGAGTTTGCTTAGTTCTTGTGTGATGTATCCTGCCATCGAGTTATTTATTTTTTTCATAATTTGGACAATGACATATGATTAGATAATATTGAACTGATTGATTGCAATGATATATCATCATGTTTAGCTAAATCAAATTTATCCAACAGTTATGCTTAGCCGTTGAATCTTGATAAGCAGTGTTATATGTTGTATTAATAAGTCACATGGTTTTATACTACTGTATTTACTCTATCCACTGATGCTTTTTATGGCTTCTTTTATTCTGCATTTTTGTCATTGTCATTGTGTCTGTATGACAGCCGTTGGTGCGGAAAAGTATGCAGTGTCGAGATCTTGTTGATGCAGCTAAGAAGTATCACTTGCGGCCAGACCTGCGACCTCACATGCAGTCCGACATTACACGTGTCAGAACAGGCAAGCTGATCTGCCAAATGCTGTATATTAATCAGTATTCAAGTATTGTGATATGTTTGCATTATGCATGGCAATAATAACAAATTGTTTCGATGACTAGTATAATTGGTTTGATTGGTGCATTGAGACAGACAGTTTACACTTCTGAGAATGGATGGCGATCCCTGGGGGATGAGAGGGACATATTCCCTCTAATAATTGGGCAGGGGAACAACATACACGTTGTTCCCCAATAATTTTTTCTCCAAATGATCAAGTTTTAGTTTTAAATTTCAACTATGCATTTTAAATCAGGTCAAGGTGACATTTCTGCACCTAAAACAGATCAATATTTTTTTGCTTGCTTAGCTCGCATATTATTTGTAGCCCTACTTTTAAAGTTGTGGCACCATCTTTGTTTGTTTTTAGGCCTATTGTTTAAAGTACACTAAATGTGGTCAGTTGAATTCTCAGGAAAATAGTTAACATTGTTGCACCAGATTTTATTTTAAGGCTATAGGCCCTAATGCACAAAATTTGATCTTGGCTTGGGTTCTGCCCCAAAACCCACTGGGGAAGCCCACAACACTCACCTAGTCCTTATAACTAGAATTTTGGAGTTCTTCTAAAGCCAGGGAAAAGAGGGAAAGAGTAAAAGGAAAGGGAAAAGAGCTAAATATGGAGGTTAGGATGGAAGAAATGAGAGGAAAGGCAAAGAAGAAAAAGGTAGGAAAGGAGGAGAAAGAGGGAAGGTAAGGGAAGGAAAGGAAGGAACTCTCTGGATTTGTTTCCCCAGAAAAAATTTCCTATAGCTACACCAATGCAAAAATGCATGCAATTATACACAAAAAACTTCAGCTTCTGGGGCACAACATCTTTCAGACCCTTTTCCAGGGCTTTGTCCCTGGACCCCACTAGAAAACTTCTGTTTTCCAGACCCTGTTATTTTATGCCCCCTAACTTAAAATCTTAAATAGCGCCCACTTTCAGTACGTTCAAGTAATACCCGAACTCATTCATTTCATTGTAACTTTTGTTAGTTTTACATGTACCTGTACTTGAGTTTCTAACTCTGTACTTTAGGCGACTTTCGGATCCTCTAGTTTGTCTCCCTAATGCTCTCTGAAAATCACCACTCTTGCTTCTGGACATAAAAAGCTAAATGAATAACACTTTATTTGCTTTGCTTGAGTTTAAACAGCTAGTTTTTTTTACTGCAGAACATATATTGTTCCAGGTTTTCTTAGAGAAACCTCCGCAAACTTTTTGACAGCGAACATTGTTGAAACAAAGAGAGATTAAAACACAATGGTGTGAATATATGTGACACTGATATCGGAAGATGGAAGTGTAGATTAATGTGATGGGAGTGCCAGGTGTCAAGATATATTGTCTTGGTGGTGGCTTGGCGAAATGGTAACGCGCTTCGTCTAATGAACAAAGTTACTCTACATCGGGTCCGGTTAGTAATTAGACGGGTGACTGTCTACGGGCAGGTAAACCATCTCAGTACGAAGCCAGCCGTCTAGGTTGACTTAGCCTTCTACTCTCCGTTGGATGGTAAAATGAGCATCAGCTTTTAGGCTGAGTAATAACTAATGGCGATGGTTAGTGTAGTACTTGTAGCTGTCTACAGGTGGATCTGAGGTTTATATCAGTCGGTCTGGTCCAGAGGTCGGCAGCCACCTGGCGCTCGTGCTGTTTTAGCCAAATGAACTGGGTGAACTCTTGCAGTGGCAGTTCACTGCTACAATGACAGCACCATAAACATTGTCGCAGCTATTACTATTTTTATTACTGTCAAACACACAAATTGCCAACTGATGTTGCAAAAATTCACACACATAATTGGTGCAAGGGTTATTGAGATAATTTAGACTTCTTCTGGGCATGAGTCATGTTTGTCTCATGTCTGCAGGTTGCAATGATGTCCTTGTTGTTCTCGGTGGATTTGGCAATCAACAGATGCCTGTCGACACCGTTGAAAAGTTTGACCCCAAGACACAAGAATGGCAATCACTACCAGTTTGTTCATTTGCTGTCTTATCTTTTGCCATCTCTGTATTATTGATACATTATAAGTCAGTTTTATTGGCCGATGGTACTTACATAACGGTCGAGCTTATGGTACGAATTGTCGTCTGTCATTCGTCCATTCGTGTGTCACAGATGTATTGTGGCTAAACAGTGCAAGATAGGGCCTAGGTTGCTATTGGTCACTAATAGGAAGTTGGATATTAGCTTTCAAATGACATGAAGATCGTTGATTTTGGATGAACTTGAGTGTCATAACACACTATAGTATGCCAATCGTGCAGTATTGTGGCTAAATGGCAAGTCGTAGGTGGTCGGCAATGGTACCGTCAGATAGAGAGCTGGCGACTTTTTATAGGCTGTCAATAGTAATTATGTATGTATCTGCAGCGGTTTGGCCGCAGTTTTTAATGGAAAGTTTTAAGCTATAAGTGCCTCTATCTTGGAAACAGTGAGAGAATAAGAAGTCGCATATTGGTTTTCAAATAACATGACAACCATTGACCTTGGATGTAGACCAAAATCTACCATATGTCCCTGCTGCACCCCTGGGGGGGGAAGTCTGCCTATACTTTTCTGGTTGGATATTCAACATACTTCAAAATGCTCCTTGTCTGCCACGGATCTGTGTGGCTTAAGGGAGATATACAGGGTGGTCCAAAAATACTGAAAAATGCCTAATGTGTGCTATAACTCAGCTTGTATATGAAGTAAGTCTTAGATTTTTGCACCAAATAGGGTGTTTTCAGCGTCGAAAATTAAATGGTGACACTCAAATTTTACACTGACCCACCCTGGTTGCCATGGTAACGAAATTTTGGAAATTTTGACAAAATTGCCATATTTTGGCCTGTATTCGCGATAAGTGCCAGATTCTTGCACCAAAAAGGGTGTTTTCAAGGTCAGGCAATTGAATGATGTCACTCAAATTTCACACTGACCGACCCTAGTTGCCATGGTAACGAGATT
>Ga0209367_1012453_pt1 | contig 11115 bp, 5 predicted proteins | sample WorMetLIZISLAND2_FD_187412 | JGI IMG/M metagenome (GOLD analysis project Ga0209367, IMG submission 187412) | Marine gutless worms symbiont microbial communities from Max Planck institute for Marine Microbiology, Germany - Olavius geniculatus... ... | reverse complement strand
AGTAGTGCCTTGTGACGTCATTGTTACGTCATATTGTGTTTATTTACTTTGTTTACCAGTAATAATTTTTAGAATAAATCGTTTGATATGGGCAGAATAACAAAGGATGATCGCTGTTTGATCATGAGCTTACGAATTGAGAACTGTTTTGCTAGGTGATATGATCACACAATAAAAGTGCGGTGGGTGGAAGAACTTCACGTTTACGCGCCATAAATTTCTGCTTGTAACAGTGAAAGAATGGTTAAAATCGGTGCTGAATTAGCCTACCAAAGTTATCCCAAAAATAAAACTGGGTATCCGTTTTTTTGGAACACCCTGAAATGTCGTAGGTCGTCACATGCTTGATGACGTCATCGTCTTGTGTGGTTTGAAAGACTTGAGCGCACAGAATCCAACGAAGCACATTTTGTTCGCCTTTCACCTGTCACTGCTAAATTCGCTAAATCTTAAGTAACGATCTCGAACGCGATGACATTTTATACTGAGCACGTTCTTGCAGCAGACTTAAGATGGATTCGAATTTGCTTACCTCAGCAGTGTATTGAATTTGCGACATACATGTAAATAGTTTACACTGGCCAGGAGCTAAAGCTGTCGATCTGATTATCATACGAAAACGCCATGCTGTCGCAGCGTCTTATGCACGATGCCACTTGTCGGTAAACGGCAAATGTTTCACAAAATAACGTTCCTTTTACTGGGTTGCATTATTGTTCATCGGCTTTAAAAGTAAATATTCTTCTCATCTTTCGCAGTTTACCTTCAAATGTAAAACTAAATATGTTATTTAACTATGTATACATATATGCTATATATACATTTGCCAAAGTTACCGCAAATAATGTAAAATGACATCTTTCATGGACCACAGCGCAATGCTTGGATGATTGAAGTCAACCATTGCATCGCGTATCAATAGTCTGCGTCGGCTGATCTATTCAGTTTCAATGCGTGCAAAAGTACATCAACGAAACACGAATACGTTTGAGTTGAATAGATGTTTCAGCAAAAACTCAGCAACAATTACGGCGCACGTATTGTACAAGTCAGGAAGTAGAGACTGTATACATAAACAACCTACAGCTAACATCACAAGCGATCAGGAAACGAACGAAATATCATGCATGCTCTTGTTAAACACACACTAGCCAGATTAACAGCAAAACGCGTGCGTTTTAGCACTGAATGCCCTTTCAATGCCAGATGACAGAATTTATATGCCGGTAAAACCACTGAATAAGACTGTTGTATATACACTGAAAATGCTGTAAAGATGCGCCCAAACCATGCGCAATTGTAATTTAGAATCTTTTACTACTAGACTGATTAATTATTTACATTTACGAAACAGAAAATTTATTATTGCTATCACGGTTGTTACACACGTAAGCCTAGCAACACACACACAACGACGGCCAGAACTCAAATATTACACATACGAAAGCGACGTTTAGAATTATTTTTTCAGCAGTTTGCTATAGCAAACGAAGATAAGTCGGATCGACGTTCAGTTGAATGTGATGTAGCACAGCGCTAACTAACATAATCGAATTGTGTAATAAACCGTTGTAATTAATGACCACCACAATTCCGTAAGATGGCATTGCATTTTTTTCGTGCGGGCCCTAAAGCTTCTGTACTACATTTGAGTCTTTTACTGTGACTTGCGTGAATCAAACATGCAGCAACGATTTTACGGTTACCAATTAGTCACAAAATGAACATAAATGAAAACTGCAATCACAATTTTTGTAAAGTAGTACAGTTATAAAAATTGAACAAGATTGAATAACTATATTCGCAAAAAATTAAGGAAGCTGATCATCATCACAATGAGAAAAACCGTAAACATTTTTTGTCACACTAATATTCCCATTTCCAGTACCAGTGTTTTCACACTATTATTTAATTAGAAATTACCTACAGCTATTCAATCCAATTCATTTAGTGTTTGTAATGTCCAACACAAACATGGAGACAAGTAGAAAGTAAAGCTGGACTGCGGTATTAATGATGCAGATACAATGACATGAAAATCAAAAATAACTTTTTTTTAGTCGGTTTTACTTTACTCATTTCACTGTATCAGCAGTTTGTTTTCTAATTAAAATTTTAAGAATTAAAAATAAACTGAGCAGCATACAGGTTTATGACATCTCCCGCATCGCTCACTGGATGTAATCTTGTTCTTATCGTGTACTTTGCGAACGATAAAACGTTAAACAAAAGACCCGGAAAACATTGAGTCAACCGTTACGGCCATCAAAATCTAAACATAAAGCAGCAGGAACGAAAAATCCGGCGGTGACGGCATCATATAAAAAAACGATACATTTACTATTATAAGATTACACTTGCAAAAACCATTTGTTCCGTTTTTCACCGATAAACTGTAGTTCGCGGTTTGCGTAACAGATGCTTTGAACTTAGGCCTACGTATGACGAACAGCAGCAGTCGCCAACTCACAGGCTGGTATATGACCACACTCACAATGCTCAAATTAGCCTCAAAACACTCAACATGCATGCAAGCGAACTCTGGATGCGGATCATTCAATGTATATGTATATATAAAACATTCCAGATAACAAGTCTGAGTTGATATTACAATAATTACGATTTAGAAACGTAGCATATATACGATATGAATCGTAAAATGCACCAACGATTTTACTCGTAAGTGTCGTTTAAGCAGTTTTCCGTTTACACGACTTCAGGTTGTAAGTCGAGCGGCAAATTCCCGAAGCTCAGTTCGATTTTCTTATACCAGAATTAAGGAAATCAGGAAATTTGCTAATCAACTGCCACGGCAGAAAGTTAGCCTAAATATCGTGCCGTAGAGATGCGGAATAATAGCCTTCTAGCGGTGCAACCGTTTGCACCGAAATGGTCATGAATCGACCTAGATTCGGTAGACCAACATTCAAGTGTTATAATACGAGCAATCGTAAAAAAGCATAGGACTATAGCTGACGTCGTACGCAGCGTTAAGGCGCGTACAGAGCGAACAAAATAAACCGAACTGAAATTGCGTTGCACTGACTGTACAAAGCGAATGAACTGGCGATTCAGTTCAGTTTAGTTCAGTTCATTTCTGTCGCTTTGTACACGTCTTCATAACCGGTAAACGTCCGGCGTCAGTGAGGTCGATGTTACTGGACAGCGCAGCAGCGACATCTGCCGGCGCGGCCCTGACTGCTGCCAGTGGATCCGCCGACACTGCTCAGCAGAGATGTTGTCGGTCTATCAGACTCCACCGTCGACGTCTCTGTCTTCACGTCCACGTCCCCGTCGCTCGACGTCGCCGCAGTGGGAGATGGAGTCCGTTGCCGCGGTCCGTCGTGGTGGTGGTGGTGGTCGTTTCTGTCGTCTTCGTTTGTCGCAGTCAGCCGAGCTGAGTCGTCGTCCGTCCGTCGCTCGGTCCCACTTAGTACCGGCGACCAACTGACCACGTCCACGACACACAGCTGGACATCACCCTGGCTGACGGCGGCGTCACGCTGAGGCTCTGGTGGCGTTGGCGGTGCTGGGGGCGGGGTGCAGTCGGGGTCGGCAATGCGAATTCGTCGTCGCGAGATGGTCGAGTACTGTATGATGTAGTCCGCTTTGCGCCGCAACTCGCCGTCCGCGATGAACGGGTTCTCGTGATTCTCAGGGCTGCAGCAGAAACAACGCAAACTACGTCAGATGGACGAACTCATTCGCCATCATTGTCGCAAAATGATGCTCCAAACATTCATCATTATTGATTATTCTTACCGACGTCGTCATCGTTATTACAGTTTGTTTTTGTTATTTCAGCTCACTTAGTTTTAGCTCTTTCTGTTGTTGTGATTTTGCGAGTATTTTGTGCAGCGTGATAAACGACTGACTGACAGTACAACGATAGGCAAAAACAAACATTTACAAAAAGGTTATTTGCTATCAACGCAATTTCCATTTTGGCAACTGTTAAGCGTATTTTGCATAGTTCCGAAACATTGCAATTTCCGTTATGGTGTCTCGTGGTATAAAGCTAGCCAGGAAGAGAGATACAGATGCGATCGACAAAAATTCGATGGCTTTGCCCGCCAACATGTTGGGTCTTGTAGATATTGTAACCCAGCAGACAGCCAGGCAGTGAAAGCAGCCAGTCAATATACAGCTAGGGTGGTCCAACATTGGACATGGTCTCAATTACAGTGTAGTGTGATTGTATCGACTGAATGCCAAACAGAAATCAATAATATTGCATGCGAAAAACTTTCTCAGCAAACTGCAAATAGTTCAAATTCATTATCGTCCTTAAAACGCCTCAAGGTTTTTAGCGTCATCGCTGTACCAAAACCATTTGAAGGTAGTCTGCAGATATTATGGTACAGTTACGCGACCGTGTCTACAGAATGTGCGGTATGGGTGTGTTAAAGCGGTGTCAGACAAAACGGTTTCCATTAACGGTTTCTGTCACGTATGGCACTGAATGACCTATTTTTGTGCTGATGTGCCGTTCAGAAACTACTCACTCACTCTGTCAACAAGCGCTGTCTCGTGTGAATAAGTGATACTCATTTCTTTTAACGGAAACAGGCGACTACCGGTCGTCGAGATAAACCGTCGCAAATAGAATGATCTATTCCGAGCCGACTTGACTGTTCGTCATACAACTAACTGTCACAACAAGAAAGCCCAGCTGTCGCTAAAAAAGACGCGCTACAGCATATACATTTCCTGTGATCCTGTTGCAGTACTGACCTTCAAAGTAATCCAAGGTTGATGATTTTTATCTTATTTGAAAGGGCGTATGCCACCTTCTATTAGTGACTAATAGTAACCTTGGGGGATATCTCTCACCGTTCCTGAGACATGACCAGTCAGAGGTGATACAGTTTTATGCACGCTATGTTAATGGACACACAGTATGACAAAGATCCAAGTCCTAGATAACAAAAAAGTTACAAAACAGACAGCTAATAGCACTAAAAACCCTTAACTCTATATGCAAGTAATAAAACATGTAACAAACAGCCCTAGACCCTAAAACGCACATATAGCGGGCGAAATAAACGAAAATAAACTAAAATGACAATTCAGTTGCGTTGCATAGGCAAAGCAAAAAAGAATTGGCAATTCATTTCATTTCTGTCGCACTGTACACGACTTAACTAAGTAAGCTTGTACCTGGGCGGTCTCGGGAGCTTGATGATGGAGTGTCGAGGAATAAGCTCGACGTCGTCGTCGTCAGAAGCGCGCTGAGCGGCAAGACCTTGGAGTACTTCCAGCTCAAAGTCGAGTCCGTCACAGAGCGGGTCGTCGTCGGCGTTTAGGTACTTGTTGCGATCCTCGGCAAACGTGACGCGGTGAACCTCACGAACAGGTGCGCGTCCATCACCCCGCGACAGACAACCAGACGCTCCGCTAGACGTCACTGCCGTCGGACCAATCACGTCACACTCACTGACACACCAGCCAACCAACACTCGTCTCACGACACAAGAACAACGTAGATTTGGTGTTATGACAAAATGCGCGTTTTACCAAACTTTGTGCCTTCCGAAACTATTTTTCATCGGGCTTACATAGCAGGCATCTCTAATATTGGTCCGATATTCTGAAACTCGCCACCGTACGTATCACATCAAAAGCACTTGCTAAAGCGCCCTTTATCCATAGCGCTATGGCACCACAATATGCAAGTATACTATACACTAATACAGTGATGGCAAATACAGATGTATGACAATTTATCGGGAAAAAATCTTAAAAAGTATTGTCTCGTGCTGCACTTCAGACGACGGTCCCTTGATGTATTTAGCATCTGGAAATCTCTGCGTTGTCCCAGCGCATTTTCTGTACGTACGAAACCCGCGTGGACAACGATACGTTATCTCTGGCTAAGTGTCACAAAGATACGTCTCAAGACAACTGAACGAGTCGGAAGCATCGGGCGGTTCGGGACACTGGTAGATGATCCGTCACGAAGCGCAGTCGACCTCAGTCCAGCCCCGACTGTACGATAAATTGAACTTGGGTGCCGTCGGGACAGCAAACGAGCGGGAAATCAGTCGCGTCGCGTCGCTTCGATTTAGTCGGGTCGTTCACTGAAGTAACGCAACCGGGAAACAATGTAAGTTTATACTCGTAGGCCCATATAGACATACCGCATTCCAACTGTTTTAGTTGTCTGACGAAAATCGATTATACGACTAAGCTTACTTTACTGCGCAAAACCACACAGCTTACTAAATCAACTAACAATTTATTTCTTGTGATCCCGGGCACGATGAAAGCGGTACTTAATATATTTTATCGAAGTTGACGTGGTGGGTTCAAACCAGGTGTTCAGAACAGTAACACGACAAGTTCTACATATCACGATCACATGCTAGCCACAACGAACACAACTACTGTCAGACATACAGCAATATGATTTATCAGGGCGAACTGTCGAAACGAAAAACGCTGCGTAAAGTTTTGCGAAATTGACTAAAGCAAACTCAATAAACGAGAAATGCGTTCCGTTCTGTGAAACGAGGTATCTCTCCCATTACCGCTCTACATGCATATCTGCTTCGTATTAACGCTCGTTAGGTAATATTTGTTACAGCCACTGGTATCAAACATGTGTTTGATACTGCAAGCATTCATGGCAGGCGCTCATCGTGTGCACATCGTGCGCTCGTCGAGCCTGCTTAGTCGTGTAAGCTTTCGATTAACTGCAATGAAATTAGCTGTATTGTGGAGCGCGAAGCCACGTTTCATTTTATCAGAACGACCAAGACAAACCGTCGATTCTCCAGCATTATGACGAAACATCAAAGCAACATCTGAAAAGCGTCGTCAAGAGAGACTGCGTGGCTTGTGCCGACTTCATATCCACTTCGTCCCAACGACGACAGCAGCCGCAGCGCGACATAAGGGATTGTGCCGGCGGGAATAATAACTTGCATCCATGTGAACGTAGTCCACGTACACCGACTGCCACTGGCAACCCATCTTCGTTTTACACGAACGACATACGAACGATGCACCTACTCTTCGCTTTAAACCCAAGTCAGTAGCAAGTCTATTCGGCCGTGTGAAATGTTGGTTTTTGCCCGCGCCATTCAATAGCAAATAACGCGACTTATGCAATTATATGTCGTCCGTCCGTCCGTCTGTCCGCTCGTCTTGTGTGACGTTCAAAATAAGTGACGGTTTTCATACAAGTTGGATTACCTTGACGACGAGTAGACCCAATTTCTAAGCATCTCCACCATTTGCACGTCTACCGTAAACGATTTTGTGGCAAAGAAAACATCACAAAGTTTGGGGTAGAATGGTGATAGTGAACAAAAATCGAGTTAGTTGTTATAAATAAACTCGTGCCAAAGACAATAAACAGCTACGCCAAGACGCGCAGGCTCCATAGGCTGCCATCGTGACGGCGCTAGCAGCGCCGTATAGCGGCGTCATCTAGTGGCTTACACACTACTCCTGATGCGTGAAATCAGCTGATCGACTTGGGTGAATGATTGCGTTCGATGGCGATACAGTCTCTGAATATTTTAATTTTCTGCATGGCGCGGCGACCAACTTGCTTCTCGTCCATACAGTGGACTTTCTTTAGTTACGGTTTGTCTTCGAAAAAAAACTTGACACAAACCTCCCACGAGTGCATTACGATCGGAATTTCGTCGCCAATTACAGTAATTTGTGCTCGTCCCAGTGCAACGCGAATTACGCGATACTGTCGTCGAAATGCAGTACAGTTAGGTCGATGTGCATTGCGCAAGCTCCGCTCTTTTGGCAATATATGCGATACGGTGCGAAAAATTGAAATTGCACTCGAAAGCTAACGGGTAGCCAGCTTAGCCTGCTGCGGGAATCAAATCAGAAAATAATCAAAACATTTTAAAAAATAGCAAGCCCGCATTTAGGCCGAATGCCGCACGCCTGGCGATAGGCCTACGTACTTGACCACCGCACTCAACCCTGATCTATTGGCATGCCGGTTACTTCTGATCTGAGAAACGTTCACACCAATTCTGATATTTTTTCTACGCCTTTCTGTTCTCTAGTTAGGTTCAGATCATTCCGATTATTGTGCAGAGATGTAATCTCGGTCTCCACGTCTCGATCTCGTATCGAAACGTACTAACGTTTCGGTCTCGTCTCGGTTTCGGCGCAAACAGTCTTAGCGTCTCCGCTCGGGTCTCGGATTATTTCGTCTCGTCGAGACGTTTTGCTCAGGCGTGCGCTGTGCATAGTATTAGGTCTGTTTACTGTTGCTTTTGAAAACAGTGGTTAACTGTGACGTAGCCAGCGCCTCTGTATCTTTACACACGTTTAGTTTTATGGCGCTTCATAAGTTCGTTTTTAACTTTAACTTAGGTCTAGTTCTCCAACACTAACCAGTAGCGCCTGTGTTTCTAAGCTGCAATCAAATGATTGTTTTTGCTTACTGTAGCAAACAGACTTGTAGCAAATGGAAATGAAAAACACTTGCTTAGTCATTATTTTGACAGATTGTAGTTGACTTGTGTTTTCTACTGATTTTGTGTGTGCAACGGATGGATATGTTTAAGCAATAATCTGCTTATCCATTTGTTGTTTATTTTTTACAGCTTATTGACTTATTGCTGCAAATTGCAGCAATATTAATAGCTTACGTCAGCAAAACTAGATGTGCAAACCAATGTGTAAGCCATTATTATTTAAGTTCCCAAAATGTAACATGGGAAAATGACAACCACGCTAACATGGTCGCTTAAAATATCATTTGTGAGTGACATTGGTGAGCGATCCATATTTCTGATGCTTAATTAATAACTTTTACCGTACGTCTTGACAAGGTCTCGGGAACTGCAACGTCTGTCTCGATCTCGTCTCGGTCTCGGCCTTAAAAGTTTCGTGCGTGTTTCTGATATTGCGGCAGTGAAAGAATGTGTTTTTGTCACCTTCTTTGCTATAAAATAATAAACTGTATCAACTGAGCAGAATTTTTGAGAATAGCCGGTAGAAGGTATCGGTTCAGTATGCAGTCTGCGGCAGATCTACCATCAATTCATCCTTCCATCTCATCCAGTGCGCCACTCGGATTCACACGGACTTGCTGTACTCGGCTTATTCTGGACGGTCTAATTGGCAATATTTCCCGTCGTCGAACCGTGTCGTTGCATCGAAGCTAGCCGCTCTGTAGGCTACGTCCGCCGTTCCTACTAATACGTATTCTAGATCCGACGCTCGCAGTTATCTGTAATTTATCACCGTAATCTACCCACAATGCACGTTGTTCGCCGGTCGTGAATATTACGAGACCCGCGTTGCTGAAAGTTCAAGCCGTAGCGACTTAACTCACGCCCGTGCAGTTTCGTGCACACTCTCACAGTAATCCACTACAAAAAGCACTCGCTTGATTTCTACTCACCAATATGGTGCATCGTTAAGTAAGATATAGGGTATCTAAAGGAATATATTTTAAACGGGTCACTAATTTCTGTTTTTTTTGTCGTTGACGCGATTTATATGTAAATGTTATAATGCATGGAACACTATCATTATATATTTATTATGAAATTGTATTTGAGGTACAAACAATTCAATAACCATATGTGCAACTTAACTAGGCTTAGTACAAAAATGTCAAACACATTAATCACGTGAGAAGAACAGTTAAGCCGATGAAACGTAAAATAATTATCATAAAGAACAAATAATAGCTCAAATGTTAGTTGATAAAAGTCAATAAAGGCAATATGTGTTAAAATGATATTTAACACGAAGCTTGGGTATTTGTCAAAAAGCGCAACAAATAATTAACTTTTAGGTTACAGTAATTAATAAAAAATTTAAAAAACGATCAGTGACAGAAAAAAAATTTTCCGAGATCGATATACCCGGTATTGCTGGTGCTGTAGCTGCTGTTGGAAGTCGATGACATATACGACACGGACTTGGTCATCGAAGGAAGTAAGACTATTGACGGCGATGATGCAGCGGCTGAGATAGCTGACGCCGCATCATGGCAACCGTTGCTATCCTCGTCGACTGGCATAGCATGTGTCGGGAGGCAGGCGGTCGCTACCGTGCTGTCCGCAAACACCCGGCGTCCGATGTCGACATTGCCGACCTTTCGCGACACTGAATCAGCAGCAACAGCAACACGCAAAAATACGATTTCTAAAGAGGAACTTTGATATCCGAAACATATTCTATTGTTGGGATCAACTTTCGGCGCTACATACATTAAGCACCCATTACATAAAAATGTCAATCAGTAACATCAATAAAACAACAACGAAAAAACAAGACAGCGCCCAAGCATCTCAGATACTCGGGTAAACAATATTATAACAAGTTCACAGAAAAAAACAGATCTAGCAAGTTTCTGTCCTCTATTGAGAAGGTACTGTGCCTATTCCAAAAAAAATCACCCAGCATGTGATAATGTCAGTAAGTCCAAATAAAATTAGTCTCCATGTAAAGTCGGCGTAGTTCAAGACTGGAATGGTTTAATTAGCCTACCTTAAGCGTTTAGAGTATTTTAAATCTGCTTAGTTCAAAATAACCTCCGTAGTGATACCACAGATATGATAATACGAAAAGCTTGGCCGAGTTTGTTTGTACTACAGCAATGTACGATCGACAGTGACGTTAGCATTTGCAGATTGGTCAATAACATGCCGAGCGGCATTAGTGTTTCCATGCAGGCATAGCTATAAATCAAGCACTTCCCGTCAAATTCCACTCGCATGCACTGTAGCACTTCCGCGTCGCACTCGCGCCATCTGTACTCCGACCCACAAAGACTAATTACCAGCATCAACAGAAATAATAAAAGCCCAACGCGATCGATCATAACTTAGTAAGCACAGCTACTGACTGAAACAAAACAAAAGCGCAAGACATTTCAAACTCGAAAGCAGTGGCGTAGACAAAGGGGAGGCAGGGGGCCCAGGCCCCAATCCTCCAGACAAAACATAAGCATACGTTTAAACTGCACGAAATTTGCCAGTTTGGTAAGTTTATTTTGTTGGAAAATAATTAAAATTGTTGCCACCAGATCGCATGTTTTAAAGCTAAAATGCGCCAAATTCGATCTCGGCTGGGACTCCGCTCCAGACACCGCTGGAAAGCTCACAGCGCTATACCAAA
>Ga0209367_1012451_pt1 | contig 11116 bp, 6 predicted proteins | sample WorMetLIZISLAND2_FD_187412 | JGI IMG/M metagenome (GOLD analysis project Ga0209367, IMG submission 187412) | Marine gutless worms symbiont microbial communities from Max Planck institute for Marine Microbiology, Germany - Olavius geniculatus... ... | reverse complement strand
TTCTTAAGCATCGTGCAAAATTTCGCGCCGATCGGCCGACGGAGCTCGGAGATTACGCGAGGAAAAAAAGAAATAAATAAATTCGGGTAATACATAAGTCCGCTCCGCAAGCTATCGCTTTGAGGCGGACTAACTAGAAATTTGGGGCAAAGCTCAACGTGAGTCCACCCGACGCCCTAAGTCCGACTGAGGAGAAATTAGGAGGGGGGAATTTCCCCGGCATCAAAGTATCGTGGCCCGAACTCAAATGCATTGGCATACGCCGAACGCGCATTGTCGACTTAGGGTAGATCAACATAAACGCTTATGACTTTGTTCGTAGTAGACGGAATTTCACAATTTTTTTTATTTTACGCCGAAAAAATCGTTCTCGTCAACGGCGTTTGGATTTTGTCGCTAGCTTCATCGTTTCCAAAGATATTTGCGCTCAACTCGAAAGTTGTCTTAAAACGCACTAAATTTTGCACGTTCTTTGCACTCCCAAATTTTAAGGGGCTGTGACGCCTAAAAGTTGTACTTGCGTTATCACCCCCATCTAACAGCACGTCACGTGGCAAAGTCTCATAAAGCTACTACTTTTGGCTCCAAAGATATTTCGTCCAGTACGCTACATTTTACATTTTCTACAGTTGTAAGGGGGCCCCCGTCCCCGGTGGCGAGTGCCTTAGTAAGACTTGGTTATTCTCTAGTGCGTGTAAAAATTTGGGAGCGCAGCACCCCTAGGAGCCGAAATATGGTTTTCCAAAAAAAATGATATTTTTGGGGGGTGTGCCCCCCAAAATTTTGAACCGGCAATATAAAACTGGGCTTAGTACTGACCATCGTGAAAAAAATTTCACGCCGGTCGGCCCACGCATCTCGGAGATTTTGCGCGGGAATAAAATAACTAAACATTTGAGGCAAAGCCCAACGTAAGTCCGTCCGGCGCCCTAAGTCCGACTGTGGGAAAATTAGAGGGGGCAAAATTTCTCCGGCATCAAAGTCGCGTGGCCCGAACTCAAATGCATTGGCATACGCCGAACGCGCATTGTCGACTTAGGGTAGGTCAACATAAACGCTTATAACTTTGTTCGTTGTAGACAGAATTTCACAGAATTATTTTGATCAACGCCGAATAGATCCTGTTCGTCAATGCTGTTTAGATTTTGCCGCTACCTTCATCGTATCCAGAGATACTTGCTGTCAAACTCGAAAGTTGTCGTAAAACGTACTAAATTTTGCACGTTTTTTGCACTTTCAAATGTTAAAAGGGCGGTGCCCATTAAAAGTTGTATGCGCTTTATCATTCCCATCTAGCAGCACGACACGTGGCAAAGTCTCATGAAGCTATTCCATTTGGCTTCAGAGATCCTTCGTCTAGGACGCTACATTTTAAGCCAATTTTGACCCCTTTAAAAAAATTTGTAAGGGGGGCCCCCGTTCCCGGTAAGAAGTGCGCTAGTAAGACTTGGTCATTCTCTAGCGCGTGTAAAAATTTGGGGGCGCAGCACCCCCTTGGGGCCGAAATATGTTCTTCCGAAAAATGCGTTTTTGGTGGGTACAATTCCACATCTAGATTTCCAAGGTCACTGGACCGACCTTTACCGGACTTGTATTGCCTAAAGCGGAAGGAATCGATGTCGAACGAGTATCTCACCGATTTTGAATATCTTCATCCATTTTGGAGATATTCGCCGCCGAACTTTAAAGTCGACCGAAATCGGGCCAAATTTTGCATGTTTTTTGGCTCCTGAAATTTTTTTGCGGTATACCCCTCAAAATTTTGGACCGGCATTATATAGTTGGGCCTAGTACTGACCATCGTGCAAAATTTCACGCCGGTCGGCTCACGCATCTCGGAGATCTTGCGCGGGAAATAGAAAAAATAAACATTTGGGCTAAAACATAAGCCCGCTCCGCAAGCTATCGCTTTCGGGCGAAGTAAAAACTAGAAATTTGGGGCAAAGCCCAGCGTGAGTCCGCCCGGCGCCCTAAGTCAGACTGGGAAAAATCAGGGGGGAATTTCTTTGGCATTAAAGTCACGTGGCCCGAACTCAAATGCATATGCATATGCCGAACGCGCATTGTCGACTTAGGGTAGGTCAACATGAGCGCTTATAGCTTTGTTCGTGGTGGACGGAATTTTACAAATTTTTTTTTGTTCAACGCCGAAAAAATCGTTTTTTTAACGTTGTTTTGATTTTGTCGCTAGCTTTATCGTTTTTAGAGATATTTGCGCTCAAACTCGAAAGTTGTCGTAAATCGCACCGATTTTTGCACGTTTTTTGCCTTACAAAATTTTAACGCCGACCCTTTTTCAATTTATGGAAAAGCTTTACGGTTTCTGAAACTAGAGTCTTTCAGGCAGCCGACGGTGAAAATTTGTTGATCCTACCTTTCATCGTTTTTGACTGATCTCCCGTGTGACGGACAGACGGACAGACAAGGAGAATTGCAATGGCTAAGACGCGCTTAAAGCAGTAGCTGCTTTCGCACGTAAAAACCCTAAAATGTACCTGTACATTAAAGCTTAAAACCAAAAATTTAAACACTTTGAAAAACAATGTTTGTTTGTCAACCTGGGATATAGATTGTACAGTTTCTGTAACTCTGCAAATAGCTCAGGTTTTTTCTAGACTCGGATTTCGCAAAAAAACAGTTGTTATTTTTAAGGCACTTCACTTAAACATACTTAGCCTTATCTATTCGAGCACCTGTCAATCACTAACTTGTCATCCTGTTCTCATCCCGTGTCGTTAATTTTTTCAGCAGTTGTCAACTCAGTCTTTTGTCCTCAACGGGACCGAACATGAGTAGGTCTATACAACGTTGCAAGACTGCAAGTAATACGTACGGTATAGTTACATTCGTCCTTGGGGTTTGTAAACCCGCATGTATGGCACTTTATGAGTTTGCACAGAACTGTTTATGTGGCTTAACGCATATCGGCTTCGGAGTCGAGACCGAGTGTGGTAGCTAGCTAGCTTTTTAGTTATTGGTGCAATATTTATTGCATATTTCTGCGTACTGTATTGCATGTTAGTGCTAGCAGTAGATGGCCAAGGCCACGGCTGACTGGCATGATGCAAGACATTATGACGGATATGGCATTATGATCAGAAGTCACAAGTCAGGAGAAAGAGAGGTGGGTGTCAACGTTAGGCTCTGATTTCTCTAAACTAGCCTATGTACAACAGCGACGACGTTTTATAAACTGCCTTAAATAATTTTTTTATGTTTTCAGCTTAGTTTGTTTGTCGACGACGCTAGACAAGTAAAGTAACTGTGATCAATTTTTTTGGAAGAATGGCACGTCGGCCAAGTAATTAGTAATTAGATTCTGTTGGCAATTATAAGTATAATCATAAATGCAGTGAGACCGATAGCGCATTGCTGATTAACAGTGACTACATCATTTGCGAAAACAAACAAATTTTTAGAGCTTTGCAAAAAGCTCAAGCAGAATGAAAATTCATGTCGTGAAAAGTAATCTGGTTCCGGATGCTTGGACCAGATCCAGAAGTTGTTCTAAAGATGTTTATATCAAAAAATAAAGTCCGTTTCATTTGTCACGTGTGAGATTGGTGCATGCTTGCGATATCTAAAAGCTGACTCTAGTTTAACACTGTACTTTTCATAACTTTGTGCTATTTTGTGCTTTTGTACATACCGGTAGAATTAGAATTTGTCATTTTTATAAACTCCAATTTAAGAAAATATTGCCAGATGATCAATCATCGTAGAAAATGTGATTTCTTGTACATTTTTATTGTCTATGGGTAAACGAAAATATTGAAGAGTTAATGTAAACACGCAGGTTTAGCCAATAATTGCAATTTCTGAATTCTAATTAAAAACAAACGAACAACGTACCAAACACGGCCTTATTTTTAACATAAAAATGCTATTTGAAACATATAATAAGACAAACAAAAAAAACTTGCCGTGCACGTGCTGCAACGTAAAATACTCAAATACTCGCGAGAAATGCCAGAAAAGATGCAGAACTTAGTAACCAAAGAGATGTATTTGAAAAAATGGTCATATGCACAGAACGTAATAAAACTACAGTCGAAACACCGTATACACTGATAAACGTTCACACACAGTTGGGCAATCTGAAAGCAACAGAACAACTTGACACTGAAGTGTGTGAATGCAATGTAGAATAACAACTAGGACATTTGCTGGTTACCAGTAGATCATGGCAAATCTTCCACAAGTACCCATGCTTGAGAAAAAAGGCAAATGATGAGCCGGGCTGTTTTGTCACTTTTGAAATAATTCCGCTGCTTTCAGTCACAAGTTGAAGTACAAAAATACGGAAAAAAGCACAACTCAAACTTCCACGTTGACCCCAGTGTTGAAAAACATACGAAGTGATAGAGATGGGAGAAAATGCAGGCGTTGTTGCATCACCCGTCATGAAGCTGTTACGTGTTATCACAAGAGAAAAACAACAAGCAAATTAAACACTGTACTAAACACGGTATACAGGTATACAGCGTAAACTTACTTACTAATTGTAACCACTGTGCTACTGTGCCCCACAAACATAAACAACCCTAATCTTTGTACTATACTGGCTACTCACGCAGTAGTAGTGGCTCCCACAGTTTACAGCAGTTGATTGCACGATGTTCAACAGTCTGGCTCTTTACAAATTTTTCGGCAAAAACTGTAAACTGCTCTGTTGACGCATCACAGTAACAAAATGTACTGTAGATCGCAGCTCCTACTCAACAAGAAGTCCAGCTGTTGCTAGGATAGTCGACAGTACCGATTGCCAGTGACCTTCAAGGTCATCCAAGGTCGATGATTTTCAGGTTATTTGAAAGCCAATATGTGACTTCCTATTAGTGATCCATAGCAACCTAGGCCCTACTCGCACCATTTCGCCGCAATATCGTGTAAAGGCCTTCTAGGTCATCCAAGGTCAATAATTTCCATTTCGTCTATTAGTGACTATTAGTAACGTTGCCTCTATCTCTCACCGTTTCCGAGATATAGCTGCTCATAGCTTGAAACTTTCCATTGAAAACTGCGACCAAACCGCAGCAGATGGAGACATGGTTACTATTGACAGCCTATAGAAAGTCATTAGCGCCCTATCTGATGGTATCATCGCCGACCCCCTACGACTTACGGTTTAGCCACAATACTGCATGTTTGCCATAGCATAGTGCGTTATGACCCTTCAAGATCATCTAAGGTCATCGATTTCTATATCATTTGAAAGCCAATATGTGACTTCCTATTACTGATCAATAGCAACCTAGGCCCTATCTCACACCGTTAAGCCACAATACATCCGTGATGAACAGACGAACAACAGACTGACGGATGATAACAATGCAAATAGCTCGACCATTACTTAAGTACGGTTGGCTAATAAAAATTTTATTTCATCATCATCATCATTATTAATATAATTTAATTTTCAAAATTTAGTGGCATAATGATAAGTTTGTCATTATGATCAGTTATGCACTGGTGAAAACCACTTCTGTTTTGCTTGCACTCCAGTTAACTGCATGAGTACTGAATATGCCTACTGCCCACCAAAAATATACTTGATACAGATCTGCCTATTGACAGTTCTCTCAACAGAAGAGCGTTTGCGAGGTGACGACGTGGAATTCAGCATCACCTTTGTCTCACGGCCGGTGAACACCACCAACCCTGTCAGTATACAATATGCAATGTAAACACAATGTAAAGTCTTTGGCTGGCCATAAAGCAGCATCGATCTTTGATTTTCTTAGCCGTCAGGCAGACACCAGTTTACACTGCGAGACCGAATACAGATTTCAGACCTAGTGCATCACGACGTGCAATGCAACATACTGTAACTGTAACATTCACGTACGTTCTCTGATGCTAAAAATATACCACAGCACAAAGATCATTAACATTTTTATCCAAAAATACAGTAAAATGACCAGCAAACAACTTTAATACCAGAGGTATTGAGTGAAGGAGTTTCGTCACTCACTTAACTTAAGATTCGTCGTTGTCGTCATCAACGCTTAGCCGGTAGACGTTGTTTGCTGCTGCCACTACCACCTGACTATTATTAGTCACCGAGGACAACCCATCCTGGCCAGTGGCCATCTCAAAGAAAAATAATATGTAGCTAGAATTTGCTCTAATTGAAACAGTAGACCCACAAAAACTAGGACAAAAAACATCACCAAGACAAATACGTGTAAAGTTGAAATAATTTAAATGGTAACAGAATAAGCTGTCAAAGTTTTAGGTTAGTTTCGCCATCGAGATTTGCCGTCTCTATGTAGCACATGCCCTGTGGCTCACTGTATGCATAAATTAGCATACATTTGCATAAGTATCAGGACAACATGTAACATTAATGCAGTGATAAAACTACATGAATGATACTATGCCATTTCTGTTAAGCATGTTGATTTATCCAGTTACTGCACGTCACGTCCCAAAAGTAAACTTCTGTAAATTGCTGCAGCAGAAGTAATAATTATAAACTAATCTTTATGCACAATCTTTTTGTTACCCGACTGGCAGTACACTAATACACATATAAATTTTTAAAATCAATACACTTTAGTACAGCATAATTTGCATACATAATTGCTATATCAAAACAACAAAAAAATCCTCAGCCAGTCAAATAAACTCCTGCGTAATATCTAATTATATAAACCTTAACATACGCTCAGATCACCTTTAAATTTAGAACATCCACAAAAAATAAGGTAGGCCTAATCTACAACCGTTTTGCCAAAGCCGAATATTGCTCAATTCTCGTCCTTATACCTGAATTCCCACAAAACTTATATTTACACTAATGCTTGAAGTGGCTCTTATTATCATCAAAAGTGCTGGCACTATTAGTTGTGAATCGCTGGTTTTTGCAAAGTAATCACCTGGAAGAGAGAAGGCAGAGATCTGCGGGAAAAAAGTGTCTGCTGACAACTTTGATGATGTCTCCAACCATAACGTCGGTCCACTGCAGCAGCTGCCAGTTCCCATTCCTCAAGACTTACACACGCACACACGCAGTACTTACACAATCAAAAGGCAAACCAGGGTGTGCCTCATCTGGTGCATAGGCAGGGTGCTCATCTTCCTTTCTATGGCCGTTGAGCCTGTAGGTGGATAGACCACCGAGTCCTCCTCTGAACCGCTGCCGTCAAGTCCCGCTCCTTTCAAACTCATCGATGTTGATGTAACTGAAAAGCTCATCACTAGTGCTTGTTGTGACAGGCAGCATGCCCATGCCTATCTGCAACCGTTTTAATGAAAGACTGGCCAACAATGGTGAAATAACGACTTTTACATCGGTACTGCTCTTTGATGTCATCGTGCGCAGGTTTCCTTGAATTTAGAAAATCGAGACTTAAGACCACCGAAATGTACGTTCAATGATAAACATTTTACACGCACCTTCTACATGTCTTTCTCAATCGATTTCGGCGCAATTCGCTCTTGAAACGTGTCTTGCACGTTTTGTGACACCAAGTTCACCAAATAGTGGTATGGGTAGTAAAAATAATGGCAGTGAATGTAAAGTCTGGTACTTGCTATAGCACATCTTATATACGAGTCAGACTCGTGACCAAAAGCGCTTTAGAATCTCGGAAGTGGCAGCTGATAGGCATGAGCTAATAATACCGCAGCGCACTATGCAACCATCCATTGCCCGCCTTAGAAAAAGATTAGACCCGCGGTCTGCAGCTAGCAGATATACCACCGCCCCAGTCAGGCACATTAGGCCTTCAACTCGTAGCTTGTAAGCTATTACTCATTTCCCGTTCCACTGCGGTAGGAGGCTGAGTTGACCTGAGCACGCGGTAGGTTAGCAACTTGCTTAAAATTGCTTGCAAATGACCCGCGGTATTGCTGTTCGGTGCTGCAACTTGGTGAATCATAAACAAGCAATTGCAATTATTAGCCAGGGGTTCAACCTTCAAAATTTCTCATTTCCTTGGTGGCCAGGGACACCTATCTAACACAATATGTCTTATCTTTGTACACCACAAGTTTATCTGCCAAATAGCGTCTAAATCAGTCAAGCGGTTCAAGTACAGTGCTCGTATGTCACAAACGACAGATGACAGAGCACGCTACAAAGAATCGTTTATGCTACGACGGCGATTTCGCTTAATAATGAAACATTACCTGTTTGCGTTTCCTGGACACTTGGACAAGGTTTATGCGCTGTCGGCATAAAACAATTTAATTGCTTCATTCCAACACATGTTATTTATTAATGCTACAAATTATTTTTGTTATATTTAACAGCAACCAATTTTTTTGTCAGATAAATGGTTTATTAAGCTATAGTAATTAATCAAACTATAATTATTTTATTTTATACTGTTAATATTTCAACAACTATTGTTGCCTTTTTCAAGGCGACTATTTCCGTTTGGCACTAAATGTCGCTACGGCAAACTGTCTGCGATACGAAATAGTTGACACCAGAGTAAATTTTTAATACACACTGTGTTGTTCGTACAAATCACTGCCTCTTTTGATCGACTTTTAACCAGCGAACGGAAAGTACCTTTCCAATAAAAACAACAACAAAAAAGTTGTAATTTAATAAATTTTCATATCACTTATTAGTTATTGTGTCAATCTCAAGTTTTTAGCATAAAGATAAAGATGAGCATTGCAGACATACTTTTGAGACTGGACGCTGATGCAGTGGCAGACGCTTCAATCATGCTACTCCAAGTCTCCGTCAACTCATCCAGCAACTCTTGCTTCCCTTCGTGTCGTGGTGTCATCTCCTCAAAATCTCTTTAGTCTGCAGCCACAGTAATTTGCTTTTATGAAAACCAAACTTAGAATTTAGACAGCGTCACCTGCCTCAATTTAAGTACCCCGCAAAAAAACGGAAGGTTGAGTGATTTATTGATTTACTTTTAGGGGATGTTAATGTACTAACAGTTCAGAAGTTAAATTAAGCTGTCTATTGCAGACTGATCGCAGTATTTAGATATTTTACAAATCTAGCCCACTGTGACAACACAGTCTTAATTCAATGTAACCGAACAAAATGCAAGTGATATCGTTTGCTGCTAAACATTTTATTCTCTGGCATCATAGGCTTATGCGAAAAAAGTATAATGCGACGTTTAGCAGTAAGCAAAGTTTCAACGATTGACATCAGCAACATACTAAATGCACTTGGATCAAGTTATGTTTACATTAGCCTGCGTTTTGCTTGAGCATGAAAACGAATGAGACTCACTGGAAGGAGTGGCTCCAGCTGGAACGGACGTGGCACGACATCTGAAGTCATGATCGTTGCCTGCTCTGACACGGACAAAATAGCAGTTGCCCGCCTCCAGACCGTGAATGTTGTAGCCAATGGCGTGCTCGTCCTCGACCACGTGACTTCCTACCACTCGACTGAAGTACTTGTAGTAACTCCACTCCACTGCAAACGAACATACGATCATGTTTTTACACAAAATAGGCTCAAACCCGTTTTACTTATTCTTTAAATTGGGATTTGAAAACAGCCAAACGCCCAGCAACTTCATATACCTAAGACACGCGGCTCTGTTTCAACTGCTAACAAGTAACCGAAGTAAATCGGTAAAACGTGAAATTGCTGAAAGCTGTTGCCCCACCCCCCTAATGTTTTAGCTGGCGAGGCAACCCTCTAGTAATTTTCAATTCCTGTATGGTCAAGAACCCCATCTAACAATGTGTAATTGGTCCCTAAAATTTCCAACTATGTGGTGACATGTAAATTAGTCGAACGGTTTATGCAACGTGCACGAATCTGACAGATGACAGACGACATACAAACGACAGACAGACCACGCTATACGGGAAATGAGTAAAGGTAGGAGGAATCGCTTGCGCTGCAAGACCGATTAGGCCTGTAAGTCGAAAAGAGGTTGTACAACAAATCCAGAACAACAAACGTATTAGCAACCGAGTGCGTGTGACGCTGAACACGGTCGACGAGAGCATGGAGTGGATCTTCAACAGGCGGTAGCTGGCCGGAAACTTTAGGCTCGATTTCCTCCGCCGTAGCTTTTGACATGTCCGAACCATCAGCTGTCCAAAGCAAGCAGTGTGCATGTGGACTGCCACGCATTTGGAACTTGATCCTGTAGAAGTGCTGCCTGACAGGACCGAGTGCGGACGCACCAACAAGAACATCTTTGAAGAACGCCTTCAGCCGATGGTCAGAGTGTCGAGCCGCCAAAACGGGGTCGTTGCGGAGCATCGAGGACTTTTCGTCATAACTGAGTGCCGCTATGTCATCATCTGTCATCGAGCGTCAACTCTGCTGACCGATGATCCGGAACAGCTCAGGCGACGACATATCCGCAGACGACAGAGTCAGAAAAAATTGAAAACAGCCAAGCTAAGCGACCATCGCTATCAGTTCCCGTACGGCGCGCTGGAAGTACGCAGGACTGCCGCGAACGTTTTGTAGGAACTGATATGCGTTGTCATTCCTCATCAGCTGCCGTAGCTGCTCTGCGTCCGAGACGACACTTGCCGACATTCGACCAGCAGTCTTCCGCATGGCGACGGTGATATTATCCCTTATCTGCTTCATCTCGCAGATGTATTGACCAAAAAAGAAATAACTCGCATCACTGGCGAAGCGCTTGTCCCGGTTTAAAAGACGTTGGATGAAGTACTTCTTTACCGTGATCGGTACATCGCGTTCGTCAGTGAATGTGCCGACGCCAAAGGAAAACTTGGCCGGAAATGTGAGCGCCTCACAAGAAAGATCAAGCATGAAATCCAGCGGATGCTGTCCTTCAGCCGGAGCCACACAGAGTGCCGTCGCTGTATACTGCGGATCCGTCGGCTGCAGACAGGTGCTGTGCTAAAGCTCAGACCCCGGACTTTCTTCATGACGACATCACGGTCGCTGTCGTTGCCGGAATCGGAAGGCTCAACATCACTGTCCTGTGAGACGGGTTCAGTATCGTCGGACTTGCTGCTTGGCTCGACGTCACTGAGATGCTCAGCAGGCTGCGTCACTCCGCCCGTCATGCTGTTCCATGCCTCTGGGTCTTCCTCCATGCATGACTTGTGCCAGTCCTCATCGACGTCCAGTCCACAGTACAACTGGTTGTTCTGCACCAGCCATCGGACAGCACTGAGAATGGCATCA
>Ga0209367_1012450_pt1 | contig 11116 bp, 8 predicted proteins | sample WorMetLIZISLAND2_FD_187412 | JGI IMG/M metagenome (GOLD analysis project Ga0209367, IMG submission 187412) | Marine gutless worms symbiont microbial communities from Max Planck institute for Marine Microbiology, Germany - Olavius geniculatus... ... | reverse complement strand
TAATTAACCACAGATCTATACATTAAATATTTTAAATAATTATTTATTTACAGTAATAACGGAACGACAACTACAGCTTAGTTACTTGAATTCATTCGATTGTTAAATAACCGCAGTTTAACGGTATATTAAAACTTTTGCTTCACGGAATTTAGTAGCCTAAATTGACATAATTTTTTAACGCGCGTTATTTTTTTAACACGCGTTAATTTATTAACGCATTAACGCGTTAATTAATGCGTTAATTTGACAGCTTTAATAAATAGGCTAGCATGCATCAGTTACGTTACTTCACGTTATCAAGCAGCAGCATATTTGTCCACATGAATGCTAAAAACCTGTAACGTAAACGAAAATACATTCTGGAAATTTTCAAAGACTGTTGAAAAATTTTTGGCTAAAAATTCCCTCCGAAATTTTAGTTAAAAATCTTTGCCGGTTGCTGAGAAATTGCTGTTTGTATACCGTGCATGAGACATGTCTGAAGCCATCCTGTACGTTTACCTACCTCGAGTTTAAGTTCCTTGCGCAGTCGGTTGATTTCAGTTTTCAGCGCCAGCGTCTTCAGCTGTTGGTCGCGGCTTGTCAGGTACTTCAGCGCGTATTGCCTGGAGGAAGTTTCGGCGTCAACCGCAGCATTGCTTGTTAACTGAACGTCAACCGAACTGGTTGGACTTGACAGACGAACCAAACCAGAATACCTGACATTGGGATAACGCGATTCACGCCTCGCTCTGCCCTCGACGATCCACGTTTGTCGTTCGTAGTTCAGAGTTGATTTGAAGCCTTCACCAACCGTTACTTCCGTGGACAGTGTAATATCCTGCAAACACCGACAACAACAACCAAAGCATGCCACCGTAAGACAACTTTTAGCAAGTAAATATTTTGAACACAAAACGTAAAGTTGCATAATTGGAAATAACTTAATTCCATGCGCTTGTTGTAAGAAATGAGTGCCTAAACCATGAGGCAGCAAAGCAAAGTTTTTATAAAATAGCACGTCCAATAATGCGGCTTATAAGACCGCAAAATAAATATGAAATGAAAGTGAAATGAAGTAAACGTAGGTACAGACCCTGGACAGCCGTGGATGCTGTACAGTGATAAGATGAGTGGTGGGTCTAGAGCGATAATTCAAATCACTCTTTAGCGTCAGTCTCTCGGACAGGTCCAGAACGAGTTCAGTGACGTAATGACCGCCAACGACCTCTCTGTGGCTGAGCGTGCTCTCCGTGTTGAACAGGTACGACGACACTTTGAGACTTGCGTCGTACCCGCCGCCGACGTTGAACTCATAGGCAAACTCCGGCTCTGAGTCTGCGTCCCAATACAGTTCACCGTGGCTGGTCAGTCTGTCGTCTGAGCGCCTGTAACCGACCGCGAAGCCGACGGTTCGCTGAAAGACGCCGTTCGTCTTGAAGCTCAGCTCACGCTCCGACAGTGACGAGGTTTCGACGTTCTTGAGACCGAAGTCAAAGCGGATCTGCGCGTCGTTGGTCGTCGGATCAAAGTTGATTACTGCCGAACCTCGACCGTCGCGCGCCATGTTCATTTCCGTTGTCATTGTGTACGGACTGCGGACGGCGACGTTGATGCTGCGGTCACCAGATCTACTGTAACTGTAGTCAAAGTCTACCTGCAGATCACATTACAAACAGCAAGCTCTATGCGTCTATATTTTAATTGCGTACTTAGTGCACGATCTTCATATGTAATCAATAAATGAACAAAACATAATTCATTGTTCATTATCAGTGACGGTTTCTGTGCAGCTGTCTTCACTCGACTTTCGAAATTTACATTTATCAGCGTAACCACAGAATGCATTAATTTTCTGATCTCTGACTTACATGACTACAGAAAAGTAAAAACTATTTGACAAGTAAAAAAACAAAAGTAATTAGTGTATAGGATCTATACATAACAGCGTCGTAGTACAAACCTTCTCATCACCGTTGAATACGACTTTGAAGACACCGTTCTTCGTTTGAGGCTTGATGTTGTGCGACAGCGTGACGCTGAAGTCTCTGACGTACGGGCAAGGTGCAACGAGTCTGAAGCTTCCTTCGTACTTCATCTCCGCGTGTCGGTCGGGTCCCGCCTTGTACGCCATTTCCAGTTCGATCTTCTTCCGCGCGTAGTCGACAGACAGCGACGTGGTGAAGTCACGTGGACTGGCACCACGGTGCGTCAGTGTGACGTCAATCTGTGGTACCTGGCGGAACGGAAGACTCACCCTCAGCTGTGTTCTGAACTGCGACGGCTCTCCGACGTGCGACAGCACTGCGCCGAAGTTATTGTATCCTTCGAACGGAGTCGTCAGCCGAGCGACTGTCCTGAACGCGCCACTGCTGTCTGTCTGAGTGTGTTCCAGACCGATCGAACAGCGCTCGTAGCCACGAACCGACGTCTCGATCGAACTATCCCACCTCCAGTTTCTTGGACGGGATGAATAGTCGGACAAAAAGTTGAACTTGGTGTAGCCGGGAACGGAAGTTTCAACGACTGCGCCTGTTCTAATTGCTCCTAGAGACTGGAAGTGACTAAACGTCAGTGACTGGCGCTGGAACGAAGAAAACGGAGTTTCGAGCAGTCCGTGCAATTCGACAGTTGCGCGCCTAGACACGTTGTGGCTCCAGTTGATCGCCATGCGCTCCAGCCCAGGAACGGACGTCGTCATCTCGGCCTTCAACTGCAAGTTTCTCACGTCACCAAACTTCTCAAAACTGACAGCGAAGTTCTCGTAACCCGGAACTGACGTCCGCGCGGTAACTGAAGTCTTGTAGTTATCCGTGTGCTCGTGTTCGATATCCACCACAAACGTACGGTAGGGAATGAATGGAGTTTTTAGTTCCATATTTGTCCGGAAGTTCGACAGGTCGCCATTGTGGACGAACTTTGCTGAGACAGTGCCAGAGCCAAATGGAAGGGTGACTGACGCTAGCGTCCTAATCTGTCTCCAACTACTAGCACTGTGTTCAACGTTGAAACTCGATATCAGTGTGTGATGGCGATGGCGCCTGTCCAGATCGATCGTGTCAACTTCCACTTTGCCGGATATCTGAAAAGTTCTCCAGTCGCCGCGGTGAGTCAGTTCGGCATCAAAGCGTCCAAATTCGGCAAACGGAAGCCGAGCGTTGGCAGTGGCCGTAAAATGTTGCGGTTCTCCGTTGAAAGAAAAGCCGGCCTGGAATCTTTCGTAGCCGTCGAACGGAGTCTGAACGCTCAGCGAGGACTCCATCAGGCGAGGAGCGTTCTTGAATGTCAGTCTGGCCGTGCCGGTCTTGTCGTTAACAGTGACCGTGAGACTGGAGCTAAACTCAGTCGGGGGACCCTGATGATTCAACGAGACAACCAAACGTCGAACGACGTCGAACGGCAACTGGGCGCTGAACTGACTGCTCAGCTGGTTCTCGGTACGCTGGTAATTAAGCTCCGTAGACGCGCGTGGGAATGCAGGGAATGGCGTTCTAATGCTAGCGGTCGTCTTAAAGCCTCCGTTCGACGGTTCGTGCTTGAAAACTACTTCCATACGCTCGTAGCCCTGGTAAGTACTACCCGCGTTCAGCCGCAAATCAATGTTGTTGCTTCGCGTTTTTCTAAACTCTATCGAACCAGTTATCTGTTTATCGGCTAACTGTATCACGACGTTGTTAGACAAGTGATTGAGAGAAGTGCCGGTGTGTGTAGCTCTAAGGCTGAACGCTTGCTGACCATTAAGACTATATGTGAAGTGCGCCTCAAGCTGATTTCCATTCCAGTCAACATCTGAGCTGCCGGACTTTCTCTCGCCGTTATATTCAACTGACCAAGAATTCGTCCAACCTCTAAATGTGTTGCCAGGCTTGTTAGTTTGCTGGTAGTTAAACGACCTGAAAGCTCTCCATGGCGTACGCAACTCCAGCTTCGTACTGAATGGAGCAGCAACGAACTCGCTGCTACCTGTGATTTCCCGGCCGTTGTACGTCACGGCGAGGTTATTGCGGAAGTTTCTCCAGTCCCCGTTGTGATTTATCGTATACGTAAGGGTACGTAAATGCGCGAAGGGCGTTTCCACATTACCGTTTACCGTCAAAGTATTCTGACGCAACTGAAATTCCAACGACTTCGTTATCTTCTGACTGTTGAGCTGTACTGACGACTGAAATCTAAAGTTGTCCAAAGGTCCCTCTTGACTGAAGGAAACGGAGACTAGTCGTGCATGCTCACAGGGACTTCGAAGCGTTGCTGTGGCTACAATCTTGGGATCAAGATGGAACGACGACGTCAACTCGATTTTGCGATTGTTGAGATATTCGAGCTCATAGCGCGAGTCGAAATCGACCCAGCTGGTGGCGGTGACGTCGTGCAGAAGTGAGCCTTGGTATTGGTTGAACTGCCAGGACGCGGTCGTCCTCCAGTGCTCGTACGTGTCCCGTGTGTGACGAGCTGTCAGTCTGAGCCTTGAGAACTCGTCGAACGGCGCGCGAATCATCAGCTGTCCGTTCATTCTGCGCAAGTCGTTCGTGTCGACCGACATCATCGCCGTAATCTTCTCCGGGCCGAGCATGTTGTGCTGCAGCTCGCCGAAAGCCTGGAAGTTTCTCCAGACTCCCGTGCAGCCGGACTTGAACATCATCTGGCGCAGGTACGGGCAAGGACTGGACGCTTCCAGCTCGATCAGTCGTCGTCTGCCGAGACTTAGCTTGCTATCGAGTGATATCGTCTTTCCGGCGGCGTACTGGACGTCCGCGTGGGACGACCACGAGTCACCAGGCTGCTGTGCATTACGCACGTTGACCACGATTCTTTCCAGACCCCGAACCGGTGTTGTAACCCGGACCATGCTGTCAAAGTTGTAACCGTTATAGTTGAGCGAGCCGTCCAGAGTCGCTTTGCCGATGGGTCCCATCAGAACTTCATTGCTGGCTCTCCATACGTTACCGGTACGGTGAAGGTTCAGTCCAACGCCAAGCTGTTCGTAGCCGGGGTATGAAGTATTAAACTTGACTGCGGTGACGAGAGCCGTGTATGGCTGAATGTCGACCGCATGCTCGTGTCCGAATGCATGTCGGCCCCACTGGAAGTTGGTGCGACCGCTGCACTTCCACGCTCGCAGGTCGTGCTGGAACTCGACCACTGCGTTGACGTCTCGCGCCAGATCTGCCGGAGCACGGAAATCAAACTTGCCCGCTAGTTTCCTCTCGGCGTGCGTGAGGCGATGACTTGCTTCCAGGTCGACGACAAACTGTCGCGACGCGACGTCCAGTTCGTGGTGACATTTCCACGTCTCGTCCGTGTTCTCGTGACTCCAGCTTAACTTGGACTGACGGTAGCCGTCGAACGGAGTGGTCACCGTCATCTCTCCGTTGTTTGTTACATGCCATCCATTGCGTTGGTGCGCCATCACGATCACCACTGATACCTACGGTAAGTAAGCAAGCAGTTTATTAACTAAAAGTACAGGCCTATGTATAGACATAGACCACACCATATCAACAAACACAGTCGACAATTTGCTAAAACGGCAGGTTTAAAAATATTTTTTCGCTGATTTATCCTGACACTCTGTTTTAGAAAAAACGCATGAAATGTATCCTCTTCCTTCAGAGTTTACGTATCAATAAGTGTTGTTGCACAATTGGCGGTGTTGGTACAAAGTGTAGCATTACAGTATACGGCAGAAACGAAACAGTTTAAGCGAGTGATACCTGTTTGTCACGAGCCCAGCTGAAGTCGGCATTCGTGCGTCGCGTAACTCCGTTGAGCCTGTACTGAAAGTTCGCTGACAACGACTCGAGACCATCAAACGGACTTGTGAACAGGACCCTGCCAGTGACCAGTCTGCCTGGCTGATTGGCCTCACCTTGCAACACCAGGCTCATCTGACGCCCGTCCCACTCCACACGACTGTTCATCGATCCACCCACGCCTCGCAAGCTGTACGTCGATTCCACTCTGATCGACCGGTAGCCATGGAAAGGCGTGTTCAACGTCAGCGTTGTTTTAGCCGGCTCGACCATTAGTACGGCGACGATCTTGCTGTTTCTGCCCCACATAACTTCGCCGTTCGTCCTGAAGCCGTTGGCGTTGCGAGTGTACGCGAAGCTGGTGCCGAACTCTTCAAACCTCGGCACTGAGCTGGTGACCTGCAGACTGCCTTCCAGCTGTCCGTTCGTAGCGTCCCACGTCCCTGGATCAAACCTGCCAGATCCTGCCACGGCGACGAAGTTTCTCGGCCACTCGACTCTGACGAGGAAGCGCGGAGTCGGGAATGCGGCGGTAACCTGGCTGCTGAGTGCGTACTTCTGGTCCTGGTACTTGGTCTCGACGTTGACGGTGAACTGTGCCTGGCGTCGACTCAGTTCGGCTGACAGTCCGGCCGTGTGGCCGGCGGCGCTCAGCTCGGCATTGGCGCGAGTGCTGAACTCTCGTGCTGAGCCGCGATGCATCCAGCTCGCATCCAGCAGATACGTGCGTCCCTCGTAGCTGACATCGAGGCGCGCCTGCATGTTTTTCAGCGCCGGGTTCAGGTGTCCGTTGACTCTGATCGGCTGCATGTTGGTGACGCTGACGTCGTTGGTGAACTCGTGGCGCGGAGACATCTTGTACGTACTGGAGACGCTGGCTGTTGTACCGGTCGGCAGACTGACGCGCAGTAAGTTGGTGTAGTCGCGAGGCGCTCGCTCAGTCAGTTGTTCTTCCACGCTCCACTCACGACCCCCGTACGTCAGCTTGGCGTCGCCAACGACGTTCAGAGGATGCCTGCTCTGACGCCGCAGACCGACGTCGAGCGAAGCGGTCGACGGACGACGTACAGACCCGTACTTGGCCGTCGCGTTCGACTGCAGCATGTTGTTGGTGTTCACGTGATCCAACTTCATTTCATAGTTCCAGTCCTGTTATACCATCACGGTTAGTTTTACAACAAAGTTTATGCGATTAATGAATCTGCGTGTTCATATAAATATTGTTACCTACATTTTGTGGCTTATAAGAAACATTCACGTTTGCGAAAACGTTATTAATAATTTAATCCAAGCAGGGCTCGTTAATTACGTATATACACCTTTATTTACCAAGTACATGTGGTGTGATGGCATGTATACGTTGTACAGAAAACTTACCAAACCCTAACAAAGATTTAATTTTTGTACATAAAGGTGCGCTTCGATGATGAATAACTCTGCAATAAACCAGCGTAACTTCTGCACAGAGTGATCCGATAAATGCAGACTTACCTTGAAAGGTACGGTAAACTTGACAAGTCCATTGATCTTCTTCTCACGACCGGTGATGTCATAAGCACTCGTGACGAACAGCGACACTTTACGAATATTGTCCAGACCGGCTTCGATTTTCGTTCGCAAACTGTTGGGACTGAAAGAGACTTCAAAACTCGTCTCGCCGTTGTAAGACGGCCACATGGTGGTCGTCCACGAGCTGCACAACAATACGCAGTTTTACTCTATCTGCGAATGATTTGTAATGTTTATACACTATGAGGCAAAAAAACACACCAATTTTTTTTCATCATAACTTGAAGAAAAAGTGATTTAATAGCAATAAGTTTTGGTACGAATATTTCCGTAACAACTGGCAATCAAATGACTGTTTAGTTTCCCACCTCACCCATTGTCTGTTTTTGCACTACCTGGAGAAACAAAACGAACAAAATATTGCATTTTTAACCACTTTAGTATTATTGCTTAATCAAATTAAGCAATAATCAAAACAACACACAAAACACACATTTTGTCCATATTTTTATTATTTTAGCTGACAATTTATCTAATTATCCATTTTTTACTGCCTACAAAAATGTTTGAAATGTTGGCCAACGAACAGCTCGGCTCGGAGAGACTTTCTCCATTCATCGATAGCAGCGTCGATAACGTTCTGCTGCAGACCAATCCAGACTTCATTAGTCGCTTCGTGAATTCATCAATATTCCTGAATGTTAGACCTATCTAATACACGTGCTGCTACACAACAGTCAAACCTTGTAATTGATTGGCTGTTGGTGGACACATATCCGGCAAGATGAAATCTTATAAAATTTTCGTTGATTTTAATGCACATTTTGTCTGTTCTGTTTTTTCCAGGTAGTGCAAAAACAGACGTTGGGTAAGGTGGGAAATTGAACGGCCATTTGATGGCCAATTGTGTCAAAATTATGTGTGCCAAAAATTATTATAATTGGATAACCCTTCTTCATTTTATGGTAATAAAATTTGTTGTTTTTTGGCCTCACAGTATACAAACATTTCATACTGTCGCAAAGAAGCTTGAGCGACTCTGTATTATCTACATTATGTACATTGTGGATCAAACAATATACTCAGCTATTTCTAGCAAAAATTTACATGCCCCAGATTTAATAAGTTGTGCTATAACAAAAGTGACTTTAGTTGATAATCCAATCTTGTTGTCGCGTTTGAGATTGACCAAAATTGTAAATACTGGTTACGCTTGTCGACAAATAAAATTACACACCGTTATCCCTTTGCTTTACAAAATTACAGTAATTATCTACAGAAGAATAACAACTGGCTTACATTCTATCTAAACTGTGTTCGAACCCCAGCACACTTCAAATAATTCCAACAATCATGGTTCAATATCAACAAACTATAGTACAAAAAATGACACATGATTAAAACTTAAAAGCACTTGTTACTTTGTAAAAAACCAGCTGCGGTGTTTTTTGTGGCACACACAGTAGAGGCGTCTGTTGGCAATACTCCAAAGAAACAACAACGTCAGTCACGAAATTGTAAGTTACTAAACGTTATAACGTTAACAAACTGTTGAGTAGCGACGTCGTAGTCAAACATTGCAATAAATTTTCAAACAGAATTCAACGGCTAGAAGCCTGCCGACCTGTCCATGCTGTAGGTGTTGAGATTGCTGGTGCTCTGATCGCGGATTTTATGGTTGACGACGACGCGCTGTTTTCTGCCGCCATCAACCTGATAGCTGAGATCGGCACGGCTCGCCCACGACCAGCCGCCACGCCGATCGCGCACGTTGTTCGTGAACCCCGTCAGAGAACCTTTAAAGATCGGCGATCCGATCTGTACCGCTACGTCGTACTTGGTCGCAACGCGTCGCTGACGCATTCGCACCGAACCTGTGTATACGTTAACAGGGTTTTGAATTTAGTACACTTCGTAGAAAGCGCAATATCATCGTCATCAGTTTATCGTCATTTTTTTTCTTCATCTTATCTTTCCTGTTTAGTTTCAACTTGAGTATCGGTACCACGAAACTTCATAACTGACGGAGATTGAAATGAAACTTGGCTTGCAGATTGGGTCCAACCACTGGATGAGCAAAATCTGACTGACACCAACCAACGATGACCCACCTTCGTCTATGCCTTCACTTAATAATGGAATACGTAAGCTCAATAAAAACTGTGCATTACTGTGCAACCAGCTCTGAGGCGACATATGAGCAAGGTCGGTAAACTAACGCCATCACTTCAGACCGTTAATTTAAACATACAACGGTTGCCAATATTCCGGATTTTGGTTTTGACATCAGGAAAGGCACCAAGTCGATTAAAAAATTTTCTCCAAGTTACCGTAATTTTTTATAGTGAGGTCCTGATGACAAAGTACATAAGCCATTTCTTCAGTTTTGTATTAGTGCAGGCTATACTCAGTGTGTGGATTTTGTTACTAATGGTATAAACGTTCTTGATGTTGTACTATGCGATTATGAGCAAATTATCTGCCGGTTGACGTGTCTTCCACCTATGGGTCGTAGCGACCATGCTGTTGTTAAATATGTTACTGCTGTAACCAGTAATGTTTACACTGCTGCTAGAAATATTGGAAATTTCAAATACGATTGGTACAAAGCTGATTACTCTTCTATGGAGTACATGCTTGGTGCTGTCGATTGGCTTTCTCTCTTGTCTGATTATCCTAATGCCATTGAATTTTACTCTGTTTTTTTAAGTACGGTCCGTCACAGCATTAATCTGTGTGTACCTCTCAGACATAAACGTTGTTTCACGGGTAAAAAACGGTGGCCTCATGCCTTAAAGGTGTGCAAAACCAAGAAACTTACATTGTGGCATAAGTTGTCCGTACACCCTCTTGACACTAGCCTACTCGTTAAGTACCGTGAGTGTTGCTCCCTATGGAGCAGATTAGTCCAGAACTATGAAGCCGAGACAGAGAAGCATATAATTGAGGCTAGAAACCTTGGTGCCTTCTATCGCTATATTAATAACCGGCTTACTCATAAGGATGGCATCGGAGCCATCGTCACTAGTGACAATACTGTTCTCACTGATGACATGGAAAAGGCAAATGAATTTAATAAATATTTTGCTTCTGTAGCGATCGTAGATGATGGAAATTTACCCGGTTGCCCTGATGTTGTCGACGATAATGGTTGTTTAACATCTGTTACTATTACCGAGTCTGAAGTACTGTTTGCAATTAATCGCATGAAAAATAATTTTTCTTGCCCCGATGACTTACCTCCTGCCCTGTTCAAGCAGCTTAAGCATACTCTGGCTTTTCCCCTCACATTGCTTTTTAATCAGTTATTGTCTGTTGCTGTTGTACCTTCGGACTGGAGAAATGCAGTTATTATATCTGTCCTTAAGAAAGGTTTTGCTGGATCCGTTACTAATTACAGGCCTATTTCCCTCACCAGTGTTATTAGCAAGATAATGGAGCGTGTAATATCACGTAAAATAACTGAATATTTAGTCAGCAATAATTTACTATCTGATGCTCAGCATGGCTTTCTTAAAGAACGATCTACGTGCACAAACCTATTAGAGTGCATGAATGACTGGACATTAAATATCGATCTGGGTTGTAATACTGTCATTATATATATCGATTTTGCAAAGGCTTTTGATACGGTTTTACATAATAAACTAATGTGCAAACTGTATTCATATGGCATTCGTGGCCAGTTGCTATTGTGGTTACAGCGTTTCTTTCTAAACCGTACCCACCAAACCAAAGTCGGTGATTCTATATCTGAACTATCTGATCTTATCAGTGGCGTTGTACAAGGTAGCGGCATTGGATCTATAATGTTTATATTGTTTATTAATGACCTCATTGCTGCACTTGAGCAACATGGCGTTACAGCTAAATTA